>WSSedB1CaDRAFT_10000092_pt1 | contig 45468 bp, 40 predicted proteins | sample WetSurSB1Cattail_FD_9460 | JGI IMG/M metagenome (IMG submission 9460)
AATTTTGATCATAGACGTCAGCAAGGAGAAGCAACCGTGGAAACGAACATCAGTCTCAAGCACGCCATTGAGCAGATCGTCAAGGAGAAGGGGATCGACCGTCAGGTGGTCCTTGAAGCCATGGAACAGGCGGTTTTGACTGCCGCCAATAAAAAATACCGGAATACGCGTGAACTTGAAGCCCACTATAATTCCGATACGGGCGAAGTGGAGCTATTTGAGTTTGTTACCGTCGTCGAAGAGGTTGAAGATTCCTACAAGGAGATCAGCCTGGAAGAGGCCCGTGAGATTGATCCGGATGTCGAGATCGGTGATTCGCTCGGTGAGAGACTCGATTCAAGCGGATTTACCCGCATTGCTGCGCAAACTGCCAAACAGGTCATCATTCAAAAGGTGCGTGAGGCTGAACGGGAGACGATTTTTAACGAGTATAGTGACCGCCAGTGGGAGATTATTACCGGTATGGTCCGGCGCTTTGAAAAGGGCGATCTGTTGATCGATCTTGGACGGGCCGAGGCGATACTTCCTTCCAAGGAACAGATGCCGCGGGAGGTTTACCGGCCGGGCGACCGTATCAGGGCCATCATTACCGATATTCGCATAACTCCCAAGGGGCCGCAGATCATCCTCTCCCGCACTCATCCAAGCATGCTGGCAAAGCTGTTTGAAGCGGAGGTTCCCGAGGTGGCCGAGGGAATCGTGGAGATAAATGCGATCGTGCGTGATCCGGGTAGTCGCGCTAAGGTGGCTGTGTCGTCCAATGATCCGGATGTTGATCCTGTTGGCGCTTGTGTCGGAATGCGCGGATCCCGCGTTCAGAATGTCGTTTCCGAGCTGCGCGGCGAAAAAATTGACATCATTCCTTGGTCGGAGGATATTGCACGTTTCGCTTGCAACGCTCTTTCTCCGGCTCAGGTGTCGAAGGTGTTTGTCGACGAGGATAATCGAACATTGGAAGTTGTCGTTGCTGATGACCAACTTTCCCTTGCTATTGGCAAGCGCGGACAGAACGTAAGTCTGGCCGCTCGTCTGACCGGTTGCCGAATCGATATACAGAGCGAAGCCAAGGCGGCCGAGGCCGAGTTGCAGGCCTATGCTTCCTTTGATGGAACGCAAGGGGAAGAGGATGCGGCAGATGACGGGGTAGAATCCGATGTTGCCGAGTCTGATAATGTGACGGCTGATTCATCTGCCGAGGAAAAGACGGAGTAGCAGGGGGGTATGTCCCGACAGAATGTTCAGGAAAAACCTCAAAGAAGTTGCCTCGCTTGCCGCGAGACGCGTGACAGGGACTGCCTGATTCGTTTTGTGCTTTCGCCGGAGGGTGAGGTACTACCGGATCTTGAAGCCCGACTACCCGGCAGGGGGGCTTATACCTGCATAAGTTCGCACTGTCTGCAAACGGCGATAAAGCAACATCTTTTTAATCGCGCATTTAAGTGCCAAGTGTCGATGCAATCTCCGGACGGGATAACGACTCAGGTCGGCAACCTGATGCGTGAGCGGATACTTGGATATCTTGGATTGGCCAATCGGGCCGGTAAAATCATTTCTGGCGGTTCACTTGTCTGTGATACTATTCGGGGAAAGATTAAACCGGGTCTGGTACTGGTGGCGATAAATGCTTCCGAGAGTATTAGTGAAAAAATCATAGTGTTGGCTGGTGTTCATAATATCCGATCTGAACGTGTGCTGACAAAAGAAGACTTTGGCGCCATACTGGGCAAGGCTCCGCGTAGCGCGGTTGCCATCAGGCAGGGCGGATTTATTGCGCGACTTTTCGGTGAAATTAAAAGATATAGAAACTTCCTGGGGGAGGTGTAGGGCATATGGCAAAAATTCGCGTGAGTAACCTGGCTGAGAAGCTGGGATTAGAGCATAAGGACGTACTTGCCCGACTCAAGGAGATTGGGGTTGACGCAAAAACCGCTACATCTCTTGTCGATGAGGATGTGCTCAAGAAATTGATGCCACCCCAGCTTCACGAAAACAGTGCTGAAGAGGTTAGGGTAACCACTAATATCATTCGCCGGCGCGCCAAGGTTGCTCCTGTCGCCGAAGAGTCATCGGCGGTTGTGGTTGAGGTTCGGGACGAAGAGCCGGTTGTGCCGATTGTTCCCGTTACCAAGGCTGTTCCAGTTGAACCTGTTGCTTCTGAAGCCCCGGTTAGTCCCGTTGCTCCCGAAGTTAAAGAACCAGCATCTGCCGTGGAAGTGCCTAAGGCCGAAGTGGTTCAAGAAACGGTCGCCCCTGAAAAGCCCAAAGCCCCGGCACAGCCTGACAAGCCAAGTGCCAATCAGGCGCGAATTCTGGGTAGGATGGAAATCCCCGGTGTCACCAATCGGCAGACCCGCGTGGTTAAACGCGATACTTCTGTTACGCAGCCCACCGATGCTCGTCAAGCTGATCAGCCTCGTAAAAGGCCGGCTCCCGCGGATGGAGCCACTGAGGCCGCCCGTACACCAGTTGCGGATCGTTCCCGCATGAAACAGGTTCAAGTGCCTTCGGCGACGCCGCCCGTGGGTGACGACCGCCGCAAATTTGCGGGTAAAGGTGCCGGAGCCCATGTTGACGCCCCTGGTAAGGGAGGCAAAAAAGGTGGTGCTGGTCCGGCTAAAAAGAAGGAACAGCCCAAAAAACACGAAATTCTTGAAAAACGGGAACGCGTTTTTGATCCGGTCTATAAGGGCTCACGGAAAAAAAGTAAGGAACGTGTGTCTGAAACTCGCAAGACGGAAATCACGATTCCCAAGGCCATTAAACGTATTATTAAAATATCCGAAACCATTAGTGTGGGGGAATTGGCCAAACGCATGGGTATCAAGGCCAATGACCTGATCAAGTCTCTGATGAAGCTGGGTATGATGGTCACCATCAACCACACTCTTGATTTTGATACGGCAATAATTCTTGCGTCCGAGTATGGGTATGAAGTTGAAAACATGGCTGTCGATCTGGACGAAATCCATGAGTCGCCCCCTGATGCTCCTGAAAGCCTTGAAAAACGGCCGCCGGTTGTTACGATCATGGGGCATGTTGACCACGGCAAGACGTCGTTGCTGGATTCCATTCGCGAAGCCAACGTCATTGCCGGCGAGGCTGGAGGCATCACCCAGCATATCGGCGCATATGATGTTGAACTGAATGGCCGTAAGATCACCTTCCTCGATACGCCGGGCCATGAGGCCTTTACCGCCATGCGCGCCCGCGGAGCCAAGGTCACTGATATCGTAATCTTGGTTGTTGCGGCGGATGATGGTGTCATGCCCCAGACCCGCGAAGCCATCAATCATTCAAAAGCTGCCGGAGTGCCTATTATTGTCGCCATCAACAAGATCGACAAACCCGATTCCAAGCCTGATCGAGTCAAACAGGAGTTGATGGAGTTTGGTCTGGTCTACTCGGAGTGGGGCGGCGACTGCACCATGGTGGAAGTGTCGGCCAAAAAACGGATCAATCTGGAAGGGTTACTGGAGATGGTCCTGCTACAGGCAGACTTAATGGAGTTGAAAGCCAATCCCAACAAGCCGGCAAAGGGCACCATTGTCGAAGCAAAACTGGATAAGGGGCGCGGCCCGGTGGCAACGGTTCTGGTCCAGGAGGGTACCCTCAAAAATGGAGACTACTGTGTGGTCGGAATCCATTCCGGCAGGGTTAGGGCTATTCATAATGACCGCGGTGAAAAAGTTGCTGAAGCTGGACCGTCCATGCCGGTTGAAGTGATAGGTCTTTCGGGCGTGCCGGATGCAGGTGACGTGTTCGTTTCTCTGAAAGACGAGAAACAGGCCAAGGAGATCGCGACGTTGCGACAGATCAAACAACGCGAAATTGAGATGGCCAAACATTCCAAGATTACCCTCGAAGATCTTTACAAGCAGATTCAAAGCGGTGATGTCAAAGATCTCAACGTCATTGTCAAGGGTGATGTGCAGGGTTCGGTTGAGGTTGTTTCCGAGTCATTCCGTAAACTTTCGACCGATGCGGTACGACTCAATGTCATACACTCCGGGGTTGGCGCAATTACCGAAACCGATGTCAATCTTGCGGCTGCATCCAATACCATCATTATCGGTTTTAATGTGCGGCCGGAAGTCAAGGCGCAGGCAATGGCCGAGAAGGAAGGGGTGGATATCCGTCTTTACAGTATCATTTATGATGCGGTTGAGGACGTGAAAAAAGCCATGGAGGGTCTGCTGGAGCCGACGTTGAAAGAAAAATATCTGGGACGCGCTGAAATTCGCGAGGTTTTTGCGGTACCCAAGGTGGGCAATGTCGCCGGTTGTTACGTTCAGGACGGCAAGATGCAGCGTAATGCACAGGTTCGGCTGCTGCGCGATAATGTTGTGCTTTACGAAGGGAAGCTTTCTTCTCTGCGACGCATCAAGGACGATGTCAAGGAAGTTGTCAGTGGTTACGAATGTGGCATCGGCCTGGAGAATTATAACAACATCAAAATTGGCGATTTTATCGAAGCTTTTGAAATTGAAAAGGTTGCCGCAAAATTGTAAAACGGTTCGTGGTTCCTGGTTTCTGGTTTGCCGTAATAGACCTTGAACTATGAACCTCGAACCTTGAACAGGTCTCTATGAGTAAACGTTCTGAAAAACTGGCGGAAACCATTCACGAAACGGTTTCATCACTTCTGTCCCGTGGTCTTAATGATCCGCGCATAGGGTTTGTTACTATTACTGCTGTTGAAGTGGTTGACGACCTGAGTGTTGCGCGAATCTTTTTTACGGTAATTGGTGATGAAAGCTCCAAGAAAAACAGTGAAACCGGATTGAATAGCGCCAAGGGATATATTCGCAAAGAACTTGGTCGAGTTCTGACCATTCGGCATATCCCCGAGCTTATCTTCAATTACGATCATTCGCAGGACTATGGTAACCGGATTGACTCTATCCTCAGGGAGATTGCCGCGGAGCATGACGGAGACGATTCAGAACATAGTAAATGAGATCCGCGGTAATAGATCGTTTCTTCTGACTACCCACGAGAGTCCGGATGGTGATGCCATCGGTTCCTCATTGGCACTGGCATCTTTTCTGCGAAGAATCGGCAAAGATGTTTGCGTGCACTTTCGTGATCCGGTTCCTGAATTGTTTAGATTTCTTCCCGGAAGCGACATGATTGTGGCACACATTCCTGACCGTGATTTTGACGTTGCTTTCGTGCTTGATGTCGGAGAGTTTCGTCGAGCCGGAAACGAGTTCTGCTCCTTCACACGCATAGGAAAACTAATCAATCTTGACCACCATCTTACCTGTGAGTATTTTGGCATACACAATCTGATCGATTCAACCGCAGCCGCAACCGGAGTGCTGGTGTATCGTATCATTAACTTCTTTGACTACCACTTTGATGTTGCCACCGCCCTCTGTTTGTATGTATCCATCATCAGCGACACCGGGTCATTCCATTATTCCAACGCAAACCGGGAGGCTTTTTCAATTGCCGGTGAGATGATTGAATGTGGTGTGAACGCCTGGGATGTTGCTGAACAACTCTACGAAAACCAACCACGTAAACGACTCGAGTTGCTCACCAGATCGCTAGCCACTCTGGAAGTGATTTGTGGTGGACAGGCCGCGTCATTGACCGTCACTCATGCCATGTATGCGGAAACCGGTGCAGATGCTGAGTTGACAGACGGTTTTGTCAATTATCCTCGCTCTATTAAAGGTGTTGAAGTTGCAATTTTTTTCCGTCAACTGGATACACAAACCTATAAGGTCGGTTTTCGTTCAAAAGGTTCCGTCAACGTGGCTGGATTTGCTGCTGCGTTAGGGGGGGGCGGACATCATAATGCTGCTGGTTGCACGGTTTCCGGCAGACTGGACGAGATTAAGACCAAAGTCTACGCAATTGTAAGCGCCTCCCTGTGAACGACGGTTTTTTTATCATTAACAAACCATCCGGTATTACCTCCCACGATGTGGTCAGCCGTGTACGTCGAATCCTTGGCACTCGCAAGGTTGGGCACACAGGTACTCTCGATCCATTTGCCACCGGTGTTCTACCCATTGCGGTCAATGATGGAACCAAGGCAATCCCGTTCCTGGATGAGGGTATCAAGCAGTATGAAGCGCTGCTTCGATTGGGGGTTGTTACCGATACCCTTGACATGACCGGCAGTATCATGCGCCGGGGTGACTTTTCCGGTGTTGAAAGAGAACGGTTGGCAGCCGTTTTGCTCCGTTTTACGGGTCAGATCAGTCAGATCCCACCCATGTTTTCGGCGATAAAACGAGGTGGTCAGCCGTTATATAAGCTGGCACGGCAAGGCATCGAGGTGGAGCGGCAACCACGTCAGGTTGAGATATTCTCTCTGGAATTGTTGTCGTTTGAGCTGCCGTTTGTCAGCTTGCGGGTAACCTGTTCCCGCGGCACCTATATTCGTTCGTTGGCGGACGATATCGGCGCTGCGCTTGGTTGTGGAGCATCTCTTCAGGAACTGCGCAGGACTGTCAGCGGGCCGTTTCATTTTTCGGCCGCCATTTCGCTTGAAGCCCTTGAAGATCTCTGCAAGCGGAGAACGCTGGGGGCGGTATGTCTGACACCATTTTCTGCCCTTGATCACCTCCCGGATATTCCGTTGACCGAATCCGGTCTTGCAAAAGTCATGCATGGTAGGTCGCCTGAATGGCCGGAAACCATGTTGCTCACTCCGCTTGACATTGAATCAGGGAAGTTGGTACGACTATCCCGTAATGGGACGCTTGCCGCTGTTGCACAGCTTCTGCCGGCGGTTGATGGGTGCAACCGCCTCATTCTCAAGCGGGTGTTCACCTAAGTAAGTGCTTTACATGCCGATGACGGTATGGTATTACTTCCTGATTATGGAACTCCGCAAATACTCGTATCAACAACAAAATAAACCGAACATGGAAGGGGGTGTTGGCAGTGCTGGCAACCGAAAAAAAACAGGAAATCATCAATGCGTTTAAAAAACATGACAGCGACACAGGTTCTCCCGAGGTGCAAATTGCAATTCTCACCGAGAGGATAACTTATCTAACCGAGCATTTCAAAATTCACAAAAAAGACCACCACAGCCGAAGGGGGCTTCTCAAACTCGTCGGACAGAGGAGGCGCCTTCTGGACTATCTGAAAGGTAAAGAACTCGACAGATATAAGAAGGTAATTGAGCGTCTCGGCATACGTAGGTAATCGCAGGCACTCTACCTGAATTCACTCAGGTAGAGTGCCTCCTTTATTTTCGTGTGCTCGCAGTTGAAAAGAGCTAATTATGGCTCTTTTTTATTTTTGTTGGGGGCGTGGGTAGAATTTCCCTGAGCTTTCCTGCTGAATTTAATTCAACCGGTATGGTTGATGCTTCAGATTTGTGGATTCCGGGAAATTGTAGCGACGGCCCCAACGCAACAGACAACTGGAGGATTTTTATGGAACATGTTGTAGATGTTGAGTTTGGTGGCAAGATAGTGAGCATCTCCACCGGCAAAATGGCCAAACAGGCTAATGGCGCTGTCATGGTTAGGAGCGGAGATACAATGGTGCTCGTGACCGCTGTTGCTCAAAAAGAAGCTAAAGAGGGGCAGGACTTTTTCCCCTTGACTGTTAATTATACCGAGAAAGCTTATGCCGGCGGCAAAATTCCCGGCAGCTTCTTTAAGCGTGAGGCGCGTCCCTCCGATCCCGAGACCCTTGCCTGCCGGCTGATCGACCGTCCGATCCGTCCCCTTTTCCCCGAGAACTTTCTTAACGATACCCAGATTATTGCAACCGTAGTTTCCGCGGATAAAGATCATGATCCCCGTATCCTGTCCATGCTGGGTGCGTCCGCCGCGCTCGAAGTTTCTGATATTCCTTTTCAGGGACCGATTGCAGGCGTTAAAGTGGGGCGGGTAGACGGAAGGCTGATATGCAACCCGACCGCCGAAGAGCTTGAACAGAGCGATATGGAGATTGTTGTTGCGGCCAGCCGCGATGCAATTATCATGGTGGAGGGTGAGGCAAGCTTTGTCTCCGAAGAAGATATGTTGGATGCTATCTTTTTTGGTCATGCTGCGGTCCAGCCGGTACTGGATGCTCAGGAAAAATTGAAACAACTGGCAGGCGTTTCCAAACGTGAAGTGCCGCCTCCTGTTGTTGACAACGCACTGTTGGCAAAGGCGCGTGAGCTGGCCTATGATCGCATTGCAGCGGCAGTTAAAATCAAGAGCAAACAGGAACGTCACAATCAGATTGATCTGATTACTTCTGAAACCGTAGAGGCGCTATCGGTCGAGTTCGAGGGTGCCGTCAAGCAGATACGATCCTTTCTGGGCGATTTCGAATATGATTGCGTTCGCGCCGATACTCTCGACACCGGGGTCCGCATCGATGGCCGTGATACGGTCACCATTCGACCCATCACCACCGAAGCAGGCCTGCTACCCCGTACACATGGTTCGGCTCTGTTCACCCGTGGCGAGACTCAGGCCCTGGTAGTCGCCACTTTAGGGACTTCCAGTGATGAGCAGCGCATGGACTCCCTCTATGGTGAGTATCGCAAACGTTTTCTTCTGCATTACAATTTTCCTCCGTTCTCTGTCGGCGAGACCAGCTTTCGACTCGGACCTGGTCGTCGCGAAATTGGCCACGGCATGCTTGCCGAGCGTGCGCTTTCTGCGATTCTTCCGAAGCATGATGATTTTCCTTATACCATCAGGATTGTTTCGGAAACACTGGAGAGCAATGGTTCCTCTTCCATGGCAGCCGTATGTGGTGGCTGCATGTCGTTGATGGATGCCGGAGTACCGATTTCAGCCCCGGTGGCGGGTATTGCCATGGGACTGATCAAGGAAGGCGACAAGGTCGCCATTTTGTCCGATATCCTGGGAGATGAGGATCACCTAGGAGATATGGACTTCAAGGTGGCCGGCACTGCTGAGGGAATCACCGCTCTGCAGATGGATATAAAGATTGGTGGCGTGACAAGGGAGATAATGCAGAAGGCGCTCAAGCAAGCCCGTGACGGACGTCTGCATATTCTGGGCAAGATGGCTGAAACGCTGGCAGCCCCTCGTGCCGAAATGTCGTCCTTCGCGCCACGCATAACGACTATCTGGGTCAAAACCGATAAAATTCGCGATGTTATTGGAACTGGCGGCAAAAATATCCGTAATATCACCGAAACTACCGGTGTTACGGTTGATATCGATGATAGCGGCCGGATCAACATCGCTAGCACCAGCAAGGAAGCGTGTGACCTTGCTATTCAGATGATCCGCGGACTTACGGACGAAGCTGAGGAGGGAAGGTTGTACATGGGGGTCGTCAAGAAGATCATGGATTTCGGCGCCTTTGTTGAAATCATGCCTGGTACTGATGGTCTTGTGCATATTTCAGAACTGGATACCAAGCGGGTCAAGACTGTTACCGAAGTCCTCAATGAGGGTGACAAGGTTCTGGTCAAGTGTATCGGAGTAGACAAAAACGGAAAGGTCAAGCTTTCCCGCAAGGAAGCGCTTGGTCTGAATCTGGACGGTTCTCCTGTAGCGGAAACGCCATCCGGTGAATAATTTACAAAGCTTATTTTAGTATTTATGGGCGAAGCGTTTGCTTCGCCTTTTTTTCAGTTTTGGGCAGGGACTGTCTGTAACGGCGGATCTGCTCCAGATTGCAACCTATTACTTTTTTGTATTTAACTTCAGTGACTGACTACGTATCTTGATGGACTGAGCGGAGCAAGGCATGATTCTTGAGGAAGCACGACGTGTGATTCGTACCGAGGCAGACGCACTATTGGCCATGGCTGAACGGATTAATGACACATTTGAACAGGCGGTAAACATTATTCTTGCCAGTGCGGGGCGTGTTGTCGTAAGTGGAATGGGCAAGTCAGGGTTGATAGGCCAAAAAATTGCCTCAACCATGGCTTCAACCGGAACACCAGCGCTTTTTCTTCATCCGGCCGAAGGTATTCACGGTGATCTGGGAATGATCATGAAGGGTGATGTGGTCATTGCAATCTCAAATAGCGGCGAAACCGAAGAGGTGCTGCGCATTCTGCCGGTCATCAAGAGGCTGGGGGCTTGTCTGATCTCTATGAGCGGCAATCCTGCCTCGACTCTGGCTCGTAGCAGCGATGTGTATTTAGACGTTTCTGTTAAGGAAGAAGCCTGCCCACTCGGATTGGCGCCTACTGCATCCACTACCGCAACACTGGCCATGGGGGATGCGTTGGCAGTGGCTCTGCTGGTGAGGCGCGGTTTTCGTGCCGAGGATTTTGCGGTCTTTCACCCCGGTGGCTCTCTGGGGAAAAAACTGTTTTTACGCGTGGAAGATCTGATGCACATCGGGGATGAAATTCCATTGGTGCCCAAGCAGACACTGATGAAAGATGCACTGTTCGTCATAAGCGCAAAAAGAATGGGGGTGACTGGAGTGACCGGAGACGACGGCGCTCTTTGTGGTGTGATTACCGATGGAGACCTCCGTCGGGCACTTGAAAAGGGTTATGATATTTTTGAGAGACAAGCATCCGAGATTATGAAACTGAATCCCAAGAGGATCAAACGTCTTGATTTAGCGGCGGCGGCACTACAGATCATGGAGAGGTACTCTATTACTTCGCTGTTTGTTTTTGATGATGATCAGAGCCCGTCTCCCTGTGGTATAGTTCATTTACACGACATTCTTAGGGCGGGGATAGCCTGATGCACGAAAAGCTTAGAAACATATGTCTGCTGCTGCTGGATGTGGATGGTGTTATGACCGATGGTCGCATCATTTATGACGGCAACGGCCTGGAAACCAAGTTCTTTAACGTCAAGGATGGTCATGGCATCAAGATGCTCCAGCGCCATGGAATTGAAGTCGGCATCATTACCGGACGCACCTCCGTTGTTGTTGACATCAGGGCGCGAGAGCTTGGTATCGAACTTGTTTATCAGGGGGCACTCAAGAAGCTGGAAAGCTATGAGGACGTGAAGCTGAAGACTGGATTGGCGGACAACCAGATTGCCTATATGGGGGATGACATCATTGATGTTCCGGTTATGAGGCGTGTGGGCTTCTCTGCAGCACCTCCCGATTCGCTTCCGGAGGTGTTGGCAACGGCTGACTATGTCTCTTCCTGTGGTGGCGGCAAAGGGGCGGTGCGTGAAGTTTGTGATCTGATTCTCAAGGCGCGCGGAGTGTGGAATGAAATCGTTAAGCGCTATGAATTGTAGATATACAATCTCCATGCCAAATGGTGTAAAAAGTGTACGTTTTGCTGGACAGCCCACGAGCGCGATGATATAGTTCTGCTATGGTATCGCCCCGGAACATCAGGCTTGCACTGGCCCTTCTTGTCATATCGGCGACCATCGGCATCATGGCCGCTATCTTCCAGAAAGGCTCAAAGCCAGCCCCGCCGGAGCCGGTTTCCCATCAACTTCCCCTCAATGTTGATTTAGCTCTTCAAAAAGCACATTTTACCGAGGTGCGTGATGGCGTTATCATGTGGACAATTATAGCCGAACGCGCGGAATACAACAAAAAAGGCGACGTAGTACATTTGTCTGACATTCACATGAAATTTTTCAAGAGTCGCACTGTAGGAAGCATTATGGTAACAGCTGATACAGGAACCTACTCTACAAAAAGTAAAAACGTAAATCTGCGAGGCAAGGTACATGTGACGTCAGAGTCAGGCATTGTGTTCGATACTCCTACTCTTGATTATCTGGCCTCTCCTTCGCATTTCAAAACGGCTGATACAGTCACATTCCGTCAGAAGCGTATGACGCTTACCGCCCAGGGGATGGACTTGTATGTGGACAAGCAGGACGTTCACTTTTTCAAGGCGGTTGATGCTACCGTTGCAGGACTTCAACGTAAGTAATTATGAAGAGTGATTTATGAAAATAGTTGCTATGCTTACTCCGTTGGTTGTGCTTTTCTTTTCGACGTCCTTGATGTCAGCCACTCCCACCGCTAAAAGTTCAGCCCAAAAAGATCGATCGAATTTACCCATTACCATAAAGTCGACTCAGCTATCGGCGGATAATAAGGGCAAGACTGCAATTTTTACCGGGAAGGTCGTGGCAAAACAGGGCGACGTCACTATCTATTCCGACAAGCTTACTGTCTATTACGGTGATAACAAAGGTGATGTGGAGAAAATAGAGGCGGATGGAAACGTACGCATCCTTCAGGAAAATCGTATAGGCCTTGCATCCCACGCCGTGTATGAAAGCAAGGCTGGGCGTATAACCCTGTCCGGCAAGCCAAGACCGCGTGTCATGCAGGGGGCCGATACAACAACAGGGAAGACAATTACCTACCTGATCGACGACGAGCAGAGTATTGTCACGGGTGATGTTAAAGAGCCTGTCGTGACGACTATTCACCCCCAGGACAGGAAGGATCATGAACCGTCCCGTTGAACGACAGCGACTCTGGTCAACGGGGCTTCAAAAGTCTTATGGCGACCGTAGGGTGGTGAGAGGCGTCGATATCGCAATTGAAGCTGGTACGGTGGTTGGCCTCCTGGGACCTAACGGGGCTGGTAAAACCACAACTTTCTATATGGTGGTTGGGCTGACTCAACCGACCGGCGGCCAGGTTTTTATCGGTGATGCCGAGATTACCGGATTGCCCATGTATCAGCGGGCGCGGCGTGGTATCGGCTATCTTCCCCAAGAAGCATCAGTTTTTCGAAAACTATCCGTGGCCGACAATCTGCTGGCAATCCTGGAGGTCGTGGAACCGGACCGCGCAACCCGCAAACGGCGGATGGAGCAGCTTCTCGAAGAGTTTGGAATTACACATATTGCCACGGCAAAGGGATATGCTCTTTCCGGTGGTGAGCGGCGACGCGTTGAAATTGCCCGGGCTCTGATCACAAACCCTGTGTTTATTCTTTTGGACGAGCCTTTTGCCGGTATCGATCCAATTGCGGTGGCGGAAATCCAAAAATTGATAGTGTCGCTTAAGGAACGTAATATAGGGGTGTTGATCTCCGACCACAATGTCCGCGAAACACTTGGTGTGTGTGATCTGGCGTATATCATGAACGACGGCGAGGTACTGGAATGTGGAACGCCCGAAGAAATTGCATCCAGTCGTAAAGCGCGGGAGATTTATCTGGGAGACGGTTTTCGTTTGTAAGCAAATGCTCGGAATGAGGTAGAAACGTTATGGCCTTGGAGATGCGCCAACAAATGAAGATGACCCAGCAACTGGTGATGACGCCCCAGTTGCAGCAGGCCATCAAGCTGCTTCAGTTGACTCGCATCGAGCTTCAGGATGTGGTGCGTCAGGAATTGGAGGAGAATCCTCTACTGGAGGAAGAAACCGAGACCGAGGATGCCAGCGACACTGAATCTACCGATTCCGTTGATAAAGAGGTTGAATCGGGCGAAGAAGCAGATGACTTCCATGAGGTTGAGGCCGGCGATGATACCCTGCGTGACTGGGACAGCTATCTGGACGGTTACAGCTACAGTTCCGGTGAACAGTACAGTGGTGATGACGAGCGGCCGTCGTTTGAAAGTATGTTGACCCGTAAAGGGACACTGATCGATCACTTGCTCTGGCAGCTCCATATGGGACCTTTTTCGTTGGAAGAGGTGCGCATCGGAGAGGAGATCATCGGCAATATTGACGAGGGTGGCTACCTGCGCTCATCGCTTGAGGAAATAAGCCAGGCCTGCTCAATTACCGAAACAGAAGTACTGCCGGTGTTGGAGCGCATTCAGGAGTTTGACCCCACCGGTGTGGGCGCCCGCGATCTTCGTGAGTGCCTCTTGATTCAGGCGCGTTTCCTGGGCATGCAGGGCGGCGTTGTTGAACGGATTTTATTAAGTCATCTCAAGGAGCTGGAAACGCGAAATTATAAGCAGATTTCGCGGGAACTGGGCGTTGATCTGAATCAGGTTTACATTGCCACAAAGATTATTGCTGGGCTTGATCCACGTCCGGGCCGGGTTTTTGGTAGCGATGAGGTGCACTACATATCCCCGGATATTTTTGTGTCCAAGGTTGGGGATGACTATGTGGTCATGTTGAATGAAGAGGGATTGCCAAACCTGAAGGTCAGCCCTTTCTATGCCGAAGCGCGTACAAACGGATCCGTGGACTCTCGCGCGGAAGAATATATTGGCGAGAAGATTAGATCGGCACTCTGGCTGATCAAGAGCATCCAGCAGCGTCAGCGAACGATTTACAAGGTTGCCAAAAGCATTATCCGTTTTCAACGCGAGTTTCTCGATTATGGGATTGAATACCTACGGCCTCTCGTGTTACGGGATGTGGCTGATGATATCGGTATGCACGAGTCCACCATAAGCCGCGTCACTACGAATAAGTATATGCAAACTCCACAAGGTTTGTATGAGTTGAAGTATTTTTTCAATAGTGGGCTTGCCACAAGCGGTGGCGATTTTGTAGCTTCCGAGAGCGTTAAGATTCGCATTCGTGAGATAATAGAAAAAGAAGATCCGCAAAAACCGTTTTCAGACCAGAAAATTGCCGAAATGCTCATGGGAGAGACGGTTAATATTGCCAGACGTACGGTAACGAAATATCGGGAACTTATGAGGCTTGGCTCTTCATCGGAACGGAAACGTCATTTTTAGCGCCATGCTCATTTCTTGAGGGCGCCAATGCCGGTCATCGGCCATAGGCGACGGACGGTAGCGGTTTTTCCTGTTTGACCGGGTGGCCACTTCCGGTTTTTCTGAATAATCTGAACCGACTTAATACGAAACTACATGAGGAGGAATGTATGCAAGTAACAACAACGTTTAGACACATGGAACAGAGTGAAGCCCTCAAATCATATGCGGAGGAAAAACTTGATCGAGTAAAAAAATATATCGATGATCCTATCAACGCCCAGGTCTTTTTTTCCGTGGAAAAGAAAATCCGCCATATCGTTGAGATCGTAATATCTGCCAAGGGTATCAGCACGAAGGCTTCCGAGGCGACCAACGATATGTATGCCGCTGTTGACGCTGTAATCGACAAAATTGAGCGTCAACTCAAACGTTACAAGGAAAAAATCAAGGCTCACAAGCCAAGCAGCGAGGGAAATGGCCGCCAGATCTCCAAAAAAATATTTGAGGCGGAAAGCATTGATACCAGCGCAGAGCCGGTGATTATCAGCACGAAAATCGAAACGGCCAAGCCGATGTCCATTGAGGAGGCGGTTATGCAGATGGACCTGCTGCATAAGGATTTTATTGTTTTTACCGATGCCGGCAGCAGTGACATCAATGTCCTGTATCGTCGTAAGGACGGCAACTACGGTCTCATTGAACCGCAACAAGCATAAATGCAGACTCCTCGCGGGGGGAGTTCTCATTGATTGCACGATGAATGTAGAGACGCCCGAGCAGGGCGTCTCTACGGAGAATGCCCGTGGAAGAAAACAGCCTTTCCATACAGGAACTTCTCGATGATATCGATTACGGACTTGGTTTAACGCTCCTTGCCGGTAAACGCGGGTTGTCAAATCGTATTGTTAGTTCCAGGATACAGAAACCGGGCCTGGCTCTTGCCGGCTATACCGAGCATTTCCATCCTGACCGCGTTCAGGTGCTAGGTAACACTGAGATATCCTATCTTAAAAAGATTGATGACCGGTTGGCTGTTGAGTGTATCAGAGCACTATGTTCCTTCCCCATTTCCTGTTTTGTCATCACCACGGGGCTTGTTCCACCGCGGTTATTTCTCGATACGGTTGAGGCAGCCGGTATTCCGACCCTCAGTACCCCTCTCAAGTCTTCCACTTTTATCTCCCTGATTACCAAGTTTCTGGAGGAACGCCTCCTTCCCACCATACACCTTCACGGCGTGCTGGTTGAAGTACTGGGGGTTGGCATTCTGTTGACCGGAAAAAGCGGCATCGGTAAGAGCGAGTGTGCACTTGATCTTATTATCCGGGGGCATCGCCTGGTTGCAGACGACATGGTCTACATCAAGAAAAAAATGCCGGCCACGCTGGTAGGGCAATCCGAAAAGTCCATTCAACACCTGATGGAGATTCGCGGCCTGGGAATCATCAATATCAAGGACCTCTACGGGATTTCGTCAATCCGCGAGAAGAAAATTATCGATATGCTCCTGGAGTTAATGGAGTGGGATCCGAACGAGGAGTATGACCGTCTGGGGGTGGATGACCACAGGACAACGATTCTGGGTGTTGATATTCCACATATCGTCATACCGGTGCGTCCAGGCCGCAACCTTGGTTCCATCATAGAGGTCGCGGCGCGCAATTTTCTTCTCAAGGGCATGGGGTGTTATTCGGCTCTGGATTTTCAGAATCGTCTCTTGTCACGTCTGGAAGTGCGGCCCTTAGGCAATGAGGTTGAATAGATCATGAGAATCATCGTCATTACCGGCATGTCGGGATCGGGTAAATCCACGGCGGTCAGGGCGCTGGAGGATGAAGGCTTCTACTGTATCGACAATCTGCCGATGCGCCTGTTCAGGCGTTTTGTGGACTTGATTCAGAAGTCCGGGGATACCTATAAGGGTATTGTGCTAGTTGCCGATATTCGTGGACGCGAATTTTTGAAGGGTCTTGAAGGCGCCTTTCAGAAAATCAGGGGCCTTGGCCATAGTATTGAGATTTTTTTTTTCGACGCTTCCGATGAGACACTTATTCGCCGTTTCTCAGAGACCCGTCGCCGTCACCCTGTTGATGAACAGTGTAGTGTCTCCGAGGGAATCAGGATCGAGCGGGAGCGGCTGGCTGGGCTACGTTGGATGGCTACCAGGATTATCGACACCTCCGGGTTCAATGTTCATCAGCTAAAAGAGCTGATCCTCCGCATTGTACGTGGAGAGGATTCTGAAACTCCGCTTGTGATTGATGTTCAATCCTTTGGCTTCCGCTACGGCATTCCACTGGAATCGTCCATTGTCATGGATGTGCGTTTTCTTCCCAACCCGTTCTTTGTGCCGAGACTCAAAGCCGGCTCAGGTTTGGATGATGTGGTGCGGGAGTACATTTTGGACAGTCCCCAGACAGCCATGTTTCTGGATAACTTTTTCCCGTTGTTGGACATGCTTGTTCCCGCGCACCGGCAGGAAGGGAAATTTTATCTTACCATTTCGATTGGTTGTACCGGGGGAAGACATCGCTCCGTGGCAATTGCAGAGGCCACGGCGATGCATCTCCGTGAAGTGTGGCCGACAGTACGTATTACACACAGGGATATTGAAAAGGGACAGCAATGAAAGGATTAGTTCTCGTTACACACGCGGGCTTGGCAACAGCGCTTCTTCGCTCGGCCGAGATGATTATCGGACCGATCGAATGCTGTGAGCAGGTGGAGGTTGCGCCTGGTGAACATGCCGATGTAATAATGTCGCGTGTGGTGGCGGCCGTGGAAAAATCATCTGCCGATGGTGCGATTATCATGACCGACTTGTTTGGGGGAACACCTTCCAATATGGCGATGTCCTTTCTGAAGGATGGGCATGTCGAGGTGTTGACCGGGGTAAATCTTCCGATGGTTATCGAATTCTGTGCCAAACGTGAACATTTGGGTGTCGGGGAACTGACAAGCGAACTACAGAAATGCGGTAGAGACAGTATTCTGATTCCTGGCGATTTTTTAAAGTAACACTGGGCGTCTATAATCGGCTGATATTCAGGGGCGCAATGGGTTTTTATGAAATGAAATACTTTTTAGGGGCTCTACTCTTGGTTGTCTGTGCGACATATTCAGCCGCAGCCGATGACCTGACCGAAAAAACTCTCGTATCGCTTAGGGAACAGATGAGTCAGGAGTTTTACGGCCGGGTTCCCCATGAATGGAGTGAAACTGTTCGTGGTGTGCATACCCGGCTAAAGACACGGGACAAGGTGATCGCACTTACTTTGGACGCCTGTGGCAGCAACAAGGGTAAGGGCTATGATGCTGCTTTGATTAGCTTCCTTGAACGGGAACGGGTTCCTGCCACACTTTTTATCAATGCCCGTTGGATTGACGCAAATCCCGTGATTTTTAAAAGATTGGCCGCCAATCCACTCTTTGAGATAGCCAACCATGGATTGCTGCATCGGCCGGCTTCGGTTTTGGGACGAAGCGTGTACGGAATTGCCGGGACCAAAACCGTTGCCGAGTTAGTTGATGAAATTGAAGGCAATGCACAAAAGATTTCGGCGTTGACCGGGGTGCGACCGCGTTACTATCGCTCGGGAACAGCCTATTATGATGAGGTGGCTGTCCAGTTATCTCGCAGGCTGGGGCACGAGGTGATCGGTTTCTCCATTCTGGGTGATGCGGGGGCAACCTATCGCAGAGATCAGGTCAGATCGGCTCTGCTCAAGGCATCCCCCGGTGATATTGCTATCTTGCACATGAATCACCCGGATGGCGAAACTGCTGCAGGGGTGATAAATGCCCTGCCGGAACTTAAACGACGTGGATTTCGTTTTGTGAAACTGTCCGATTATCCTTTGGACTAGTCAATCGGAGAATGGTAGCCGAATCGGGGCGCTTCTTGACTGGCTGAATGCGACGTGCTATGAAGCTGGCTGTAGCTTGAAAATGCTTAAAATGTTATCCCGTTCCAAAGGATCCAGCGTGTCATGCTCCAGAATGAATTTATCATTGTAAATAAACTTGGGCTTCACGCGCGTGCGTCGGCCCTGTTTGTCAAGACCGCCAGCCGCTTTACCTCAGATGTCAAGCTCGCAAAGGAAGGGGTGGAGGTAAACGGCAAGAGTATCATGGGAATTATGATGCTAGCAGCTTCAAAAGGAGTCACCGTCACCCTTACAGTAGACGGAATGGATGAGATGGAGGCAATGCAGAACATAGGGGATCTTATTAACAATGGGTTCGGCGAAGAATAGCATGCGGCGGTACAAGGGAATTGCCTCATCACCCGGCATTGCCGTGGGCAGGCTGCGTGTCTTTGATCGTCGTCACCTGTCCGTTACCGAATATTCGGTCAGTCAGGAATGTGTCACGGCTGAGGTAGAGCGCCTTAAGACCGGCATTGCCCACACCTGTGATGAGCTGAATGCGCTTAAGGAAAAACTTAAAGCGACAACCGGTGATGACCATCTCTTTTTTATCGATACCCACCTGCTGATCCTGGCTGATGAACGGCTTTTTTCCGAGACGGTTGCACACATTGAAACAGACTTGATCAATGCCGAATGCGCCTTGCACCGCACCCTCCATAAGTATCGTGAATTCTTTGAGGGCATTGATGATCTTTATCTCCGCGAACGTATCAGCGACGTGGAGACGGTTATCGAGAAAATCCTGCGCAACCTGGCCGGAAAGCCTCACGCCCCGATTCTTTCCGACGGTAATCATACCATTATTGCGGCCCGAGATCTTTCNCCCGCCGATATCCTCCAGATGGACCGTTTGCACATTATCGGGATGGTTACAGAAATTGGTGGCAAAACGTCTCATGCCTCAATCCTGGCCAGAGCTTTCGAGCTTCCTACCGTGGTCGGTGTGGATGGAATTGCCGACATGCTGCTGGATGGCACTTCGGTCATACTGGACGGGCTTACTGGTGATGTGATCGTCAACCCCGACCATGACACATTCCTCGAGTACCTCCAGCGCAAGCGGCACTATGAATATGTGGAGTCCGAACTGCTCAAGTTGGCGGTGCTTCCTCCCGAGACGCAGGATGGCCATCGGATTCAGCTCAAAGGAAATGTTGAAGTTCCCGAGGAAGGTCCCTCGGTACTCCGGCATGGGGGGGAGGGAGTCGGTCTTTATCGTACCGAAATTCTCTTCATGAACCGGCAGGAGATGCCCGACGAGGAAGAACAGTATCAGGTCTACGCTGCCATGCAGCGTGCGGTGGCGCCCCATGCGCTTACCTTCAGAACTCTGGATGCCGGCGGAGATAAACTGCTGGATGGAATGTTGCACGCAACAGAACAGAATCCGGCCCTGGGGGTAAGGGCAATTCGTTTGGCACTGTGCATGCCGGATGAGTTTAAAAAACAGTTGCGGGCCATTCTTCGTGTCAGTGCGCTCGGAGACGTGCGCATCATGTTCCCGATGATCTCCGGCCTTGAGGAGTTGCGCAATGCCAGGGCGTTGCTCGATCAGGCCATGGCGGAACTGGACGCTGCCGGTGTTTCCTTTGACCGATCCATTCAGGTCGGTATCATGATCGAGATCCCTTCCGCGGTTGTAGTGGCTGATTTATTAGCCCGGGAATCGGATTTTTTCAGTGTCGGTACCAACGACCTGATCCAGTATATTCTGGCCATTGATCGTTCCAACGAACATCTGGCTCACATGTATCAGCCGCTTCATCCGGCAGTGCTCCGCTCTTTGCGTTGTGTAGTCGAGGCTGCTCGGAAAGCTGGTATTGATGCGTGCATTTGCGGCGAGATGGCGGGCGACCCGCTCTACCTTCCGGTGCTCCTTGGTCTCGGCTTCAATGAGCTTTCCATGGGAGCGACCTCTATTCCGCGAGTGAAACGGATGCTGCGGCGTTGCACGATGGAACGAGCTACCTATATTGCCGATACCTGTGCCGGATTCGCCACTGCCGCGGATGCGGACCTGTTCCTCAAAAACGCCATGTCCAGCCATTTTACCGATAACCTTGATTGACAGGATATTCATGACGCCGCAGATTTTATTTTCAGTATTTTCTTTCATATTTGGCGCCGTTGTCGGCTCATTTCTCAATGTATGTATCTGTCGTCTTCCCCACGATGAATCAGTTGTTTCACCCCCCTCCCACTGTCCGCACTGCAATTACCGGATTCGCTGGTATGACAATATTCCTCTTGTCAGCTATGTGCTGCTGGGTGGCAAGTGTCGCGGATGTCAAACAAAAATTTCACTTCAGTACCCATTGGTGGAACTGCTCAATGGATTGTTGAGCCTGGCGCTTTATCTCCGCTTTGGACCAACAAATTTGCTTGCCTTCGGTGTCCTATTCCTTTTTTGCTCTGCCCTGGTGGTGATCACCTTTATAGATATTGAACACCAGATTATTCCAGACGAAATTTCCCTGTCCGGTATTGTGATCGGTTTTATCTTCTCTTTCTTCCTGAAAGAGCATAACTGGCTGAACTCATTGCTTGGTATACTTCTGGGAGGGGGCAGCCTGCTGTTTGTTGCCTACGTCTATCAGCGGCTGACCGGCAAAGAAGGCATGGGTGGCGGTGATATCAAATTGTTGGCCATGATGGGAGCCTTCCTGGGCTGGAAATCCATTCCGTTTATCATTTTTGCCAGCTCGCTGGTTGGTTCGCTGGTTGGCGTTTCCCTGATGCTGATCCAGAAAAAAGACTCAAAGCTGGCTATTCCTTTCGGTCCCTACCTTGCTTTTGGAGCGCTGCTCTACATTTTTTTCGGTCGCCGGCTGATCGTCTGGTATCTCACATTGGGCGGCCTTCAGGGATAACACCATGCCCCAATACCGTCCCAGCTTGACCGTTTCAACCATGGCCTTTCTGGGATTTCTCCTGGTATTGACTTGGCTTTTGTTCAGTTTTTTGGCTTTTAAAACCGCAGCAAACGATTTGTATGCCCAGAAGGGCGAGCATGCCCGCATGCTTTTGGCTGCATTTATCAGCCAGCTCCCCGAGCCTGTCCCAACGTATCCCAATGGTATCATCTCTCCTGATTCATCCGCATCAATCTATGTTCAAAAACTTTCCGAAGAGGCTTCTTTTGTCCGCATGACACTTCTTGACAGGAACGGCAAGCCGATTTTCAGTGCGGGTCGCGAGGGGAGCGATGCTTATCTTCCCTTTGGTGGTCTGCCGGCAACAGCCGAGGGAACTTTTTTACGGGCTGGTGGGAATAGCATAACGAGCATTGTGAGTATTGTTCGGAACGGGACACCGGTCGCCAGGGCAGGCTTGGTTATGTCGCTTGTATCCGAAAGGGCCCGGCTTTCCCGGACAAAACAGGTGTTGATTGTTTATTTTGCTTTGGATTTCTTTTTGTTACTTGGCTTGGGTTCCTACATCTTTTCCAAGATTGTCGTGAGCCCTATAAATCGACTACTGGCTGCAACCGGAAAGATCACCGGCGGTAACTACGGTCAACGTTTGCGTATATCCGGTAGTGCCGAACTTGCCCGTCTGGCGGGTGCGTTTAATGAAATGTCGAACACTCTGCTGAACAAAGACCGGCAAGTTGCGGAACAGGTAACTGCTTTGGAAAAAGCCAACTTCGAATTGCGGCAAGCACGTCAGCAGGCGATTCACTCGGAAAAAATGGCATCCATCGGGCTTCTTGCTGCCGGGATGGCCCATGAAGTGGGCACACCGCTGGCGGCCATCATGGGATATGCCGAACTAATGACAGGTGACGAGCATGATGGTGATGCAATTTGCGACTATGCACATCGTATTTCGCAGGAATGCGCACGCATAGATCGAATAGTGCGCGGGTTACTCGATTTTTCCCGCCCGCGTACCTCTAATGTGGAACCGGTCGATGTATCCCAGGTAATCAGGGATTCGGTTGATTTACTCGGGCAGCAGGGGGCTTTCAAGCAGATCAAGGTGACAACCTATTTCGAAAAAAGGCTTTCTCCCGCATTGGCTGATTCACATCTGATTCAGCAGGTACTAATCAATTTGTTGCTCAACAGCAGGGATGCCATGCCGAATGGTGGAAAAATTAACGTTCGTGTCACGAAAGGGGATTCGATGCCGACTGGTCAACTCCAGGAATACGTCCGGGTGGAAGTGCTGGATAATGGTGTCGGCATTCCCTCCGAAAATATCAGCAGCATCTTCGAGCCATTTTTTACCACAAAGCCGCCCGGCAGGGGAACCGGTCTGGGGCTGGCCATCTCGGCACGTGTCATCGAGGGATTGGGTGGCAAAATAACCGTACAAAGCACAATCGGAAGGGGAAGCTGTTTCACCCTCTGGTTGCCGGTTTTTACGCCAGAGGGGGCGCGGCAATGACCATTGCAAAGCATATTCTGATCATCGACGATGAAGAAAACCTGCGCCACATGTTGTCGGTCATGCTTGCCCGCCAGGGGTATAAGGTTGATAGTGCGTCAAACGGTATAGAGGGGCTGGAGGCTGTTGGCAGAAAAGCCTATGACTTCATTCTCTGTGATATCCGCATGCCGGAGATGGACGGTAAAACCTTTCTTGTCAAAGTTCTGCAAGAGCGTGTTACTTCGCCCATCATCATGATGTCTGCTTATGGTACGGTCGATACGGCTGTGGAATGTATGAAAAAGGGCGCCTACGATTTTATTTCCAAGCCGTTCAAGAAGGATGAGATTGTCATGGTGCTGAAAAAAGCCGAAGAACGGGAACGGCTGAAGGAGGAAAACAGTCGTTTGCGTGAAAAGGTCGCGGGACGTTTTGAATACAGCGGCATTATCGGCCGCAATGCCGGGATGGAAGAAATTTTTTGTCAGATCCGAAAAGTTGCAGATCTCAAAACAACCATATTGATTTTGGGGGAATCCGGAACCGGCAAGGAATTGGTCGCCCGCGCCATTCACCGAAACGGCAGGCGCGCGTCCAAGCCTTTCGTTGCCGTCAATTGTGGAGCCATTCCTGAAAATCTTCTGGAAAGCGAGTTGTTTGGACACGTCCGGGGGGCCTTCACCGATGCCTCAAGTGATAAAGCAGGTCTCTTTGAACAGGCTGACGGTGGCACCCTCTTACTGGACGAAATTGGCGAGATGTCGTTGGCGCTGCAGGTTAAGCTTCTGAGGGTTTTGCAGGAGGAGGAGATTCGCCGGGTGGGTGCATCCATATCCAGAAAAATTGATGTGCGTGTTGTCTCGGCAACCTCTCGCGATCTGGAATCCGATATTCGCGAAGGGCGTTTTCGAGAAGACCTCTATTTTCGTCTGAACGTGTTCTGCCTCCGTCTTCCGCCATTGCGGGAGCGGATAGAAGATATTTCTCTCTTGGCGGAGCATTTTCTGACTGCCGCTTTTTGCGAAAGAGGCACGGAAAAACCGCGCATCGAACCGGATGCTATGCGGAGTCTGATGGCTTACAGTTGGCCGGGCAATATCCGTGAGCTTGAAAACGCCATTGAACATGCCGTTATTGTTTGCGAAGGGAGTGGGATTTCAAACAGTTGTTTGCCTCTTGCTGTCAGGTCCGAACACGCCGTTCCGACGGTGATGAATCATGAGGAAAGCCTGTCGATCAAAAAGGCTGAAAATGCGATCGAGCGTGATCTGATCAGAAAGGCCCTGCTCAGGACCGGCGGCAACCGTACTCAGGCGGCCAAGATACTTGAAATAAGCCATCGCTCACTACTTTACAAACTCAAGGAATTTGGAATCGACTAAGCAAAAATTGCAGACTGCCTTGCTGCATACTCCTTGATTGGTGCGCAAAAAATGCGTATAAAATTTTTAATTAAAATTATAATTTAAAGAATCAAGCTATTTAGGTTGGGTGTCGTCATGGCACCCTATTTGCTTAATAATAACTTACTTGACGTCACGAAGGAACTATCATGCCCAAAAAACTACTCACTTATCTTGTTACTTTCATTATCGTTGCCATGCCCGCATGTGCCCTGGCCAAGACCAGTCATGGTGGTGAGTGTGCTTCCTGTCACACTCTCTCTGAAAAGGAAGCCACGGAACTGATTAAAAAAACCGGTTTGACTGTCACCTCCGTCAAGCAGTCGCCTGCCAAGGGACTCTTTGAGTTGCTGGTGGAAAAAAATGGTCAAAAAGGCATTGTCTTCATGGATTACGCCCAAAAACACCTGGTGCAGGGGATGGTTTACGACCTCGAAAAACTTGAACCGGCCACGGCCCACAAATTGGATTTGCTGCAACCCAAACAACAGACCTCTCTGGATGTTCGTTCCATTCCTACCAGTGGTGCCATCATCATGGGTAACCCCAGGGGGACCCAAAAACTGTATGTCTTTACCGACCCCGACTGTCCTTATTGTCGCAAGGGACACGAGGAGTTGAAGAAACTGGTAAGGATTGCACCTGATGTGGCCATTTACATCATACTGTATCCTTTGCCGATGCACCCGGGTGCCTATGACAAGGCACGCACTATTCTGGAAACCAAGAGCTTGGAAATACTTGATCAAGCATTCGAAGGCAAGGATATTCCAAAACCTTCAAAGGAAATCAGCAAGACGACCATTGATGAGAATATCAAATTTGCAAACTCCAACGGTATTTCAGGAACACCAACCATGGTCATGCCGGATGGGAAGATTGAGATCGGTATGCGAGATGCCGAAACACTGAAAAAAATGTTGGAAGGTAAGTTGGATAGTATAAGGAGATGATCATGAGATTTTTTTTCCTGCTGGTTGTTTCGGCTATTTCACCCCTGTTTTTGTTTATACCAACTCAGCTAAGTGCTGCGGAACAGAGACCCGTCTACAAAAATGGATATCTTGTTGTTGAGGGCAATGTTACCAGCTTGAAAACCCGCATGATTGTTGTTAACGGACAGCAGTATCCGGTTTCGGCGTATGTTCGCGTCTTTAGCGGAAGATTGTCCGGCACGGAGATGAAGTGGCAGGATTGTGTGTACGGTGGTGGAATCACATACGCGAAGATTTATCTGTTGGGTGGCAAGGTGGAAAAGATAGTGGTTCTGAAAAGCCTTTGATTTCATTGCGGGAACAACGTGAGGTAGGATATGAAAAGTTTCGGTTTGTTTAATAATAAATGTAATCATGGCAGAGCACTGTTTATCGTGTTGTTTCTGGTGCTTGCCATGTCGGGAGCGGGCCGTGTTGCCGAAGCAGCCACGCAGACGCTGTATCTCAACGCAAGCAGCGGTGTTAATATTAAAACCTCCGGTTCGGCACTAAACACCAATACATCATCAGGACCTCAGACGAAGGCCGGCTCCACATCTGCCGTGGCATTTCAAACCCTTATGTCTAAAAACAATAATAACACCAGTAGCTCAATGGGTGTGAGTGGAGCTAATAGAAATAACTGGTACATCCATTCACGCACATATTACAATCGCGCGTTTGGTTCTGCCGCTACTATTTCTGCAAATGTAGCCGGAACGTTTTATTTAATGAGTCAAAGCACCACTGAACGTTTTCGTTTTAAATTGTTGGACTTTAATCCTGCGAATGGCAATGTTACAACTATTTCTACAAGTGACGATATATTCTCTCCTTCAACAACTACACCTACAGCAGTAACGGTAGACTTCAAAAATACGTTAACTACATTGACTTCAGGCCATTATCTCGCGATAGAGATAGATTTTTATCCAACAACTAACGGTCACTTTGGATACGTTTCTTATAACAGTAGTTCATATCCTTCCAGAATCAATCCGGAAATTCAGTTTACTGTTAAAACTACAGCCGGCGCTTACGGAACCATTACCGGTCCAACTGCTTTAGGAACAACCTCAGTCGATCTTGACGTGACCCTTGCAGGATACACGGTTACGGCAGATCCAGGCTACACTATTCAATCTTTAACTGTAGACGGTGCGCCTGTGACTGGCGCTAACGGATTCGGTTCCTATCCGGTTACATTTCCCACTTTCACAACCAACCATACTATAAACGCCGCTTTTACTGTGATAACATACCCGCTTTCTGTAACTGCGAATAGTAATGGTACGATTTCATTGCCTGCCCAATCTTTGACTTGGCCCCCGGCGAGCGTCTCTCATCCTCTCCCGGCGGGCACCTATTCATTCATCGTCACACCCAGTACAAATTACGCAATTCAGGATATCAAGGTGAACGGTATTTCTCAAGCCGTCCCTGGTGGCCAGATAACGCCAATGCAGTTAGATCTCGATATTCCTGATACCACATCAATTGAGGCGACATTTGTACGCATATATACGGTCACGCTAACTGCAGGGACAGGCGGAAGTTTTGATCTTCCCAGCCCGCAATATGTCCCAAGCGGTCAACCATTCACAATTGAGATCATGCCGGATCCCAACTATGTAATCACCGCTATCACAGATGATGCCTCGACTGTGGCAAATGTATCCCCCTATACCATTCCAAGCGTAACCGCAGACCATGCCATAGCCGCATCTTTCACGCTGGCACATACCATCCATGCGTCTGCCGGTTCCAACGGCATGATCAATCCCATCGGCGACACGTTGGTTGGGCATGGGACCAGTCGGAGCTTCAGTATTGAACCTAATGTTGGGTACCGGATCCAGGATGTGGTGGTGGATGGCTCTTCAGTGGGAGCTGTCGCCACCTATGCCTTCACAAACGTTACCGTTGATCACACAATTTCGGCTGTTTTTTCTGTTGCCCCCACCCTTTACTGCGCCATTCCACCCTATATCAGTACAGTGGCTCCACCCAGCGTAATGCTGATGCTGTCGGTAGAGAGCCCGATGCAGGGTGTGGCTAATCCCACCGTGAATTGTGCCGCCAACGTTGCGCCATCAGATATCAATAATTATTGGTGCAGCAAAGCAACTGCTTGCGGCAACGATGCACTGGGATGCTATGACAACACCAAGAACTATTACGGGTATTTTGAGAATTACAAATGTTATTCCTATTCAGGCAGCGGCGCCAGCGGACTCTTTGCTCCATCCGGTCCAGCTGCCAACCACCAGTGCGGTACCGCCGGAACTCCATCTACGACCTGGAGCGGCAACTTCCTGAACTGGATGAGCATGACGGCGGTGGATTCATTTCGCAGGGCCTTTACCGGCGGCAATCGAACAGTAGATAATTCGGGCGGAGATACGGTCTTGCTCGCCGCCCGACTGGATGCCAATGGCTGGTTTCCGGATTGGATAAATATCTCGGACGCAGAGCTGTATACCCCGTATTCCGGAGCTCGTTATTTTAAAAGAGAGGGCGTCGGCATCGGTTTTGGAGTTTGCAGCGCGACCAAAACAAGCTGTACCGTGACGTCAACTGGAAGCGGAGAGGCCCAATGGCCGGTGGCCGGCACCAATGCCGAAGCGGTATTCAGCTTGCGGATCAAGGCGTGCGATTCCACGGGCGGTGTTGAATCCCGCTGCAATACGACCACCAACAAACCGGAAGGAACCATTCAGAAGAATATGGACAAGATGCGCTTTGCTCTTATTTCCTATCTGTCGGACAATTCCAAGGAGCGTGATGGAGGTGTTCTACGCGCCCCCATGAAGTGGATTAGCCCCACCATCCCCTCCGGAATGAAATATCATGACGGCACTACGGTTCTAACGTGCAATACCACTGCCGGATGTACGAATCCCGAGCGTGAGGTGGAAAGCGACGGGTTGTTCAGGAATAATCCCGACGGCGCCAGCGGAGTGAACAGCGGCCTGATCAACTACATCAACAAGTTCGCGTATACCAGCGGCTATAAGTCTGCTGACCCGATCAGTGAGATGTATTACGAGGTGGTGCGTTACTTCAGAAACCTGGGGCCCAGCTCGGCGGGTACGGTGGGGGTGCACAATAATTCCAATACCGGTTTTGACACCACCTTTCCTTCTGGCGGCGGTTTTGTGTATTACGGTGATTCAGATAAAACCCATACCTGGGGATGGCGTGATCAGTCTTTGTATGATTGTTCCCAGTACTACGTAATTGCGGTTAACGACGCCAATCCCTGGCTTGACAAACGTATTCCCGGATCCGGTTATACAGGTAGTTACAGTGGTGGCACAGCTCAGGATATCTATAACGACTGGTGTGGAGCTACCACGGGGAACTGCGACGATGACTTCAACGTGGATGTGCTGGATTGGACCAACAGGGTTGGTCAGTATGAAGGGTTGACCCCTGGATTACTGAAAGTTGGTTGTGTCTGGGCCTCGGGAAGGGATTGCCGCACTGCCTATGATGCTTCAACCTCTCCTTATACCGGTTTCAATACAAGTCAGCCCAAAAATGTGGGCACGTCAGAATTCGGTAAAATTATCAGCACGTTTCCCGATGCCAGCGACAAGTACAATTCCTATAATATTGCCGGGCTTGCCTATTATGCCCATATGACCGAGCTGAGACCGGACCTGACGGCACTGACGAACGGGAAAAAACGCAACCTGACCACCTTTATGATCGACACCCAGGAACCTCAGACCTCTATGTTGGTTGGATCTCCAAATATGCTGTACCTGGCGGCCAAGTTTGGAGGATTTGTTGACAAGGATGGAGATGGCAAGCCCTATAAGTCCGCAGACTGCGATTTGCGTGGAGCTACGCACGATGCGTCCTGCTGCGATTCAATCAGTGCTACACCAGATGACGGGTGCAGCGAGTGGATTACCGATAACGCCAGGCAAATGCCGGATAACTATTACTTTGCCTCCAATGGATCAGCCGTTGATACTGGACTTAACAAGGCATTCAGCAGCATATTGACTTCGACAAACTCTGGGACCGCCTCTGCATCTGCAAACAGTCGGAGCGGTCAAAGGGGCGCAAATCTGATTCAGGCAATGTTTTATCCTGAATGGCCAAATGGGAGGAGTATCAAGTGGCTTGGCGAGGTACAGTCTCTTTGGTTCTATCTTGATCCGGTAATTGCTTACAGCGCCATCCTAGAGGATACTGACGGAAACAGGGAACTGGACCTGCAGCAAGATCATCTGCCGAATGCTGATCCATTTCTTACAAAGGCAATCTGGAGGGCGGGAGAACTGCTGCATGCCCGTACGGCAGCTTCTCGCACTATATATACCTTGCTTGATTCTGGCCAACCGCTTACCGCTAATGCAAATAAATTTGTTGATACAAATCTGTCTTCGACCCCTACTTCCCTGAAAACCCTGATGGACGCTAGTCTGCTGACTAATACGCAAGCACAGGCGCTGATTAACTACATTCGCGGAGTTGACAGCAGCTCATACCGTTCCCGGAAGCTGACACATACCAGTACTACTGGAACGACGCACACTACTACTACTGATGGTATCTGGAAGCTTGGCGACGTGATCAACTCGACGCCTCAGGTCCAACCTGCTCAAGCCCTTAACAGCTATCATTTACTTTACTCGGATTCGTCGTATACCAGCTTTATCAAATCCAGCCAGTATATTGCGCGGAACATGGTCTATGTCGGGGCAAACGATGGCATGCTGCATGCTTTCAGGCTGGGATTGGTGAGTAGCGTCACTGATTCAGTGCACCGCTTCAGATATGCAAGGATAGCAGTTACGACCGATATTGGGAAGGAAGAGTGGGCATTCATTCCCAAAAACGCTTTGCCGTATCTAAAGAATACGGCAGAGAAAACCTACGGCCACCAGTATATAGTCGATGGTATGTCACTACTTGTCGATGCTTCAATAAACAACTATTGTACCGCAACAAATTACTGGAAGTGTTTGCGCAAGACTACTCTGAGTGGCAACTCTTATCTTCCAGATTCATCCAGTTGGAAGACCGTGCTGGTGGGCAGCATGGGGCTTGGTGGAGCGACTCGTAATGGTGATTGTTCGGAAACGCTGGCGCATGATGCAATCGCTTCGAACAATATTGACTGTATCAAGGCTCCGATCACAGATAAAGGTTTTTCATCCTACTTTGCCCTGGATGTAACTGAACCAACTTCTCCGAAGCATATGTGGGAATTTTCTGATATTGATCTTGCTTCTGAAGACAAACAGTGTGAGGTTTCTTCGGGTGTAAATACATATTGTGGTCTGGGCCTTACAACACCCGGTGTGGAAATTGTTCGTATCAATGCCCAAAGCGGAACACCGGCCAAGGCTGACAAAACATTGAATGGTCGTTGGTTTGCAATAATGGCTTCCGGGCCTACCGGAACAATTGATACAGCGTCTAAACAGTTTCTTGGACGCTCCGACCAGAATTTGCGGTTATTCGTAGTGGATTTGAATTCGACTCCACCTTTTACAAGATGCACAAGTGCAGGGCAGGAAGGATGTAATTACTGGATATTTGATACCGGTAAAAAATATGCATTTGCAAGCTCCATTGCTTCTTCAGCAACAGACCTTGATCAATGGAATTCTACTCTGGCCGGTTATTACAGTGACGATGTTGTCTATGTTACCTTTACAAAAGCGACTTTGGATGGAAGCTCGCCAACCCCTTATCCGACTGCTTGGAACAAGGGCGGTGTTCTCCGCTTGATCACCAAGAATGATCCTGATCCTATAAACTGGTTTGTCAGTACTTTGATTGATGATATAGGTCCAGTTACCTCGTCAATCGGTAAGCTGCGTGATCGAAACAACAGTAAGTTCTGGATATTCTTTGGGGAAGGTCGCTATTTCTTTCAGGGAGATGACCTGAACACACGTAGGCGTTTCTTTGGAATAGCTGACCCATGCTACAACTACGATTTTGCCCATATGAACATGCTCAGCGATACACTTGCGAAATGCCCAACGGTTTATGACTCGAGCATGGGAGTGAGTATTGACTCAAAACTGACAGATCAGACCACTACTCCGAATGGAACCGTAGAAGTTGGTAAAAAGGGGTGGTATATCTCAATGAACGATGTTGTTACCGATGTTACCGGAGCAGAACGAGTGGTAAGTGATGTGAATGCTGCAACCAATGGCATAGTGTTTTTTACAACTTTCGAACCTAACTATGGCACCTGTGATCCTAATGGTATTACTTCTATGTGGGCCGTGAAATACACTAGCGGCGGAGTGCCGGCACACGAAGGGATGAAGGGTAAGGTCCCCATGCAGACTTCAACCGGTATTATTTCAATGGTAGACCTTGCAACGGCATTTACCGGAGAAGGTGGTCGCAAGCTGAATTCAAGTCTGTCACCAAACGGTATGTCACCTAAAGGCGGTATCAAGCCTTTACTACAGCCAAAGCCCAGCAAAAAGTATCTGAATATTCACGAACGTTAGAGACTGAAACTTTGGGAAAAGGGAGGTTTCCTTGAATGTACGTACCTGCTTCCTGATGGAAAACAAAGGTTTTTCCTTGGTAGAACTAGTGGTTGTGATTGCAATTATTGGAATAATTTCCACGATTGCTACTATTGCCTTTAATAGCTGGATGGTGAAGAATAGAGTTGAAACTCAGGTCAAGCAGATTGCTACTGATATCAATGAATTGAGGATGCGGGCCATGACCTTGAAACAGAAGCACAGTGTGACCTTGAATGCTGACAGTTATGTGTTCAAATCCTATAGCGATGACGATGAACTAAAAACCGCAGGAACAGTGATACCTAATGGGACACATTCCGTGACGTATCGATTGAAAAAGGATTCGGCTAGTTATTTTACCGGAGCTGGAGCAGATATTATTGAAATTGACAGTCGGGGTATGCTGATGTCAAATGGTCAAACGGTTTATCTCGAGTATAATAATGCGTCTCCAACCCTTGATTGCTTGGTAATTTCAATTGGACGTGTGAATCCAGGGCAGAAAAGTAATGACTGGAGTACTTGTAATGCTAGATAATGACATGGGGTTTACGTTAGCTGAGTTTCTAGTGGCTATTTTTATTTTGATGGTCGGTTTACTTGGGCTATTACAGTCAATAAATGTCGCCATGGACAAGAACCTTGATAATATATTGCGTAATGAGGCTGTTCAACTCGCTGATGACCGTATGATGCTTAAACGTTCAAAAAGTTTCACCCAGCTTTCAACGACTGTGGCGAATCCCACGAAAATCAGTGTGGCTTTAGCCACGCGAGGTATTCTTAAAAACTATTCTGTCCAGGAGAAAGTGATCTCACGCACCAATCTCTCAAAAGAGGTCGTTATTGACGTATCCTGGAAAAATAAGAATGTTGTGTCATCACATTCAATTTCATCAATCGTCTCTACATTCCAGGAATGAGGTGTTGCGTGGCAGGCACGACTATGACAACGGTTGATAATAAGGGTTTCACGCTTGTTGAGCTTATTGTGGTAATGGCGGTGTTCATTGTCGTACTGGCAATAGCGAGCGAAACATTTCTCAGAGTGGTTACACTTGCCTCCAGGTTTTCCAAAAGTGAAGAAAGTAATATTGAGGGAGTTATCGGCCTCGAGGTGATGCGGCATGATCTTGAGTCGATGGGGTTTGGCTTGCCCTGGGGTTTTTGTCAACCGGCTTCCACTACCGATGATGGTGCATGTGTCGGCACTACCGTAGAATATTCCGAGGCAACTGCAAACGGAGCAAAACTTTTGAATGACGGCCCCGTTACTGGCCTTCAAGGCGCAGGGAATCCACCACGCGCCTTTGTAACAGCAAATGTGTTTGGCTCGTTTACTAGTAATTATTTTGCTGTCAAGGCTACGTCAGTAGGCAGGTCAAAAGCAGCCAATAAATGGACTTACATTCCGTTTAATAATCTTAGTTCAGCAGCGGGTTGGTCATCAGTCCCGGTGACTTTTGCTGGGAACAACCCCACTGCGACTGACAGGGTAATCCTGATCCGGTCAAACTTTAATACGCCGTCGGACGATCATCTGCTGATGGTCTCACCCAGTGGAAGTTCTAATTTTTTTTCAAGCTTCAATTATTTTGAAAATGAAGTGTTACCCAAGAATGATCAGCAGACGCATATGGTGTACGGCGTTGACAGCAATACCGGTCTTCGCATGCCGTTTAATCGGGCAGATTTCTATGTTTCTACTGCCGGCACAGTGCCTTCATTCTGTGCCGAAAGAACAGGAGTATTGTACAAAAAAACAGTAAATCAAGGCGACGGCGCGTATACGTCAATCCCTTTGCTGGACTGTGTTGCCGATATGCAGGTGATTTTGGGATGGGATACCTCTGATGGTGGCAATGCAAATAGTGTCAATGCATATTCAACCGTGCTCTATCCAACAAGCGGGGTTTTTACCGCTTCGCCTGCAACTGCATCAGGAGACATACAGACTTGGCTGTCTAGCGCCCAAGGCATTCGAGAACATCTCAAGATCGTGAAAATATTTATTTTGGCGCAAGAAGGTAAACGTGATAGTGGCTATACATTTCCTAATGCAAATATGCTGGTAGGAAGTTTAGATCATGGAGCATCGTTTACTCATACGTATATATTTTCTGACGAACAGCGTCATTATAGATGGAAATTGTATCGTATTGTTGTGCGTCCAAAGAATCTGAGCAGTAACCAGAGATAACAGTAGAGAAAGGTGTCACCATGAAATTAATTAAAAATGAAAATGGAGTGGCACTGATTACAGCACTGATGTTTACTGCTCTCATTCTTGTTATCAGTATGTCGCTGCTTTACATGGTTACTGTAGGTACACGTCAATCTGGAATACTAAAACGCTACAGGTCGACCATTGATGCCGCATATGGTGGTTCTGATATTGTTGTAAAGGATATTATTACAACAGCTTTTGGTTTTAGTGACTATTCATCAGCTCATCCTGGAAGCACATTTTCTGGGTATATGAATGCTGCAATGGGTACTATGAACAGCCCGAGCTTTTCGAACTGTTTACGCCAGAGACTTACCTTGCCCCGCTCACAGTGGAGTGGGGGATGTGAGACAGTGACCATGGATCCCAAAGATTCAGCGGATATTTCATTCAATTTAAACGCAACATCTGGTTCTACCTATTCTTTGTATTCAAAAATTGTGGACACAATGGATAGAAAGTTTTTGGTTTTGGATGCAGGCGAATCTAAAACGGTAATAATTGCTGGTAATTCTGATACAAGTGGTTTCGTCCTTGATGGTGTTTCAACAACTGGTGCCGCACCGATTACTGTGCCGCACTACCCGTATGTTTATAGAATTGAAATACAGGGAGAGAGGCAACAGAACGCTGTAGAAAAAACCAATATATCCATATTATATGCGTATTAACGCTGTGTGAATTCTTATCCATAAAATTGTACAAAATGTTTTTGTTTGGAATCCGATGTGTTTTCTTGTGCCAGTATTTTTGAGGCCGGTCAGGGGCATTGTGATTCAGTATGCGTGAATCCGGTCCATGAAGGTCGTTGCGTCACCAAGTAATGGGTTCTTTGAGAGGTGTTATATCAACATCAGGCATTATGTGTAGGTTAATAAGAGGGATTTCTGGGCCGGCGATCAAGTGACAAGGAAAGTTAAATAAAAATATACAGTTGAAGAGCAAGATATGTTGTTCAAAAAACGAATTCATATATTACAAACATAAATATATAATATCCAGATCCATGACAATACTAGACCCTCCGCAGGATGAAATGCAAAGTCTATTGGGCCTCATTGAGACAGCCGTGTCGCCGAATTGTCTTTCGCACGATATTGACAATTTTTTTGTGTTTGTAGAGCATGGAAAAATTTAACATCAATTCAGGATTAGATGTTTTTAGGGTGCAGGGGAAATGAAACCTACTTATATGTAATTTGTTATATAATTTCGCATAAAGTTGTTGACTTTATGTATATGTTTGCTGTAGGTGTAACCACGTTCTATCTAAGTTCTAGGGTGTGTGCATAATGTCACCAAATAGAGTCAAAGCCATCAGAGAGTCTCGTTTATTGAGCAAGGCCGAACTAGCACGCAAGGCTGGAGTATCTTCCCTTACTATTGACAGGATTGAACGAGGTGAAAAGTGCCGTCTGGAAACAATGCGGAAAATAATCTTGGCCCTGGGCTACTCGTTGGAAGAAAAGGAAAAGGTCTTTCAGCCTTGATTACTAACAGGAATGCGATATGTTTTTTATAAACGGAAAAAAAGAAGTAATTGGTATTGATATTGGCTCAAGCTCAGTAAAGCTTGTTCAGCTCAAGGAGCATAAGGGAGGATACCAGCTAATAAATGCTGGTATTATGCCACTTCCTCCTGAAGCTATTGTCGACAATACTATTATGGACAGCTTGTCAATTGTAGAGGTCATAAAAAACCTTACCTCTAGTCTTGGCGTCAAAATCAAGGATGTGGCTTGTTCCATATCGGGCAACTCGGTAATTATTCGTAAAATATCTCTTCCGTCCATGCCCCCCGAAGAATTGGAGGATCAGATCAGTTGGGAAGCGGAGCAGTATATCCCCTTTGATATTAATGATGTAAATTTGGATTTCCAAATTCTTTCTTCCGATAGTATTGATCCTTCCAAGATGAATGTACTTCTTGTTGCAAGTAAAAAAGACATTATTAATGATTATGTCGCTGTTTTTAACGAAGCGGGGTTGCATCTTTCAGTAATTGATGTCGATTCTTTTGCTGTTCAGAATGCTTTTGAAATTAATTACGATATAGAGCCAAATGATGTGCTGGCCTTGATCAATGTTGGGGCCGGCGTTACGAATATCAATGTAGTTAAAAATGGTATTACATTGTTCACTCGTGATGTGCAGTTGGGAGGAAACCTTTATACCGAAGAGATTCAGAAACAGTTAGGTGTTGGCAGTGTTGAGGCAGAATCGTTCAAGATGTTGGCTCATGAAGCTCGAAGCAATGAACTTAAGGATGTTGTCGGAAAAGTAAATGAGACTATTACACAGGAAATTAGGCGTTCGCTCGACTTTTATAACACTACTGCTAATGAAGACAAGATTACCAAGATTTTTATCAGTGGCGGGTGTTCCAAAATGCATAATTTGTTAACCGCCATAAGTGAAAAACTGACATTACCTGTTGAAATATTTAATCCTTTTTTAAAACTTCAGTATTCAGATAAGGATTTTGACTCTGAATACTTGCAGGAGATCGGACCACTGATGGCGGTATCTGTTGGGCTTGCCATAAGGAGGGTAGGGGACAAATGATTAAGATTAATCTCTTACCGGTCAGGGCCGCCAAAAAGAAGGAGACGGCTGTACAGCAGATTTCCCTTTTCTGTATTATTTTGGTTTTGGTATTCGCTGGCATCATGATACTTTACTTCGTAAAACGCCTTCAAATATCAGACACCAAAAATGATATTTCAACCGCCAACAATACAATTAATGTTCTGAAAACAAAAATTGGTAAACTGGAAGAACTCAAAGCGCTTAAGGAGCAGGTAAAGAAGAAGCTCGATGTGTTGAACCAGTTACGAAAAAACAAAACCGGACCGGCTCAAAGACTTGCAACGCTTAGTGACAGTGTGCCGAAGCAGCTATGGTTAACATCTTATTCAGAAAGCAACTCGAATATTAAGATTTCTGGGCTTGCATACAATGAGGAATTGATAGCAACTTTTATGCGTGCACTTGAGGCATCAATCGATTACACGGCTGTAGAACTTGTAGTATCTGAGCAGAAAGAATTGAATGGGGTCAAATTGAAGCATTTTGATATTACATGCAAGTTGCGATCATCTGTTGAAACGGCAAAAGCACCAACACCGTTGTTAGTTACACCTTCACCTGCCGCACCAAAGCGATAGAATTCATTCAACAAGAACGGACGGGTCATGGATCCACAAGTAGAAAAAATACTCAAATTGCCAATGAAGCAGAAGATCCTTATTCTTGTGCTTGTCATGATTCTTGAAGCGGCCTTATTGCTTTGGTTTTTGTATAAACCTGTGTATCAAGAACACGAGAATCTTAAGAGTGAGTTGAGTAAACTGCAAATCGAGATAAACGAAAAGACTAAAATTGTTGCAAATTTGCCTCGCTTGCAGATAGAGTACGACCAGTTAAATCGCGAATTGGCCCAAGCGTTGACGGAACTTCCCAACTCTAAAGAAATTCCGTCACTCTTGACGAGCATCACGGCACTCGGGAAGAATGCAGGTCTTGATTTCCTGGTATTTAAGCCTAAGACTGAGATTCCTAAGGATTTTTACGCCGAGGTCCCGGTAGAAGTCACCGTTTCCGGTTCGTTTTATAGCGTGGCTAATTTTTTTGCGGCAGTGTCTAATCTTCCACGGATTGTTAACATAACTAATGTTGATTTTGCTGATGTTAAGCCCATAAATAATCGAATAATGACAAAGGTTAACTGTCTTGCTACAACCTTCCGCTTCCTTGACAAGAAAGAGATAAAGAATGACTCCAAAACAGTTAAAAAATAATTTTCTGAGAGGAATTCTGGCTGGCATCGTAGCAGTAATATTGTTTACTCAGGGATGCAAAAAAAGTGAGCGGCCATCAACTCCTGCACCTGTGGTAAAAGCTGTTGTCACTGCGACTGGAAAGCAACCTGAGAAACCTGTTCAGAAGCAAGTTAGCTCTTCATTGAAGTTAAAGGCAGCGCCAGTTAACCAGTTTGATTTCAGCAACAAAGTAGATCCTTTTAAACCATATGCCGTCATAATGAAATCTCCTGTTCGTGCCCATGTCCGGTCAAAAAATATCGATAGTTTTTCACTGCCAATCCATAGTTTCGATGTCAGTCAGTTCAAATTAATTGGAATTATTGCTGGCGGTAAAGAGAATCGGGCCATGGTTACAGACCCTAATAGAAAAGGTTATGTTATTAAAGTTGGCATGACAATTGGGAAAAATGAAGGTCGTATTGTGTCAATTACGAGCGGTGGCGTTGATGTTTTAGAACAGTTTACAGATGATAACGGCAAGACGCGTAAAGAGCACATTAGAATCAACCTGCCTAGGAAACAATAAGGAGTTCTGCATGACGTGGATGACAAGACAATCGATTGTTCTGGTGGTTGCCATTGTAATTATGGCGTGCGTTGCGAGTATAATGCCTAGTGCTGCCGAATCCGCACAGGATACCCCCCCCAGCGTGCAAAAAAAAATGGCTTCCGTTGAGACAATCACGGTAAATGGAGATGGTGATAAGGCCGAACTCGTTATTAAACTGTCCGCTCCAGCTACGTACACCAGTTACAAGACAACCTCGCCGTTACGACTTATTATTGATCTGTCTCAGACAACCCAAGGTACGATTTCGACGCCGGTCGAATTACACAAGGGCAACTTCAAGAATGTTATTGTAAGCCGTTTCGACACCGATGCCGGAGTGCTGACTCGCCTGGATATAGAACTGGTAAAGGATGCGGATGCTGTTCTTTCCGTGTCTAAGGCTAAACCAGGTGAGATTAATGTATCCTTTCCCTCATTAGTTGTTCAGTCAGCCCTCGCCACTCCAGCAAAAGCGGAGACATTGCCGCCTGTTGCAGCTCCGATTTTTGAACGATCTTCAAAACCTGAAAACATAAATGAACCTTCTGATGTATCACATCGAACGCTGACCGCTATTTCAGTGAGGGATAATGCAATCATACTTGCCATAGACGGTGGTGCTGAAGAGTTCAAAACGTTCCGGCTAAACAAGCCGGAGCGTTTTGTGGTTGACCTTTTTAATGTAAAGAATGCTGTGGCGTCGAGGATAACTTCCATTAACTCTCTCGGCGTCTCTTCGGCGCGCTTGGGAGTGTATCCAAATAAAATACGCATTGTATTTGATACAATGAATGGCATTTTTCCCGAAGCAACAGCAGTTAAGTCTACTGATGGCGTGACGATATCAGTGAAGAGTGTGTTTTCTAAAGAAAATTCAAATACTTATCAGGTTGCAATGTCGAAAAAAGAGACGTCACCTGAATCGTTAATACAAAATGAGCCATCAGCAAAAGAAGTACCTATGTCTAAACCGGCTGTGGCGACTCCTCTTGCGGACACAAAACTGGGCACTCGGGAAGATGTCGCAAAAGCGACTGCGCGTACTGGGTCAGCAAGTGTCGAAATGATTGATTTTCAAATGATTGATGGTCTTTCCCGTGTTGCCGTAAAGGTGACTGGCGATGTCCTTGTTGATGCACCTATAAAAACTCCGGGGTTTGTGACGTTGACCATCAAGAATGCGTTTTTGCCTAAAAAACTTCAACGTTCATTAGAGACCAAGGGGTTTGTTACGCCAGTGCTGAGGATCACGCCCCTGCTTGTGAAATCTCGCAAAGGGATTGATACAAAGATTCGGGTTGCTATGCGAAAATCAGTGCCATTCGAGTATCGGCAGGAAGGTGACATGCTCTTCATTGATTTTAGAAATCCAGAAGGTATGGCGGCGGATAAGGCGTACTTAGATATGCAGGACCTGCGACCACAAGCTGCGCGCCCTGCAAAGGAATCCTCAAAAAAAGATGTCGAACTCGGTTCAGCTCTGACTTCTCAGACCGAACCTACTATAAAACCACTCGGTTTATCTAAACTTTACAAAGGGCGTAAAGTGACTCTCGAGTTTGCCGATGCTGAGGTGCGTAAGATATTTCAGCTCTTGTCCGAAGTTAGCAATAAAAATTTTGTTCTTGGTGACGATGTTACCGGCTCCATAAGCATCAAGCTGGTCAATGTTCCCTGGGATCAGGCATTGGATATTATCCTCGATGCTAAAGGTCTTGATAAGCGCGAGGACGGCAACATAATTATTATTAAAGGTAAGGGTAAATTTAAATCCCAAGCTGAAGAGGATCAGGAACTTAAAAAGGCAAAACTGAAAGCGACTGAACTTGAAACTCAGATATTCAATATTAATTACGCAAACCCGGACGATATTGTAACGCAGTTTAAAGTAATGATGACGGAAGGAGTCGGTGCGTCTATAACTAAGGATACCCGTACTAATAAAATTATTGTCAAGGACGTACCCCAGGCAATTAGAAGTATGCGAGAGCTTCTTAATGACCTGGATATTCCAGAACGACAGGTTATGATTGAAGCACGAATCATTGAAGCAACATCCACCTTTACCCGCAGCCTGGGTGTTAACTGGGGAATTCACCTCAAAGATGGTTCGGGTTCTTTTCTTGGGATAACCGGACTTGACACCGGCTTTGGCGGACTGACCACCGCACCGCCTACTAGTGGCACCGGGGTGTCATCCGGCGGAAACATGGGGATTTCATTCGGTACACTGGCAAGCAATGTTCAGTTGGATTTGAGGCTCAGCGCTGCTGCTACCGCTAGTTTAATTAAAATAGTTTCGACTCCGAAGATTTCAACTCTTAATAACAAAACTGCCAAGATTACCCAAGGGCAGCAGATTCCCTATACATCTTCAACATCTGATAAAGTGGAGACCAAGTTTATTGAGGCGGCCTTGGCGCTTGAGGTGACACCACATATTAATACCAATGGAACCATTAGTTTGAAGATTGATGCCAAAAACGATTCCATGGGAGAGGTTCCAACCGGGAGTACAGCTCCAGCTATCAATAAGAAAGAGGCTACAACTGAAATGTTGCTGAGAGATGGTGAGACGACAGTTATCGGTGGAATTTTTGTTGATAGCGATAATGATTCTGATGAGGGCGTTCCTTTTTTAATGGATATTCCCGTTCTTGGTAAATTATTCAAAACATCCAGTAAGACAAAGACTAAGTCCGAATTGCTGATATTTATTACACCGCGGATTTTAGGAGCGATCTAGTGTCTCGTGCGGTTAGTTATGTGTAAATATTATCAGATGTGATACAGTGCCTTCATGGCACGAACAACTGAACAATTCAATTTGACAGATGGTGACCGACAAGTGCTTGAAGCGTTACTTCGGTCACCAAAAACGGCCCAGAGCTTGGCATTACGCGTTCGCATCGTCCTTTTGTGCGGCGCCGGCGAAACCGTTGAAGCAATAGCTGCTACGGTCAGGACTTCTACCAAAGCGGTTTACAAATGGAGGAACCGCTTCAAAAAGTCTGGCCTGGACGGCCTTTCTGATCTGCCTCGTTCTGGTCAACCCAAAAAGCTTACGGAGAAGCAGATCAAGGATGTCTTGACGCTGACCGTGGAACGGATTCCCCATGAGGCGACCCATTGGAGTGTGCGTCTCATGGCCAAGTATGCCGGCATCACAACCTGGCAAGTCCGGCAGATTTGGGATGCGGCCGATCTGAAACCTCATCGCCTCAAGAGCTTCAAAATCAGCAATGATCCGCAGTTTGCCGATAAGGTCGTCGATGTCGTCGGTCTCTACATGAATCCTCCCGACAATGCCATTGTCCTGTCGGTTGACGAGAAAACCCAGATTCAGGCTCTTGACCGGACGCAGCCGATGTTGCAACTAAAGCCCGGCCAGATTGAACGTCGCACCCACGATTACAAGCGTAATGGCACCACGAGCCTGTATGCCGCGTTTGACATCTTGACCGGCGAGGTCATGGGACGGGTGACCAAACGGCACAGAGCCAAGGAGTTCCTTGATTTCTTGCGGCAGATTGAGCGCTCAACGCCAAAAGAGCTTGATCTGCATATAATCCTGGACAACAGCAGCACCCATAAAACCGCAGAAGTACAAAATTGGTTGGCAGGGCACCCCCGGATATCCCTTCATTTCACGCCTACCAGTGCCTCATGGTTAAATGCGGTGGAAAGCTGGTTCTCCCAATTGGAGCGGCGATCAATTTACCGGGGAGTATTCAACAGCGTTACTGCATTACGGAAAGAAATTCACCGTTTCATTGAGGTTCATAATGCAACCAACGCAAAGCCGTTCAAGTGGACCAAGAGCGCAGCAGCAATTATTGAATCTGTTCAAAGAGCAAAAGTAAGTGCCAGAATTACTGGACAGAACTAACCAAACTGGACACTAGGTAGGTATTGATATGAATTTAAACTTTTGCCATTAAAATGCTTTACAAGCTATGGTGCCATTATCATATAAGGTTCTAAACGCCTAATTAACGCACGGGAGGGAATATGAAATTCTGCTGTTACAAGTCTGTTTTATTTGTTTTGCTGTTAGTAATATCTGGCTGCGGAAGTGGTAAGGACAAAGTAGGTTCTTTATCGTTAGCAGTAACTTCAACAGCGTTATCCGGAGGGCAGTATTCTGTAGGTGCAGTTGCAACGTACACAAACCCTAATACAACAAATCTTGTCGGAACCGAGGTGACTTTTGATACCAGTCCAAGTGGGCTAGTATCTGGTTTCCCTAAAACATATTCCATGCCGACGAATGGTATTCAGGGTGTTAATATGATAATTGATCAAACTGCCTCGGTCCAGAACTTTTTCGTTATAGCCCGAGTTGGCGATCTTATTGATTCAAAAGTTGTTAGTATACCAGCATTGGGAACGCTGGTTCCTTCATCTACTTCAGTAACATTTTCCAATAGTGAGGGTGTAAATACTACAAAAACAGTTACGGTATCTGGGGGGTCAGGCACATACGGAGTTACCTCATCTGATGATGCTGTGGTAACTGCGAGCGTCAGTGGAAGCACCGTTACAATAACAAGAAAGTCTACGGCCACTGGTAGTCAAACAATTACTATTACTGATACTGTATCCCTCAAAACTGCAACTGTGACAGTTACACTGTCATGATTTCCACGTAGGGGTCTCCACTCTCCTCTATGGGGCTGTCGGGAAATAAGTGTAACAGTTATTTCCTGACAGCCCCTAAGTGGGAAGCCTACGTTGTTACTCAATGTTAATACCTATCTGAGAATTTTCTTCATCTCCAACACATTCCCGCACTTTAATTTTCTATACACCACAGAATCCATCAAAGATCTGATGATAAATATTCCGCGGCCGGTTTCGTTGAGACAATCCGAGTCGAAGGCAGGGCAGGGAATTGAATTCAGATCAAAACCTTGCCCGCTGTCGTAAACTTTCACGCCGAGTTCTTTCGCGGTTACGTTGATATGTATTTGCACCTCCTTGTCAGGATCCGCTACGTTGGCATGTTTAATGGCATTGGACATGGCCTCTGTCAGCACAACATTAAGGTTATGGGCAAAGGAATCCTTGTTGTTTTGTAAACGACAGATCTCTCTGACCAAGTTTTCACCGATTTTACCGATCAAACTGAGATATCGCGTCTGATTGGGTACCCTGATCTGAATTTTAATTTCATTTTTCATGGCTCCCCCGTAAAAATCGATGCATGTTGTTTAACTGTCAAGCGCTTCGTCAACAGTTTGGAATATGTCAAAAACACGGTGCAGACGGGTCAGTTCAAACATTGATTTAACCTGGGTCTGAAGGCTGGCAAGTTTGAGGGAACCTTGACGAGTTGAAGCATTTTTAAAGCCCGATACAAGTACACCCAGCCCGGAACTGTCGATAAATCGCACATCTTTAAGATCTACAATCAGTTCCTTTGATCCCGTCGCAAAGAGTCTGTTCATCTCCGCTTTTAAATCCTCGGAATTGTGTGCATCGAGCCGTTCTTCACGCACAAAAATAATCATCCGATTGCCGTTTGCCTCTGTTTTCAGGTTCATAGCCTCTCCTTTAAAAAGTACATTATAAATACCTCGATTAAATAAAATAGGTAGCCCAAAAGTCACCTTGATGTTCGGAATACAAATCAAAGTATCTTTAGAATAACTAGTGAAATGTCATCCTGAAAAGCTTCCAGACCAGTATACTTGGTAACCGCGGAATAAAACGAATCAATAATGTCCTTTGCCGGCAGGTGATGTAATGCCTTTAAATGGTTGCATATTCTTTGTGCACCAAATAGTTCGCCCTCGCGATTTGTTGCCTCGATCAGGCCGTCTGTGTAAAACAATAACACGTCACCCTTAACAAGTTCTATACTGCATTCTTCAAAAATTACCGACGGTTTTACACCAATTATAAGTCCTTCAGCATCAAGCTTGATACAGAAGTCTTCTCCCTCGCGACAGAGGAGTGGGCGATTGTGGCCAGCGTTTGCATAGGAGAGACGGCCTGTGGTGGAATCATATTTGGCATAGAACATGGTTATGAACAGTTCTGCTCTTGTAAGGTCGTCATAGAGCTGGCTGTTCAGCGATTTTAGGATAGCACAAGCGCTGTGAGCAACGTTAACCTGGGGGCGCAGGAGTGTTCGCACCTCGGCCATGATCAGGGCTGCGCCGACGCTGTGGCCGGATACATCCGCGATCAAGAGGTCAACGGTGTGGTCGTCCCGTAAGAAAAAGTCGTAATAGTCACCCCCCACATGGGCGGCTGATATACAGCGCCCGCCCATCTCGATGCCGAAAAGATCCGGTGCTGCGCTTGGCAAGAGCGAAATCTGAATTTGTTGGGCGATTTCCATGTCCCGATTTATACGAGCATTCAGCAGTAGGGCTTGCTCTTTCTGTGTTCGTTCCTGCTCTTTGGCTTCAATTTCGCGTGAGATGGTAACCGCCTGTGCCAGTTGACCGGCAAGACTTTCAAGTAGCCCGATGAATTCTTCGGTGAAGAGTCCGGATATGGTTTTGGAAAAAACCGCAATAATGCCGAGACATGCTTCGCCCTTACGTAGAATAGGTATGTAGGCGCATGAGATAATGCTGCTTGCAATAGTTCGATTGAGCGTAATTGTCTGGCTGACAAGAGCGATATCATTGATGACATACGTCTTGTTGGTAGCTGATACCTCATCGCAAAAAGGTTTGCTTTCGTTAAACCAGTGACTATCTGAAATTAGATTGTGACTGCTGCCTTGGTAGCTTTTGATTATAAGTTTACCGTCAGCGTCACGAAGCAGAATTAAAGCTATATCCAGAGTGAATTCTTTTAACAAAAAATCCAATAGGTCATCCATAATAATCTGGAGATCAAGGGTGCGATTGATAATCTCCGATGCTTTGAGACGAACAAAGAGCGCTTCGCGACTTTGGTCAAGCGAGGTTCTCACCGTGCTGAAGATATCGTAAACCAACTCCATGCGTGAACCCATGTCCGACAAAAAACTGTCAACTATGGCTCCAGCAGCGGCTGCTCCGACCGATCCGGCCAGGGTTTTTTCGGCAAAACGTTTCAAGTTTGTCAGCTCGAATTCTGAAACATTTCCGGTTTTATCAATGAAGCGATC
>WSSedB1CaDRAFT_10000093_pt1 | contig 45381 bp, 41 predicted proteins | sample WetSurSB1Cattail_FD_9460 | JGI IMG/M metagenome (IMG submission 9460)
TGACAACAAGCCCGCCTTTCTGCGTATGTTCTATAAGGCGGGACATTGTATCCACGCCGATATCGGCAGGATTAACAATATTGACAGAAACATCAGGATTCATATTATTAATTGTTTTATTGAACTGTTCCGTCGCTTCCACGTCCATTATTGCAATAACCGGAACTGCCCGGTTAATTCCGGTACGATTAAAGCTTGCCAGACTTCTGCACAGTTCAATATTTCCCAGATGAGAACCAATCAGCAGAGCACCTGTTCCTTCCATAAGTTGTGTTTTCAGTTCATCGATATCATCATGCTGGAACAAAATTTCATCAAGCGCTATTTTCCCGCTCCACCCCTCTATCTTTTCAAGAATGCACAGCGAAAAAGACAGTATCTGCAGATACGGATGGGGCAATTTGAATCGTTTACCATTGGTATATGCAATAAACTGCTTCTGATACAAAACAGCTTCCGTCCGTCCTCTTTTAGAACAAATAAAGTAGAAAAAAGCAACGGGGAAAACAAGTATATTTACCATCCACGGAGGAAGAGATGATACAAGCAGAATCAGCAGACGGATCGGACGGCTGCTGTGTACCTGTTCTTTCTCCTGCTTCCAATGCAGCTGCGTTTCAGCGTTCACTGTTCCGGCTCCTTCTGACAGCACGGCAAATAAGCACGGGCAGCCTGAGTATCATACCGATGCATAACCTGCTGAAAGTTCCCGCGATATGCAGATTATCACGAATAACGTGAAAGTTAGAAACACCGTCTTTCGGATACGTAACATGGACACTATATGAATAGATATGCACACCGGCCCATGACATGCGGACAATAATATCAACGTCGTATCCCATGCGGCCGTCAAGCAGCTGGTGATCAATTACTCTTATATAGGGAGCGACAGGATAAACTCTGAATCCGCATAGAACGTCCTTTATTTCCCGGTTCAGTGCAACGAATCTTGCCCAGTAATTGGAAATTTCCCTGCCCTTTCTACGCTGCTCCGGCACTGATTCGTCATACTCCGGATAACCGCAGATGATTGCATCAGGATGTTTTTCCGACTCTGCAAGGAAAAAAGGAATGCGGGCTGCATCATGCTGACCGTCGGAATCAATCTGGAATACATGTGTAATTCCCAGTTCCGCGGCCTTATGCACGCCATCGTTCATAGCCTTTCCCTTGCCTCCGTTTTTCGGACGGGATACGAGGACAACTTCATGATGGGCGGCGGCAACAGCCTCTATTTCTGCTTTATTTTCCTCATCATTGCCGTCATCAACAACAATAATAGGAAAAGCATACGGAAGGAGCTGACCAATGACGAGCTCCAGAGTTTTTCCATGATTATAAACCGGGATTACAAAACCGGGATTCATACCGCCTGTATCTCCTGCATCGCAGCTGTAAATGTTCCTGACGAATACACTTTATCCGTTTTTTTTGCGTCCCACAGCGAATACGAAACAGTATTTTTCTCTTTATTTAGTTCAAGTTTGAGCTGCACAAGAGTATCGGGCCTGATCGGTGCAGAAAATTTAATACGATGAATCCGGGGCACATAGCGCTGTGTTCCCAGATATTTCTTCGCAAAACGGGTTACAGTTTCAAATTGTGCAACAGCCGGCAGCAGTTTATATTCCGGAAAATGTCCGTCAAAAAAATCACTTGTTGAGGGAATACAAAATTTAAGTTCAATAGAACTGTCCGTCCGGGACAGAATTTCTTCATTTTCAATATTATGCAGATTCTCTTTCATCAATTTTCTTCCTCATCCTGCTTTTCAAAAAAAGCCTTTATCTCTTCCTTATGTTTCTTCCCCTGCGCATCGCAGGGAATACTATCAAGATACCGCCATTTTTTGGGAATGACAACATTCTCAAAAAAATTCAAAAGGTAATCATGAAAATATTTATTAATCGTCAGTTTCCGCGCACCTTCAAATTTTTTTCTGCCTTCCTCATTCAATACAAGGGCGGATACAAGATACTGGCGGATATCTTCCATCGCGATAACCTTTACATCCGCAACAAGGCCACTCTGAAGGAGCCTGTTCTCAACTTCTGTCATCGAAATACGTTTTTCTTCTATTTTAACAATAGAATCCGAACGACCCTTCATAAGAAATCTGCCGTCCGGGAGAATATCGACAAGATCTGCCGTTGCAAAACCTTCGGGATCTTTTATATACGGCGAAATGATAACAAGACATCCGTCATCATTTTTCCATATTTTTGCGTTACTGAACGGTGTCCACTCAAGCCCGTCTTTTGACTGGCGGTATGCAATGCCGCTCGTTTCCGTACTGCCGTATACTTCAACCGGCCAGAAACCGAACACGTCGTTCGTCTTTTCTGCAACTTCAGGGAGAAGAACTCCACCGCTCGTAAATATGAAAGGATTTTTCATATTCAATTTCTCTTCCACTTCTACCGTACGTTTTAAAAATGCCGGTACGGCAATAATCATATATGATTCATCGCCCAGCTTCTCAAATTCTTCCGGAAATTCAATACGTTTTCTTCTGAAAGGAACGCCGCATGTAAACGGCAGCGAAATGCCGAATAAAAATCCGTAAATATGATGCTGGCTCACGGTCGTTACAAGTTTTCGTTTTGCAAACTCGTCGCCCCATTTTGAAATAATAAATGCGTTGTCCTGCTCAAACTCCGTCATACGCTGCGGAACAGCCTTTGGTCTGCCGGTACTGCCGGACGTATACATCAGGATTTCAGTTTCATCTGAATTAATAACCGGCACACATCGGATTTCATTTTCGGCAGGAATTGCTGCGTTTTCAATGAGCCGGGGAAGAAAAACCGTATCCGGAATATTCTGATCCGTCAGGAATATAATGCCGGGCTTTTTTATTTCTGCAATAAATTCGCTTGTAACATTCTGTGTAAGCAGAATCCTTTTTTTACACTGAAGCAGTGCGGTGAACGTACAAAGGAAATACCAGTAATCCTCACAATGCAGAATCCATTCCTTCGACTGCTCCGCATTGATTATAGTACGCATTTTCGCAGTATCAACAAGAAAGTCGTGCCATGTTTTAAATCCGCCTTTCGACCATGTATCCTCGAAAGAGAGTATATAGTCATCAGAACGGGAATCCGCTTTGAATTTTGTAATTGTAAAAGACTTTGGCATTTTTTTATCCACCTGCTTTCTAATAATAAATTCAACGGCAAACATCAACCCCATCAGAACGTAGGAAATTCCTCCGTTATAAATGGACCAGACTTCGTCGGAACAGCGGAATGCAGTAAAAGCAGCAATACCGCCGTTACAAATAAAAAATATACACCAGGCAATATTAACTTTCCTGCAATATGCTTCAACCGGCTTTTCTGCGAGTGAACCTTTAATTGACTTATCCTGCAAAGTTGCAAATCTGAAAATGATGTTGGGCGGCAGAAAAAGCGTACTGCCGAATACAACAAGAAGCGTCGCACTGATTACTACCGAATATAATTTCAGAAAAATGGTCTGATTTGTAAAAAAACAGAAAAGTCCTGCAGCGAGAAAAAGGACCGAACTTAAAAGCGGTTTCCAGTCAAACGCATTCTGCTCTCCGGCAGAACTGTTCTTTTTCCTGCCTGTTGCGCTAAGAAAAAAAGCGAAAGCAAGTGCCATAATACATAATGACAAAATCCTTACCGGCAGTTTCAACACTACAAGGAATGTAAAAACAAGAACAGGATATAACGCAGCTATAATATAGAAAAGAACTTTGAAAAAATTTTTCATTATTAAAAAAATAAGCGGACTCCTCCTACGGAATCCGCTGTCATTCTACTTCTGCTGTGTATAAGGATACAGCGCATCAACTACATCCTGCATTGTTTTTACTGTTTTAAAAATTGCAGGATCAACTTTTCCGGGAATAAAATCCTTCATCTTTACAATAAGATCGATAGAATCGATAGAATCAAGATCAAGGTCATCAGCAAGTTTAGCCGTCGGGGTAATTTTGTCTTCTTCAATTTCAAATTCTTTGGAAAGAATCGCTTTCAATTTGTCAAAAATTTCGTCTTTTGTCATCTTACTTCATCTCACTTGCCTTTTCGGCGGTAATATATTCAGCTAACGCATCAACAGATGCAAAATGCTTCTTATTGTCGGAACTCTCTGAGGAAAATTTAATTCCGAATTTCTTTTTCAATGCAACACCAAGCTCAAGGGCATCAATTGAATCCAGCCCCAGACCTGTACCAAACAGCGGTTCAGAATCCACTATATCTTCAGGTTTTACATCCTCAAGCTGAAGGGAAGAAATTATTACTTCCTTTATTTGCTGTTTTAAATCGTCCATATAAAATATTCCTTAAATGCAGATTTTTTAATTATAAACAAACAGGTAAAAAAAGGCAATACACCTGTATTTTTCCGCAGCAGTTACATTGACTACTGCTTCTTTAGTATGCTAAGATTATATTTAGTAAGTTAGCAGGTATTTTATGGATAGTTCTTTTTACAATTTAAACAAATTCAAAACTGACAATATCAGAGCGGTCGACGCAAAATTTGAAGCACAAAAAATCGCATTTGCACCGCTTACTTTTCAGGCTATACGCGCCATGCTTAATCTGAACATTCTTAAGACCATAGAAGAGGCAGGCGACACAGGGATTACCTGTAAAGAGCTTGCAGAAAAAACACATATCACCGAATACGGTACAGGTGTCCTTTGCGAAATGGCGCTCGGTATGAACGTTATTAAATTCTCGGAAGACAGCGCCGAAAACTGCGAGAAATTCATAATCGGAAAAATCGGCTGGATGCTGCTTGAAGACGATCTTACGAAAGCGAATTTCAACTTTACCAATGACATCTGTTACATGGGTGCCTACGATCTTGACAAGTCGGTGCAGACAGGTAAACCGGTCGGACTTAAATATTTCGGTGAAAAATGGACAACGATATACGAGGCGCTTTCCACGCTCCCGAAACAGGCAAAAAAAAGCTGGTTCGATTTCGACCATTTTTACAGCGACATAGCATTCCCCGAAGCACTCCCGATCGTATTTCAGGAAAAACCGGCACGTCTTGTAGACATCGGCGGAAACACGGCAAAGTGGGCTATTACCTGCTGCCGTTACAATTCTTCCGTGAAGGTGACGATTGTCGATCTGCCGGGACAGACTGCCGTTGCTGAAAAAAATGCAGAAGAAGCCGGCTTTGCAGACCGCATAAGCACACATGCCGGAAACGTTCTCGATACAACGACTAAATTACCGGAAGCACCTGATGCCGTATGGATGAGTCAGTTCCTTGACTGTTTCTCGCTTCATCAGATAACAAAGATTCTCAGAAAAGTTTACGAAACTGCAACACCTGACACAAACGTTTATGTACTTGAACCTCTCTGGGACGAGCAGCACTTTGAAGCAAGTTCATATTCTCTGCAGGCAACGTCTTTATACTTTACCTGCATGGCAAACGGCAACAGCAAAATGTACCGCTACAAAGAATTAGTTGACGCAATCGGTGAAGCCGGATTCGCACTCAAATGTGCGCATCACAACCTGGGTTCAAACAGTTATTCACTGCTCGTTTTCCGCAAGAAGGTTTAACGTGTCAGAATCATCAAACGGTATTTCCATTTCACATATAACCGCATGGGCTCCAGGTCTTGTTACTTCGGACGACTGGAAACAATGGGTTCATAACGAAAAGCAGATAGGGCTTACAAATAATACACCGAAACTCGAATATACAGATCCGCTCTTCAGACGCCGGCTGAGCCAGATAAGCAAAATGACAATTCAGGTTGTGCACGACGAACTTGAGAAGTCAGCATGCAGTAGAAATATAAAGCAGGTATTCATTTCATGCCGCGGCGAACTTACCCGTGAATTTTCGGTGAGCAAAATGCTGATAGAAGAAAAAATCACGCTTCCTGCATCATTCTCGCTTTCAGTGTTCAATACGCCGATTGCACTGGCAACACTTGCATTCAAGCTCCAGGGCGGCTATTCGGTTATATTTCCTTCCAAAGGAAATTTCCGTGATGCTTTTGCAGCCGCATGCGCTCCTGTCCTTTCCGGAAACGAAAAAGAAATCATGCTTGTCTATTCCGACGAACTTCCGCCGGAAGAATACAGCTGTCTTGGTACAGCGGAATACAAACCATTTGCTTTTGCAGCAATAATTTCAGATTCCGAAAACGGCGTTCATATTCCGACTATGGAAAATGTACCGGAAACTCCGGCAGCATTTCTTAAAGATATTATTTTAGAGGATGCATCATTCTGATGGAAACAAATAATGAAGAAATCGACATTAACTCCGATGTATATCGCTACGATAAAAGCGATCTTCCGAAGGTAAAAAACCGGCTTTTTTATATTTACGGTTCGCTTATAAAACTGTTTTTATATTTATTTTTCGGGACGGGCAGCGTCGTACTTGCCGTTATCGTTTTTCCTTTTTTGAAAATCACCATGCATCCGAAGGATAAATTCCAGAAAGCAGCAAGGGCTGTCGTATCGCACACTTTCCGCTTCTTCATCGGCATGATGAATTTCTTCGGAGTTGCACATTTTGACGTTCCAGACCGTGCAAAGTTCCGCAACCTCAAGTCGAAAATCGTCGTCGCAAATCATCCTTCAATGATTGATGTTGTATGCCTTATTTCCCTTATACCCAACGCTGACTGCATTGTACGCGGAAGCCTTGCTAATTCCGTATACGCAGGCGTCATCAGGCAGCTTTATATTGTTAATTCTCTCGGGTACGACGAAATGATAGACCTGTGCAAGCAGTCGCTTGCGAAAGGTACGAACCTTATTATTTTCCCGGAAGGAACCCGTACTCCCCGGCACGGCACGAATCCGTACAAAAAAGGCTCCGCCCGCATAGCTTTCGACACGCACAGCGACATACAACCTGTCTACATAGGCGGAACAGACAAATACGGGCTTGGCAAGTATGATTCATTTTTTTCATACAGCCGCAGCGGAAGTTACCACTACAACATTTATATGCTTCCTGAAATAAAAATTGCTGACTACGAATCGCTTGAGCCGCAGATTGCAGCAAAACGGCTTACGGATAAAATGCATGAAGAAATTGCAGGGGCTGCAAAAAAAATCGACAATAAAATTGTATAACTAACTGCAATACGGTTCTGCCAACTGCATTTCTCTGCTATACTCAGCACATGAATACTACAGCACAATTTACAGCCGGACTTTTTGATCTCGACGGTGTCATACTCGACACGGAAAGTCAATACACAATCTTCTGGTCCCGCATAATGCAGGAATACAAGGGAGATGCTTCTCTTGCGCTGAACATAAAAGGCTCAACTCTTGAAAGCATACTGGCTTCATATTTCTCCGGAAGACAGGCAGAGCAGGAAAAAATCAAACTAGAGCTGGACTCTTTTGAGCAGGTAATGAAAATGAGTTATATTTCCGGGCTCCCTGAATTCATAAATGACCTCAAAATGCATAAAGTAAAATGTGCAGTCGTCACAAGTTCAAACAGGGCAAAAATGCAGGCTGTTTATCAGCAGCATCCCGAGCTGAAAACGTTATTCGATGAAGTATTAACCGCAGAACAATTTTCAAGAAGCAAACCCGCTCCCGATCCTTATTTACTTGGTGCGGAAGTTTTTAATACATTACCGCAGAACTGTTTCGTTTTTGAGGACTCGTTTAACGGGCTTGCGTCAGGCAGAGCTGCAGGTATGCATGTCGTCGGGCTTGCAACAACTAATTCCGCAGAAAAAATAAAGCCGTATGCGGACATTGTCATTCCCGACTTTACGGGAATGACATATGAAAAAATCTGCAGGCAAAGGTAGTCTTCCGGATTTTAATCATTTCCACTTGCCCGGTATTTTTTTACATCTTTATCTCAATGCAGGCTGACGGTTCATAGTCTATAATAGTGCAGTCTGCCGCATATGTCCGTTCAGGAAGTGCTGTCATTACATGCGCTTCCGTACGGTGTACAGGAAACGGGGTAAAATGCCAGACGCCTGTATTCATGAGAACAATCGTACCGCACGGTACAAGAAAAGCCATAGTCTTTTCCGGAACGGGAATATTTGAAGGAGGCGCTGTATAAATGATAATATCGTCATCGAGCGGCAACAGTACCTCGGCCGTCGTGTTGTGGTATTCAGCTTTTGTAACAAGCATTTTATCCTGAGGTCTAGTAATAACCATGGCAGAAAAACCCACGGGCATACTACCCGAAACAGGCATAAGAATGTGGTCATGAAAGAAAGTCCCCAGCGTGTGTCCGTCCGGCTGCAGCAGATTGTAAAAACCGCCGAAATCTGAAAAATTCTCTTTTGTTAATACATTAACGGAAATTGTGTGCATACTATAACTCCTTTTTTCTACCGTGAATTGCGATAACGCTGGATACAGTCAAACCCTACCGCAAGCAATATAAGAGAGCCTTTTGTAACCATCTGTACATACTGACTTACATTGAGAAGAACCATACCGTTGCTCAAAACGCCGATTATCAGAACACCGGCGACAACATTTGAGATTCTGCCGTAACCGCCGTTTGCACTGACGCCGCCCAAAACTACTGCCGTCAGGCATTCAAATTCAAACCCTTTACCGGCAAGCGCCTGTCCTGAGTTTGTCCGCGAAAGCATAACAACACCCGCAATTCCGGCAAAAAGGCCGGACAAGGCGTAGACAAGACACTGAATCCCGTCAACGTTAATACCGGACAATTTTGCAGCTTCCGCATTGCCGCCGACTGCATAAAAATATCTTCCAAAATAAGTATTATTAAGAATTACGGCACCTGACAGCATAATAACAACCATGATAATGACAGGAACCGGAATAGGCCCGATATATCCCTGCCCGATAAACGCAAAAGTTTTCGGAAAACCGAAGATCGGGATTCCCTTGCAGATAATGTAGGCAAGGCCTTCCAGAATTGTCATCATACTCAATGTAACAATAAGCGGCGGAATTCTTATTTTTGCAATAACAAGCCCGTTAAAAAATCCTAGAGCCGTACTCATGATAAGGGCAAGCAGACATGCCGCAACCGGATTCATTTTTCCATTGACCATAAGCCATGCAGCAACAATATTAACAAGCGTTATCATTGAGCCGATGGACAAATCAATTCCTCCGAGAAGCAGTACGAAAGTCATTCCGACAGAAGCGATTCCGAGCATGGAAACCTGCCGCGCTACATTAAATAAGTTCTCCGGATTCAAAAATGCGTCAGTCGTTAAAGAGAAGAAAACGACAAGAATTAACAAGACAAGAAACATTGCATATTTTTTAATCTGTACATGAACATTCATAGTTTACTCCTTATCCCTTACCCGGGAAGCATATTTCATTATGATTTCCTGGCTGAAGCAGTCTTTGGAAACGGTACCTGTCACCCTGCCTTCCGAAAGAACGACTATTCTGTCCGCCATTCCAATAAGTTCTTCCATTTCGGAAGAAATCATGAGAATAGTTTTTCCTTCTTCGACAAGACTGTTCATCAGTTTATAAATTTCGTATTTTGCCCCGACATCTATTCCCCTCGTCGGTTCATCCAGAATAATAAGATCGGGATTCGCTGCGAGCCATTTTGCAACAACAACTTTCTGTTGGTTTCCTCCGCTCAGGTTCTTGACCAACTGATCCAGAGACGGAGTTTTTATAGCAAGCTTTTTACGGAACGATTCCGACATTTTTTCAGTTTCCTTTTTTTTAATAATACCGAAGACGGAAAGCTTATGCAGAACGGCAAGCGTTATGTTGTTGTGAATACTCATTTCCAGCAACGCCCCCTGCTGCTTTCTGTCCTCGGGAACAAGCGCGATGCCGCATTCCATTGCCTCTCTGGGAGATTCGGGAGAAATCTCCCTGCCGTTCATGAAAATTTTTCCTGATTTTTTCTTTTTTATTCCGAACAGTATCTGTGCGGTTTCAGTTCTTCCTGAACCGATTAATCCGGCAAAACCGAGAATTTCCCCGCCGTATATTTTAAAAGATACGTCCGTAAGACCGTTTCCGCAGAGATGGTCAGCAGAAAGAATCACACGGGATGACGGTACCGAATTTCGTACCGGAAATTTCTCATTTAATGACCTGCCGACCATACATTTAATCAGTTCGTCAGCATTTGTATCTTTCGTATTTAGTGTTTTTATCTTTGTTCCGTCCCGCAGAATTGTTATGCGGTCACTCAATTTGAATATTTCATCCATACGGTGGGATATATATAGTATGGACATGCCCTGTTCTTTCAGTTTTTCTATAATTGAAAACAGGATACCGACCTCGTTTTTAGTCAAAGGAGCTGTAGGCTCATCCATTATGAGTATTCTGGCGTTCTGAGACAACGCCTTTGCAATTTCAACAAGCTGCTGATATCCTACGGCAAGATTTTTTACCAGCTCGTCGGGATCAATTTTCAAAGACAGCCGGTTGAATATATCCTGAGCCCTGTCATGCATTGCCTTTTTATCGACAATGACGCCACGCCTGATTGCCCTGCCCAGAAAAATATTTTCAGCTACAGACAATTCCCCGACAAGGTTGAACTCCTGATATATGGCAACTATTCCGTTCCCGGCTGAAATTTTTGGTGTAAATGAAGAAAATTTTTTACCATTTACCGTTATTGTTCCGCCCGTAGGCGGCACAGCTCCTGTACAACATTTTATTAACGTTGACTTGCCTGCTCCGTTTTCCCCTACCAGCGCATGTATCTCACCTTTCCGGACATCGAGGCTTACGTGATTAAGAGCCAATACCCCCGGATAAGATTTTACAATATCGTCAAATTGTAAAATCACAGCAGATTCCATAATATTCTCCTTAAAGATTATGCAGAACGATATTAAAAAATTACACCAGATACCGTTCTGCAATGCGACAGACTTTATTTATAATACTGGCCTAAATTTGCAGCTGTAACAGGAATCGTTACACGATATACTTTTTTCTCCACACTTTCTCCGGCTGCAAGTTTTTTCACCCATCCGTAAATAGTTTTTGCGATTTCGTCAGGGCCTCCGGTAATAAGAACGGACATCCGGTTGCCTTCATTGTTCTTCATTGCCGCCATCTCCTGCGCAGTGCAGTCAGCCGCAAAAATACCGAAGTCAGGGGTAACCTTACCTGCCGCTTTCGCAGCCTCATTCGCTCCAACTGCACCGCCGCCGCCGATACAGCAGACAACTTTTACATTCGGATTTTTCTGGAAAATCGTTTCCATTTTGGCCATGCCCTCCGTCGGATTGATTGCACTGGACTGTGCTACAATTTTCGCATGAGGGGCTTTTTCCTTCAGTGCATCTACAATACCGTTGCCCCGTTCAAGAAGAATCGGAATCTGCGGATAATCAAGGACGGCGACTTCGGCTGTGCCGTTATCTTTTGTGTTAATCCATGCTGCAGCCTGTTCTCCGATGATTTTTCCAAGTGCATAATTGTCGATAAGCCAGCAGATATCAGCATTCTGAATATCTTCATCCCAGCAGTACACTTTGATTCCCCGGGAACGGGCCTTTGCAAGCGTCGTTTCCACAGCATTTTTGTCAACCGGCTGGAGTATAATAATAGTTACCCTTGCTGAAATAAAGTTTTCAAGCTGCTGTATCTGTTTGGCAGAATTGTTTGCACAATCAAGATACACCATCTTTCCGCCGTCGGCGGTCACCATCTTTTTAAGAGATTCGCAGGAACCGGACCATATCTGATTAGACAGATCCTGAACTGTCATACCGATAGATATCCTGTTGTCCTTTTCTGTGTTCTTCCTGCTTTTTGCAAATGCGGTACCGAACATCGTCAGTCCGATAAGCAGAAGTGTCACAATTTTTTTCATACCATCCTCCTGTGTTTTACAATCCTAATCCGGCCGGAGTGAGATCGTATTAATAAAATAGTTTTGTAAACTGTTTTATTAATACGATGATACAGCCACTATTTTGATTTGTCAAATTTTTTTTCCCATCTTTGCATTTGACAGATAAAAGCGAAATGTCTTAAAATGAAAATACTTTATTAAACTTATTTACAAGGAGAGTATATGGCTGTTAATAACATAGATGTGCGGCTGCAGAATAAAATCAATGTGTATAAGATGGTTCTTTCACAGGACAAAATACCGCGGCAGAAAATTGCAGAAAAACTCCAGCTCAGCCTGCCTACGGTTGCTTTTAACCTGAAACAGCTTATTGAATCAGGGCTGGCAGTCGAAGACGGTGCACTTTTTTCTACAGGAGGGCGAAAAGCCTCAACTGTTTCGTGTGTGCCAAACGCCCGGATTGCAATCGGCATTGATATCACCCAGAATCATATAGGATTTGCCGCCGTCAATCTGAAGGGAGATGTAATTGATAACATCCGTCTTTCCCAAAAGTTTTCAAATACACCGGACTACGGGAATTCGATACTCACCCTTTTTGCTAATTATACAGCAAAGCTTAAGATACCGGCAGATGCAATCATCGGAGTCGGTATTTCGCTGCCCGGCATAGTTAATTCCGAAGGTACTGCTCTGGTAGAATCCCACCGGTTGGGAATATATGAGGCTGCATCGTTTGAATTCGTTAAAAAAATCAATTATCAGATACAACTTTTCAACGATGCGAGTGCAGCAGGTATGGCAGAAATTTCAAAATCCCCGGAAATACAAAATGCGGTTTTTCTCTCGCTGAGTAACAGTATAGGAGGGGCAATCATTATTGACCGAAAAAGCGTTGACGGAGAGCATGCACATAGTGCTGAATTCGGACATATATGCTCAGTTCCCGGAGGAAAGCAGTGCTACTGCGGAAAAACAGGTCATTTCGACAGCTACTGCTCGGCGCTTGTGCTTTCTGAATTAACTGACGGCAGCCTGGAAACATTTTTCACACGACTGGAACTGAATGATACGATTTGCACAAAGGCATTTTCCGAATATATCGATAATCTTGCAAATATGATTTGCAATCTGCACATCATATTCGATACTACGATCATATTGGGCGGGTATGTCGGCAGCTTTCTCGCTCCTTTTATTGATGAAATCAAACAAAAAGTCCTGGAACTTGATACGTTCAGGGATAATCCCGACTATATAAAACTCTGCCAGTATAAAAATGAAGCTTCAGCTGTCGGTGCTGCACTGCATTTTATCAATCAGTTTATCGAAACAATTTAGTTATTAAATATATTTTCAAAAGTTTGACAGTAATCAAAATTGGTGCTACTATTTATAAAGTACTTTACTAAAGTATTTTTATACAAAAGGAGCATATACAATGAACGGCAAAATGAAAGTAGCAGTAATGACAGGGACAGGTAGAATCGATTATATCGAACGCGACATACCTGTTCCCAAAGATGACGAAGTTCTCGTTAAGCTTGAATATGTCGGCATCTGCGGAAGCGATATGCATTATTATGAGACAGGCAGAATAGGCGCCTACGTCGTAAAGCCGCCGTTCGTCCTCGGTCATGAACCGGGCGGCATTGTAGTTGAAACAGGAAAAAATGTAAAACACCTCAAACCGGGTGATAAAGTCGCGCTGGAACCGGGCAAAACATGCGGCCACTGCGAATTCTGCAGGACAGGCCGCTATAACCTCTGTCCTGATGTTGTATTTTTTGCAACTCCGCCTGTCGACGGCGTTTTCCAGGAATATGTCGCACACGAAGCAGACCTCTGCTTTAAACTGCCGGAAAACGTTTCCACACTGGAAGGTGCACTTATGGAACCGCTGGCGGTAGGCTTCCATGCTGCGGTACAGGGAAACATCAGGTCAGGACAGAGCGCTGTCGTCTTCGGAGCCGGATGCATCGGACTTGTTTCCATGATGGCTTTAAAAGCTGAAGGTATAACCGACGTATATGTCGTTGACATAATGCAGAAGCGGCTGGACAAAGCTCTCGAATTAGGTGCGAAAGGAGTCATCAACACGCAGAATGAAGATATTGAAACGGCAGCCGGAAGGATTACGGACGACAAAGGTTTTGATCTTGCAGTCGAATGTGCAGGGACGGAAATAACAACACGGCAGGCTGTCAATATTGTCAAAAAAGGTTCTACGATTGTTCTCGTCGGGTACTCGAAATCAGGCGAAATGATGCTTCCCGTCAGCAAAATGCTCGATAAGGAATTGACAATCAAGACGGTATTCAGATACCGTCATCTGTATCCGGTTGCAATAAAAGCCGTTGCTGAGGGAAAAATCAATCTCAAAGGTATCGTAACAAATACGTTTGACTTTAATCATGTTCAGGAAGCAATGGATGAAAGCGTACGTGACAAAAAAAATATTGTCAAATCAGTCATAAAAATCTGCTGAGTTAAAGGCACTTCTAAAAACTCACTTTTGGTGACTTTTTAGAAGTGCCGTCGAGTTTTAAGTCGTTGTAATATAACGACTTAAAACATCGCACTTTTAGAGGGGCCGGAGAAAACAGAAAAGAGGAGTACATATGTCTGAAACAAAAAAAGCTGCTGCGTTCGGAGAAATTTTATGGGATATTCTACCGGATAAAAAATGCCTGGGAGGCGCACCGTTTAATTGCGGCGCACATCTCAACAGACTCGGATTTAAAACAACTATGATTTCGGCACTCGGAGACGATGAACTGGGACGCGAGGCTCTCGCTCTTGTAAAAAAGGAACATGTTTCAGCACGATTCATAAATACGCTTTCCGGCGTCTCTACAGGTTTTACAAACGTAGTCCTTGAAAACGGAAAACCGTCGTACGAATTCAATTCCCCCTGTGCATGGGATTATATAGCGCTCACTCCGCAGCTGAAAAAAGAATTTCTTAATTCCCACTGGGATGTATTCTGTTTCGGTTCTCTGGCACAGCGTTCCGAGGCCAGCAGAGAAACACTCTATTCGCTGCTCAGAGAAATCAATGCCGGCATAAAATATTTCGACATCAATCTGAGAAAAAAATTCTACTCGAAGCAGATTATAGAACAGTCTTTAAAATATACGGATATTCTCAAGATGAACGACGAAGAACTTCCGGTAATTTCAAACCTGCTTGGAATTACCGGAAGCGTGCCGGATATTGCAGGAAATCTTACTGAAAAATATAAACTGCGGGGAATTATCATTACGGCAGGAAAAGACGGGACAACTGCATACTTCAACAATCAGGAATACAAGGTTTTGCCCGGAGATGTACCAATCGTTGACACTGTCGGCGCCGGCGACAGTTTTTCCGCCGCTTTTCTTGCCTCTTATATTTCAGGTCATTCTGTTGCAGATGCACTGGAGGCAGGTTCCACACTTGCCGATTTTGTCGTATCGCACAGCGGCGCCCTGCCGGAATATGATTCGCAAATCAGGGCAAGGCTTTTACCGTTCACGGCACTTTAAACGACGTACCCCCGCCGTATGCAGCGGGGGTACGTCGTTTAAAATCATTTTTTAATTAAATTTCTATATCACCCTCATAGACCAGATCGGCAGCGCCGGTAAGGTACACTGTATCGCCCGTGTACTTTACGATAAGCGTTCCGCCGCGTACTTTTACGGTGATATTTTCGTTCATTGGGCAGTATCCGTTAAGGACGGCAGCAATTGCCGCTGCGCACGCACCTGTTCCGCATGCAGGGGTTTCGCCGTTGCCGCGTTCCCATGTACGCATCTTGAGCTCGTTCCGCCCGACAACGCGTACAAACTCCGTGTTCGTCCTGTTCGGGAACGCTTCGTTATTCTCAAACCGCGGTCCTACAGTCGGTACGTCGACTTTATCCACGAAGCCGCAGAACACGACACAGTGCGGTGTTCCCACAGAAAGGCACGTCACATCGTATTTCGTTCCGCTGACGACAAGAGGCACATTAACAATTGCTTTCGCCGGCAGTTTTCCCGAAGCGGCCACATCCACTGGTTCTAATGTCGTCGGCAGCGATTCGGCTGTAAACAGCGGCTGCCCCATATCGACAGTTACGGACGAAACTTTTCCGTTCAGTTTGTACAGCGTAAGTTTTTTAATACCGCTCGCAGTATCAATTTTAAGCGTCGCTGTCGGCGCGTCTTCATCGCTGCTGTCTTTAACACCGTTTATATTATTATCGTAAAGATATTTTGCAACTGCGCGGATTGCATTGCCGGCCATACGTCCTTCGCTCCCGTCAAGATTAAAGAACTGCATGTACGCATCTGCTTTGTCGCTGCTTTTAATAAGAACGAGTGAGTCCGCTCCGATTCCCGCACGGCGGTTGCAGAGGCTTACGGCAAGCCCGCCCGGATTAGTCACAACCTGATGTTCCGCGTCAATAATAATAAAATCATTTCCGGTACTCTGCATCTTGTAAAAATGCAGCTTTTCCTTCGTCTCGCGCAAATCGTTTATATTAACAAGTTCAACGTTTTCCGCAGTGTAATGGCTCATGAGGCTGTTAACCAGCGCATTCGCCGTGTCTATTGCGGTAAGACAGGGAATGTCACGTTCAACCGCATGCCGTCTCATACGTACGCTGTCGGCACGCGGATCGCGGCCTTTCGCACTTGTCGAAATGACATAATCGACTTTTCCGGTATCGAGCAGCGTGAGCAGATTGTCTGTCGGATTCTCATGAATTTTATTAACGACGGTAACGTCCATGCCGAAATCTTTAATAACCTGAGCCGTTCCTTCTGTTGCGTACAGTTTGAATCCCATGTCGTAGAATTTGCGTGCAAGGTCGGGAATCTCGAACTGGTCGGTCTTACGTACGGTAAACAGAACGCCGCCGCTTTTCTTCATGTGGTAGCCTGCACCTATAAGGCCTTTGTAAATAGCTTCTTCCATTGTCGACGCTAGCCCGAGCACTTCTCCGGTCGATTTCATTTCAGGTCCGAGATGAGTGTCTACGTCCATCAGTTTTTCAAAACTGAACACAGGAACCTTAACCGCAAAGTACGGCGGAATGCGGTACAAGCCGGTACCATAGCCGAAATCTTTCACTTTTTCGCCGAGCATAGCGCGTGTTGCAAGTTCAACCATCGGAACGCCGGTAACTTTACTTATGTACGGGACTGTACGCGACGAACGAGGATTTACTTCGATGATGTATAAATCGTTGTTGTAAATCAGGTACTGAATATTAATAAGTCCCCTGGTGCCGAGTGCAATCGCAAGTTCCCTCGACTGCTTCAGTATTTTCTGACGGAGCATATCGTTAAGATTCCACGAAGGATACACTGCAATAGAATCGCCGGAATGAATGCCCGTTCGTTCTATATGTTCCATGATTCCGGGAACGAGGATATCCCTGCCGTCGCAGATTGCATCAACTTCAAGTTCAATTCCCATCATGTACTTATCGATAAGAACGGGATTTTCGATTCCCTGTGCAAGAATGATTGCCATGTATTCTTTTACATCGTCGTCGTTGAACGCTATAATCATGTTCTGGCCGCCAAGGACGTACGACGGACGCAGCAGGATCGGATAGCCGATACGGTTGGCAGATTCGACAGCTTCCGGAGCAGTAAGTACAGTCTCGCCCTTCGGTTTGTTAATACCAAGTTTCTCACACAGCGCCTCAAACCGTTCGCGGTCTTCCGCAATATCGATGGAATCTGCACTCGTTCCGAGAATCTTAATTCCCTGGCTGTCGAGGAATTTTGTTAATTTGATTGCGGTCTGCCCCCCGAACGCCACCACGACGCCAATCGGTTTTTCCGTGTTGATTACGCTCATGACGTCTTCCGGCGTAAGCGGTTCGAAATACAGGCGGTCCGACGTATCGAAGTCAGTGGAAACGGTTTCAGGATTATTGTTAATAGTGACGACATCGTATCCCAGTTTTTTGAGAGACCACACGCACTGAACCGAAGCATAGTCGAATTCGATTCCCTGTCCGATACGGATAGGTCCCGAACCGAGAACGATAATCGTCCCCTTTTCACTGCGCTTGTTTCTGCGCTCTTCAAGGAACAAAGCCGCTTCGTTTTCTTTGTCGTAGCCGCCGTAGAAATACGGCGTCTCCGCATTGAACTCGCCCGCACACGTATCAACCATCTTATATGTTGCAGGAATATGCGCAAGCTTTCCTTTTGCAACAAGAGAAGCTGCCTGTTTTGCTTCCTTAGTAATTCCCATACCACCGGTTATTTTTACACCGCTCAGATCGGTGATCACCTTATCGGGGAAACCGTCTTTTTTCGACGCAAGATACAGCTCGGGCGTAAGCTCACCTTTTCCGGCTTTCACCGATTCAAGCTGCGCTTCACGGTCTACGATATGCTGAATCTTTGCAAGGAACCACACGTCAATCATGGTGACGGCATGAATCTCGTCAATCGTCATGAGACCGCGTTTAAGAGCTTCGAATACTGCAAACAGACGCTGGTCGGTGCATTCACCCACACGCTGCTTAATCCTTTCGTCGCTTTCCTCTGTGAACGCTTTGAGCCGCAGCGAATTGACGCCGACTTCAGCACCGCGGGCAGCCTTCATAAGCGCTTCCTCGAACGTGCGTCCGATCGACATAACTTCGCCGGTCGCCTTCATCTGTGTGCCGAGCGTACGCTTTGCATACACAAACTTGTCGAACGGGAACTTCGGCATTTTTACAACAACATAATCGAGCACCGGTTCAAAACACGCCGCAGTTTTCTTTGTAACAAAGTTCGGGATTTCGTCAAGATTGTACCCTATGGCAATCAGCGTCGCAACTTTCGCAATCGGATATCCTGTCGCTTTTGACGCGAGCGCCGACGAACGCGACACACGCGGATTTACCTCAATGACCGCATATTCAAAGCTGTCGGGCTTGAGTGCAAGCTGGACATTGCATCCGCCTTCCATTTTAAGTGAACTGATTATGTTAAGAGATGCGGAGCGCAGCATCTGGTATTCTTTATCTGCAAGTGTAACAGTCGGCGCAATGACGATTGAGTCGCCTGTGTGGACGCCGACCGGATCAAAGTTTTCCATGGAGCAGACGGTAAGCACATTGCCGCTGTGGTCGCGCATAACTTCAAACTCAATTTCCTTCCAGCCGGAAATACATTTTTCCACAAGTATCTGATGAATGGGAGAGCGGTGCAGGCCGTTCTGGGCAATTTCCTCAAGCTCTGCGTGGTCTTTCGCAATACCGCCGCCCGTACCGCCGAGCGTAAACGCAGGCCGCACAATCGCAGGGTACCCGATGCTGTTGTCAGCAAAATCAAGCGCATCTTTGAGCGTCGTCACGACTTTTGACGGGATGCACGGTTCACCGATTGCAAGCATCGTGTCTTTAAACATCTGACGGTCTTCCGCCTTGTCGATTGTGTCGGGGCGTGCTCCGAGCAGTTGTACGTTGTGACTGGCAAGAAAGCCAGACTTTGCAAGCTCCATGCTGAGCGTAAGCCCGGTCTGTCCGCCGAGCGTCGAGAGCAGTGAATCAGGTTTTTCCTTCTCGATGATCCGCTGAATCGTTTCGGGAATAAGAGGCTCAATGTAAATTGCGTCAGCCATTGAATGATCGGTCATAAGAGTTGCAGGATTGGAATTAACAAGGACAACGCTCAACCCCTGCTCCTTAAGCGCTTTGCATGCCTGCGTACCTGCATAATCAAATTCTGCAGCCTGACCGATAACAATCGGCCCGGAACCGATGACCATGACTTTATGTATAGAAGGATTTAATGGCATTATTTTTTGCTCCCGGATTTTTTCACCGCTTTCGTAGACTTTACTGATTTCACAGTTTTACTATTCTTTTTTGCAGCACTTCCCGCTGCCTTTACAGCCCCTGCTGATATTTTTTCCGCCTTTTTCTTTTTATCTGCCGAACCTTTTCCTGCCTTGTCCGTACGCTCCCTGTGTACAGATCCTGAGCTGCGGTGTTTCGCGTCGTGTGTAGTTTTTATTGTAGATTTGAAATAGGAAATTGCATCGATTGCTTCGTACGAAGTTTTGAATTTTTTGAAGTATGCGTGGTCGTTTATAAGATTAATAAAATCATCGAACAGAAAGTTCAAATCGAGCGGCCCCGCAGACGCTTCCGGATGAAACTGAACGCTGAACGCAGGAATGTCGGTATATGTAACACCCTCGCATGTGCCGTCGTTCGTATTAACAAAGCTGAGCACCGCATTGCGCGGCAGACTTTCGTTTTCTACTGCATATCCGTGGTTCTGGCTTGATATGTATACCCGCCCGGTGGAAAGCTGCTTCACCGGCTGATTGGCACCGCGGTGGCCGTATTTCAGCTTCATTGTCGTTGCACCACGTGCAAGAGCAAGAATCTGATGGCCCAGACAAATGCCGAAGATTGCCTTACCTGATTTGCACAATACCTTCAGATTTTTTATGATATCCGTGTTTTCTGCAGGATCGCCAGGCCCGTTCGTGAGCATGATACCGTCGGGATTATACGCAAGGATTTCTTCAGCAGTCGCCGTACAGGGAACGGTCACGACCTCAACCCCCCTTTTGAGCAGTTCACGCCTGATGTTTGCCTTTGCACCGAAATCCCACAGAACGACTTTCTTTCCTTTCCCGTTTTTCATCGCTTCGTCGGGATTATTAAGCTTGGTACCGTCTTTTAGGATGGGAACTGCACGGTATTTTTCCGCTTCCGCGAACACAACGTCAGCAGGCTCCTGAATTTTATCAGCATTGCACGTGACGGCCTTAACGGCATCGACGATTTTGAAAGCCTTTATTTCGCGCAGCAATTTCGCTTTTGCTTTGGGATCCGAGAGAGCGGCAAACTCTTTCTTTGCTTCGTCGGAATCACCTGCGATGAGGCGGGCATTCATAACGCCCGTTTCGCGTAAAACTTTCGTAAGCTGCCGGGTATCAATATCGTAAAGGCCTATAATGTTGTTTGATTTCAGAAAAGAATCTATAGTGTCCCGGCATCGGAAATTTGAAGGAACATCGCACCAGGAACGGACAATATAACCGCGGACATGACTTTGAGCACTCTCAAAATCGTGGGGTATTACGCCATAATTTCCATTCAAAGGAAATGTCTGGGTAACTATCTGCCCGTAATAACTGGGATCGGTCAGGGTCTCAAGATACCCCGTCATGCCAGTCGTAAATACAGCTTCACCGGTTATACAACCGGGAGCTCCAAAACTTTTTCCTTCAAAGACCAGTCCGTTTGCCAGGACAAGGCACGCTTTAGTACTCATACTAAAGCATTATTATACATATTTAAGGGGGTAGTGAACACCCCTTTTTACAATTTTTGCATAAATATAAATACAAATGCATAGATATGCAATTTAACAGATAAACTGATATCCTGCTTGCAAAAAACGGAAACACCATGTATGCTGTTTCCGTTCCAGGAGAAATACTGATGATTCCAGTTTCATTATATGACGCCGCTTTCGCTTATAAAAAAGCTCAGCTGTGGAAACAGCTGTACGACAGTGAACTTTTCGCCGTCAGGTTTACCGACGGAACGACCGGTTACTGCTGTGTTCTGGGAAATCTTGGTGAAGACTTTTCACTCTGCGTGTATGTGGGTGCCGGAGGATTGAATTCCTTCTACACCATGCTTGCCATGGATCCTGATTCCGCAGCGGCAAGTGATGATATATTTCTTTCACAGAACTGTTTAAAATGTTCTTTCGTGCCTGAAAACGAACTGCTTGAAAAAGAATACGGATGGCTGCAGTCGTATGCAAAAAAAAGGAAAATCATTCTGCGCGGACGAAATGCATATGTAAGTTTTACACGTTTTTCCTCCGGACAGTTTCCCTGGTATATAACAGACAAACAGGAGCAGCAGTATATGGAGCAGGCGATCCTTGCAGCCTGTGAAGTATCCCGGAAGCTTGCCGCAGCTTCAAAAAAAGAACTGGGCATTACCGAAGTTGACGAACATGATGCCGTACCGCTGCTTATCTGCAACGGAACGGGCTTTGAATGGGGAAAGACGACTCTTCCGGCGCCTCAGCCCATAAAATACCCGCAGCCGGAACTGACCGAACCCTCCGTAATAACAAAGCTTACATCGTTTCCCAAAAAAGGGACCTGCGAATGTGCGCTGAAAATACTGCCGGTTCATATCCCTTCCGAAAAAAAAGGCGACGATACCCCGCGGATGATCGCGATACTGATTGCAGCAGACAGCGAAACCGGCTGTATTATATCCGGTACACCGGTACCCTATGATGAGGACAGATACGACGAATATATTCAGCAGCTGGCCGGAGTGTTTGAAAAGCAGGGGAGCCTGCCACAGACAATAAAAGTGCTCGATGACCGTACCACCGCACTGCTGCGGAATTTCTGCAAACAGCTCAACATACAGATGTCCGTCGATTCAATTCCCGCTGTCGAGGAAGCGATGGACGGTCTGACGGAATATTTACAAAACACCCTTTGATTCGAAACCACTGAAGCAAAAAAGCCATCAGACAAGTACAAGTAACAGAGTCATAAAAGAAGTTCATTTCCTTTGTGACAAAGTTGGGCATAATTTTAAACCTATACTTGAATTTTATACCTAAATCAATAACCCCGCCGCAAAAATCATCGATTGCTTTTATCCTGGTTTTTAGTTCCATATTTGCCTCAGTTTTTTGAATATAAAACACGTAGTTTCAAGGAACGGGACTGATAAAACTTTTTGTTCAGTCCCGCTGTATGTGACTGAACTATGATATAATTTAATAAGTCTACAGGAGGAATAAAAAGATGAATCAGGAAGAAAATGATACAAAAGAGGCAAAGGATGTTATCCGTAAGTTTATTAAGGAATATTTCACTAGTGATTTGACAGAAGAAGCTGTTGACAAATTAAGAAATTTTGATTTTTTTGATCTTTGGAGGAAAAAAGATACCAATTTTGGTTATCCCGGCATTCAATATCAACCTCTTTGTAAATTCGACGGAGACCGGACAAAACTTGCAAACGCCATTTATTATCTGGTTTTGACCGAATTGCCGGGTAAATCAAAAAATGAAAAACTTAAATTTGACGAAATAGTATGCGGACAAGGAAAAGGTGATACTGACAGCTGTCTGTACAGCGGTGATACGCTCAATACATTTGCAACACTTTTTGGCTACCGTTCGCTGACGGAGGATATTTTTAACGATAGTAAATTATATGCAGAAATAAAACAATTTAGCGAAAAATATTTAACAATAGGGAATTTTATGCCCTTACCGAAAAAGACCATTAACAGGAAGAGTATTAATTCATATCGGGGAAATAATAGGTGGCGGGATTATTATGATGTTTTCCTTTTTGAGTTTGATAAGTGTCTGCGAAAGGAAAATGGATATGATAAAACATTGGATAGTCTTATACAAGAAAATTCTTTTTATTTTACGGATAAAATGACTATTCAAGAATTTATACGAAAAAACTTTCTGGAACCATATTTTAATTTTGATAAAAATGAAATAATGCCTCTTTTTACGGAGGATTTTACCAAGCGATTGAATTACAGTAGTTCAGAACGAGATCCTTCGTCATATAAAAAATTTGCACACAAGTATATCAAAAAGTCAATTGCGATAATTGAGTACCGTACATGGAGAATGACGAATATTTTAAAATTTAAATTAGGTTTAGCGCCATGTATTTCTGATGATGAGGTAAATCTGTATCTTCAAGATTTACAAAAAAAACTGAATAAGGACTAGCCTATGCCCGCCGCCACCGACAAGAACAATCTGATAATCTACCGCCGCATTTTGCGTTTGGACGAGCTTCTTTCTCCCGGTCGCTATCCTTCACTGCAGGAATTGATTGCCGACGAAGAACTTACCGCCTCACGCACTACGATTTTCCGTACGATTGATTTTATGCGCAACCAGCTGCATGCACCAGTTGTATTTGACAAAAAACATGGCGGTTACGGCTATTCGGAAAAGACGTTCAGACTGCCGGCTTTCTTTTCGAGCGAGCAGGAACTTTTTGCGGCGGAACTGATGCAGAATATGGCCGCAAAATTAAAGGGCACTCCGCTTTACGAGAACGCTCTTTCGATTTTGGATTATATTCAGAACAACACAGTGCGCAATCCAAATGAACGAGAATTCTCGAACGACAAAAACGGAAAGGAAAACACGAATCTTGAATGGGCGCGCGACCGCTACATCTTTTTAAGTTCGGAAAATTCTTCCGTGGAAAAAGAAACTTGGTCTACGCTTGAACGCACGATGAAATCCTGCCGTCAAATTGAATTCGACTATCATTGGAAAAAAGAAAATCAGCTTATCAAAATAAAATTCAATCCGTATCAAGTTGCGAACTCATCAGGCCGCTGGTACTTGTGGGGATATGACTGCGCAATAAAAGACAACCGCCTTTTTTTGCTGGACTTAATCAGCGGCGTAAAAATTATTCCCAAAGAATTCAAACTGCCTAAAGATTTACAGTGGTTTTAGCTGGATGTGCTACAACTTCAGAAGTTGCAGTAAATCCGGCCGAACTTACTTATAAGGAGATCTCTGCTTCAGACCTTATGGGCAGTGATCAAATTTACCAAAAATATTTTTCGGAGAAAGATGCTGCCTATAAAGTTTTAAACGTCTGTATAAAAAATGCAGAAACAGAAAGTTCGGACAGCACGAAGGAAATACTTCTTGTAATTACCGACAGGCCAAACGATTTTTCTTATGAACACAAAGTCTATGCAACAAATTTTGCAAAAGAAATGAACACTAAAGACCCTGGCTGGAAGGAACGGATTGAAGCTGTTTCTGACAACAAAAAATACAACGGCAACTACGCAGTTTATTTATATGGCAAAAAAACAGGCAACTGGATTGACGGTTACACAACTAGAGTTATCCTGTTCAATATTGAAGGCATTCCGACCACGGAGCAAATAGAAGCTGACAAAGCCGCGGAGAAAAAAGCAAAAGCCGAAATAAAGACCGCTGCCGCAAAGAAGGAAGCGGAAGAAAATGTCCGTCTTGACGCGAAAGGCAAAGCTGTTGCAAAAGGCTACACGTATCACGGGATTGATGAAGCAGCACAAAACGCAAAACTTTTCAATAATAAGGCATTAAAAGAAGGTCACGCATATTACATTTCAGCCTTGCTTTTTAATGTGTATTTGGGCGGAGATTATGCTCAGGTTGTAGTTTCGCTGTTTGGCAGCGCAATTGACCAAAAGGTAGATTACATAAACAAGGATGTAAGGGGTGAAGTGTTGGAAAATGCCAAATTCTTCGGAAACTATCTTCCTGTTACGGTTGTTGTCGCCGGCGGAGAAGGTTATTCAAAAACGCCCGTAATTTTAGGCCTTGTGAAAGATGATGAAGAAAAATCTGAAAATTCCAACAGCGATGAAGATGCCGATTTAAAAATAATGCAGGAATTATTCGGAATGTAAACAGAGGAAAACAAGGAGGCAAACTGCTATGACATTATAAGAGACTGTATAGTAATCTACCAGACTCCCGACGGACAGACAAAGATAGACATCAGATTTCAAGACGTAATAGTCTGTCTTGCACAATGTAAGAGGCAAAAGTTTTTATATTCTGGAGCATAAAGCCGGGCTTGTCGTTAAAACCGGCTTACCGGAAGGAATTGTTTACGACGGCATTCACAGTGTAAAACTCCTTTTACGGAGATAAGTGATGAAATATATCCCCTTTTCAAAAAATATGATATTTCAAACCCTTCTGTCCAGATCAGGGCTATGAAATCACGATGGGGAACGTATGCCGTTAATAAAGGTATCATCACATTAAACAAACAGCTCATAGAAGCACCGCGCTGCTGTATTGAATAGTCATACTGCATGAGTACAGCCATTTCCTTCAGCCTGATCATTTAAGCAGATTTTATACGCTCGGCACATTTTTTATGCCTGACTGGAAAGAGCGGAAAAAACTGCTGGAAAAACAGCATATATAAGTTGCATTTTTTCTACACACGAGTGCACCACAGTACATTTCTCCGGGAGTACAACATAATCCTGCTGTAAACTATATTGACTTAGTATTAAGCACTGGCTAAGATATTCTTAATTATACTATATATAAAGAGGGTTGAGTATGAAAAAACTTATGTGTTTACTGCTTGTTGTTACACTTGGACTTTCTTCAATGCTTTGTGCTGAAGAAACTGAGGGAAAAGCCAATAAAGAATCAGAAAGAAAAGTACAAAAACTTATCGACGACGGTCTTGCCGATAATCAGGCAGAGATTACTGCTGCTGCTGCACTGCTTTCCGCCGCGCAGAAAGACGCGCTGATCAAAGAAAATTCGAAAGGAACATGGCCTGTTGTCCTGAATATTTTTGTCGGATACGGCGTCGGTTCGTGGGTAGAAGGTGATAAAGTCGGAGGACTTGTTGGAAGCATAGGCGACGGAGTTACCGAACTGGGAGCAATCATATCCTATTCAGCCGGTTACATTGCGTCATTTCAGGTCGCCAGCAGGGCTGCATCGACTTCCGATTCCTCCGTCACTTATGAAGATATAATAAGACCTGGTTTGATCGGCTATGCAATCGGAACGGCATTCGCTGTATTAAACGTTGGTGTATATATTTTCCAGATTGTCCGCGGCGCGACCTATCCGGGCAACTATAACAAGCTCCTTGAAACAACCGTACGTGGCGACGGCAATAAAGAAATCAGTTTTGACTTTACCCCGTCAATCCAGTTTGATAAAGACAACAACGCGCAGCTTGCGCTTGCCTGCCAGATGAAATTCTAATCTGTATAAAATAAAAAGCAGGAAAGGGGCGTCCCGAAAGTTTCATGTACGGGATGCCCTGCCGGGTTTTAAAGCAACACCTGCCTTTCTTATTCTCCCTATAATAATTTGATGCTGGATGGTGTAATGTGGCGTTCGTTCTTGTAAAAAGTCGAAAATGCGGAAATTGAACTGAATCCTATCGCATCGGCAATTTCTTTCATGCCGGCACCCCTGCTTATCATCGACGTTGCAATATCGACTTTATACAGCGAGATATACCGGTGCGGTGTAAAGCCGGTATCCTGCCGGAAGCAGCGGATAAGATGATCTTCGTTCACATTGATATTGCGGGCTATCCCCTTAACTGAGAGTTCGCTTACGGGGCCTGCATGGATACAGCGGATTGCCGCCTGTGTAACGGGGCTGTGGTACTGATGAAATGGCATATAATCGTGAAGCAGGGAAACAAGAAGTTCAAAATACATAGGCCCCAGATGAAACCGCTCCTCACGGTCGGTAAGCGTTATCCCTGCAGAATCAAGCAGCGGTTTTATACCGGGAACGGACGATGCATCAATCTCAACAAAATCCTTAATAAAAAGTTTTTCGTATGACAAAAAATCAAAATAAATATGATCGACCGGGTCTGACGGATCCTGAGTTACGTTAAAACCGGGATCTGCCGGAAATATATACAAATAACCGGGATTAAGTCTCCTCTTTTTCTGATAATAGACGGTCCCGCTTATAATATAATGGATTCTGTTCGTAAGATAAAACTGATAGCGCGCCCATACTTCCGGATTATAAATGCGGCCGCACATCTGCATCGTAAACGGATTTTCCATAAAGATACAATAATTAAAAAGTCGATTTTTGTAAACATCATGCATAATTTAAGGATTTACAATTTCAGCTATTGGCAGCATTCTCTTAGCTGTATTTTGAATCCGGGGGTTTCAACATGACGCCGTTTAAGTTCGGAATGAAGTATTATAAACGCAATATTCCGGCTGCAGTCTTTTCTCAGTTCATCAGTTTTACTGCGACTATTGCAGACCTGCTGCTTCCGCTGCTGCTCGAAATGTTCATTGATTATGTCATCTGCGAAAACACGGCAGACGGAACAAGCCTTTTTTCGTTCATTCTCTTAAATACAGGATATCAGGTTCACTCAGTTGTACTGTTCCGGCATCTTGCCTTTTTTTATGCAGGCCTTCTCCTTATCCGCATCGTACTTGTCTATGCAAAAAACGTTCTCAATCAGAACCTCGGACTTAATCTGGAAACAGATCTCCGCTATGCCACATACAAAAAACTCATGCAGCTTGATTCCCAGACGATAAGCGAATTCAACACGGGTGAACTGCTTCAGACTATCAATTCAGACACAATCATGTATAAGGAACTGTTCTCCCATATGATTCCTGGAATTATTGACGGCATATTCGCCATGTGTATAAGCGTCATTGTTCTTGCCAGAATAAGTGTCTGGCTGCTCATTCTTCCCGTACTGCTCAGCCCGGTATTCGTCTATGAACTCAAAAAATTCAAAAAGACGGCCAGGGAAAATTATCTGAACATACGCGCCAACGACAGCAGGATGAACCTTACCGTACAGGAAAATATCGAAGCTGTCCGTCTCGTGCGCGCGTTTACGAACGAAAGCCTTGAAAAGGAAAAATTCGACAAGGCAAATGAAAGTTTAAAAAACGCACATCTTGCGCAGATAGGGCTCTCGGCAAAATTTGAAGCAGTATTCAGCACGATCAAGCAGACTGCATATATCGGAACTATTGCCGTAAGCACGCTGCTCGTGTTTAAAGGTTTTCTCAAAGTCGGTTATCTTGTCGCATGTGCAAGTTATGTAATGAAAATTATGAATTATGTAACGCAGATAAACAGCCTTTTCTTCATGATGCAGCAGCAGATGGTTGCAGGCGTTAAAATGATGAACTTCATGAACTGCGAACCGAAAGTCCCCGATACAGGCCGGAGTGACATAGAAGAAGCAGACAGCCGCAGGCCGCACATAAAATTTGACAGCGCGTCGCTTGTACTCGGCGGAAAACAGGTTCTTAACAATATTACTATCGACATTCCGTACGGGAAAAAACTTGGAATTACGGGTAGTACGGGAAGCGGAAAGAGCATGCTGCTTGAATCGCTTGTCCGGAATTATGAACTTACATCCGGCCGGATTTTTCTCGGAGGTATGGACATCCGTTCGTATCCGCTCCGGGAGCTGCGCGAAAAGTTCGCATACGTTTTCCAGGAATCGTTTCTCTTTTCAAACACCATTACGTCGAACATACGCTATGCAGAAGAAAGACCGGACACTGCTGCCGACGATGCGGAAATGAAAAAAGCGGAGCAGGAACTGATTATTAATGCTGCAAAGCATGCGCAGGCGCATAACTTCATTTCAAACCTGCCTGAAGGTTACAACACGATCGTTGGAGAACGAGGCATCGGTCTCTCAGGCGGACAAAAACAGCGGCTTTCCATTGCACGCGCACTCATGAAGAATTCGCCGGTACTCATATTCGACGATTCGACAAGCGCGCTCGATGTAGAGACAGAGAGAAAGCTGCTTGCCGACATAAAACAGTATTATCCCGAAAAAACAATACTTATTTCCGCTCACCGTATGTCGTCCGTAAAGGACTGCGACGAAATCATCTATATGGAAAACGGAACTATTGCGGAACACGGATCGTTCAAAGAGCTTATGAAGCTCAATGGGCATTTTGCGACAGTCTATAACATACAGGAAGCGCAGCAGCAGTCTATAGTCGATTACGATGCGTTTGCCGTAAAAACAGCGGGAGCATGATATGGCACAACGAAACACCTATTATCAGGATGAAAACATTTCTACAAAAATAGATTTCAAGCAGTTCGGACGTACGCTGCGGTACATTCTCCCGTTCAAAAAGATATTCAATATCGTATGTATTCTCATGTTCGTATCTGCGGTTGCTTCAATGATACCGCCGCTCCTTCTGCGCCGTATTATTAATAAAACAGTATACGATAAAAATATGCAGGAATTTCTGTTCATCATAGCGGGAATGGCTGTCCTCACCGGTATTCAGATTGCGATTACGTATTTCCAGCAGACGCTGATGGGTAAACTCGGTCATAACGTCATTGCGGACATCAGACAGGATATTTTCTACAGACTGCAGCAGCTCCCCTTTGATTACTTCGATTCGCGGCCGGACGGAAAAATCGTCGTGCGGGTTACGGAATATGTCAACGAACTCGCAAATTTTTTCTCAAACTATGTGCTTCAGTTCCTTGTCTATATTGTTATGATTGTCGTCTCAACCGTCTTCATGCTTTCAATCAGCCCTAGACTGACGCTTGTGGTATTCTGTTCCGTCGTTCCCATGATGATATGCGTCCTTCTTCTGCGCTCCCGGCTTAAACCGATGTTTTCGCGCCTGCGCGCAAAAAATTCAAACCGCAGTGCATATATCGTAGAATCACTAATGGGCGAAAAAATTATTAAAAACTGCAACCGCGCGGATACAAATCTTCATACGTATGCGGAAATTCACGGAAAGTGTCTCCGCCAGTGGCAGACGATTTTCGCTTTAAACGAAGTAAATACGCCAATCGTCGAAATATTCTGGAATGCGGGTACAATCGCCATGTTCGGCGTCGCACTTGCATCGATTCTTGCAGGTAAAGGAAACATAATCGACGCAGGAACTGTCGTAGCTTTCACCAGCTATATGGGGCTTTTCTCCGGACCGCTCACCCAGATTGCCGTCCTCATACAGCAGCTTTCGCAGGTTACGAGTGATCTGGAACAGGTATTCGACACGATCGACTATCCTGTAACTATTGCGGACAGCCCGGATGCCGTTACCCTGAAGGATGTAAAGGGACAAGTCGATTTTAACGACGTGACATTTTCGTATGAACCCGGTATCAATATTCTTGAACATTTCGATCTGCATGTCCGGCCAGGAGAAACGATCGCCCTGGTGGGCCCGACGGGAGCGGGAAAAACAACAGTCATCAATATGCTCACGCGCTTTTACGACGTGCAGAAGGGAACTGTCTGCATAGACGGTATAGATGTGCGGAACACGGCACTCAGTTCGCTCAGGCGCGAAGTGGGCGTCCTCATGCAGGATCCCTTCATATTCAAAGGCTCAATAATGGAGAACATCCGCTACGGCCGCCCCGGCGCAACGGATGAAGAATGCATTGCTGCTGCAAAAAAAATCCGTGCAGACGTATGCATTACAAAATTCACTGACGGATACAATCATATGCTCGACGAACGGGGAGCGGGACTTTCAGCAGGAGAAAAACAGCTGCTGAGTTTTACGCGCATCATTCTGAAAAATCCGTCAGTCATCATTCTTGACGAAGCGACAAGTTCTATCGACACTGAAACGGAAATGCTTATTCAGAAGGCGCTCGACATACTTATTAAAGATAAAACGGCGTTCGTCGTCGCACACCGGCTTTCCACCATACGCAACGCAGACCGTATCCTCTACATTGCAAACAAAACGATTGCCGAACAGGGAACGCATGAAGAGCTTATGGCCAAACACGGGCTGTATTACGAGCTTAACGTATAAAACACGGTAAAGGCCGGAACAGGAAGCGACATTTTTTTGCTGTGCAGTATTTACCGTTTCTTATATGCATACGCTGCAGCTACCGGAGTCAATACAGCAGTAAGTATAATCAGCCCCGCACATACGAACAGTGCGGGACTGGTACTGCGCATCCAGGCAGGAAGCGCATATACGGATACCAGTTTCCGGTTCAGTGATATAGGAAGAGTCACAAGCAGTGAAAAATAACCGGCAAGCAGAACTGCATGATGTAAAGAAATTGAAAAAACAGAAATAATCACATTACTTATACATAACGACAGAAGTTCCGGCCAGAACCAGTCTACCGAACGGTATAAAACTCTGCACAATATGCAGGAGAGTATCGAAATCAGCATATACAGCCAGCACGGCAGCTGTGCAAAAAAAGGAAGATAAACAGTATACTGCGTACGAGACCTTGCCGTTGAAGAAAGAAACTTTGATTTACGCATATTTGCATACATATATACCGTGATATAAGACAGACAAACGGCACCAAAATTAGTATAAACAATTGACCCAAGTCTGTTATTGCCTTGAATAAAGATGCATACCGCATATCCGATAAATAAAAATCCAAAGCACAGATATAGTATAGTAAACAAATCTTTCAGTACGAAGCACTCTTTCTGTAATTTTCCCGATTGCAGATTATGCATAGTCATTTTCAGCTCCTGTTTGTCAGCATATTCCGTCTCTGCCGGAGACAAGTTCTCGTGAAAGTTTGCGCATCAATATGGTATCGGACACAACCGCAAGGACTGCCGCAGCAGTGAACAGCACCGGTATACGGGCATACGACAATCTTACTGACATCACCAACGACATCGTTAATAAAGCGAACATACTTATATATAGTATAATCTCTGCATATAAAGGCTTTGCAATAAGGCTGAACGGTATACACGCAGTTATAACTGTCATCTGTGCTACAGTAAAAATTATACTGTTTAACGTCATGGTGTTTTCTGTATGGAACAAATATTTTAATGCAAAATAATACAAAACGATATACCACACAACACATATCCAGCCAAGCAACCACTCAAAATGGAACACACGCGCAAACTGTTTCCGGACAAGCACCATAGAGCGGAAGTATTTTCCTCCGGCCATAACTTCATCAGAGATGCATTGTCGTACATTAACCAGCATCAAAAACGTAGTAATCTCCGACGCTGACATGGCTGTATAAAATAATGAACCGGGATCATGCAGAAATAAATTTACAATCAGAAGCAGTGCAATAACAAGTACGGGCACAAGGAAGAACACACGCGCTGAGAATTTCACTAGTGAGATACCGTTGAATGCATAAAATGCACGGATGGTTTTATTCATGCAGCACTTCCTGCAGCACGTTGTTCAGCACCACGGAGCAGCAGCACACTCAACTGCCGGAGCGTCGGCTGCTCTACGGCTATGTCAGCAAACTCAGCAGCAGTAAAAACGTCTGACTTATCTGTCGTACACAGTCCCTCAAACATGCAGCCTGAAACATACGCCGTTTCAAGTTTCGCACGCACTTTTTCCGCAAGTGATGCATCGCCGTGAACATACCGGTACCGGGCACGAAGATCTTCGGTAAACCCTTCCTTAATAATTTTCCCGTCTGCCATGAATACCGCATAATCGACGGCACTCTCCATGTCTGCAATGTCGTGCGTGGAAAAAAGGATTGATGTCCTTCCGCCGCCATCTGCAAGGTAACTGCGGAATTTGCAGCAGAGATCGTCACGCATAACCGGATCAAGTGAAGAACCGGGCTCGTCAAGAACTAACATTTTCGTAGAACGGGCCATCGTTGCGGCCAGCGCAAGCCGCATTTTATTACCGTCAGAATATTTCTGTATTCTGCGCGGATGAAGGGAAGCAGAATCGTCTTCCAGACGGAATTCTCTGCACAGTGAAAGAAATGTATCACTGCTGAAGTTGTCGAACGCAGCAGGCATTGCCCGCTTTACGTTTCTGATTGTCCATGATTCAGGAAAAAAATTGTTCGACGAACAGTAACCTATGCCGTTACGGACAAAGGGAGTGTCTACATCGGTATAAGAACCGAACCACGTAACATCTCCCGACGTAAAACTGTGTATGCCGGCAATGGAATCAAGCAGCGTCGTCTTTCCGGAACCGTTTTCGCCGATAAGTGCAGTCGCAAATCCCTCCGGTATTTCCAAATCGACAGGGCCAAGTGTAAAGCGTACATATTTTTTTACAAGATTTTTAATACTGATACAGACAGGCAGCTCAATTCCGCTTCTTTCCATAATTTATTTTTCCTCCCTCGGTACACTGATAAGCGTACGCAGCATATCAATCAATTCACCACTTGAAATACCGGCTATATCTGCAGCTGCAATGGCGTTCTGAAGACTTTCTTCAACAACCCGCAGATGCTGTTCCTTTACAAGTTCACGATTCTGTGCGTTTACGAGAAAGCCCTTTCCCTGCACAGCCGTCACCAGTCCTTCTTCTGCAAGCGTTTCATATGCTTTCATCGTCGTAATGACGCTTATCTTAAGTTCCTGTGCAAGCCCCCGTATGGAGGGAAGATAACAGCCTTCCGTAATCCGTCCGGAAAGAATCTGCCCGCGGAACTGCGCTGCTATCTGCTGATAGATCGGTGTTTCTGAATTCTGGAGTATCTTCATCAATCCTCACTGTTTATATATTGTATATACAGTATTAACACCAACCCGGTATTCTGTCAAGAAAAAAGTGAACGAAGAAATATATTTTGATTTATTTTTGAGGCAAAGAGAACAGGTACGGAATTCAAACACCGCAGGCTGCTTCAGAAAAAGCAGCCTGCATTCCGTCATTCAGGCAGATTTCCGCCGGTCACCGTTATACGCCCGTCAGTAACAGGTGTATATGGTCCTTTAAATGATTTTACATAACCCACAAAAACGGAACTGAGCAGCATGGACGAATCGAATGTATCGATTGCCTTTTTGAATGCAGTATATCCGTCTCCGCCGCCTGCCATATAATCGTTCGTTGCAATTTTATATGTTCTGGTAGGATCGACTGGTGCACCGTTGATTGTTAAGCCGCTCAGGGTTCCGTTACCCTGGGCATCATATGCAATTGTATACTTTACTTCTTTGGAAACCTGTGCCCATGCACCTGCCCCCTGCTTTATGGAACCGATGAAATTAAAGAGTTCCAATACATCGCTGCCTTTCAAAGTCTGGATGTAAAGAACGTTGTCAAACGGAAGCATTGTAAGAACGTCTCCGCGCGTCACATCCCCGGCAGGAAGTTCAGCGCGTATTCCGCCTCCGTTCGTTACTGCGCAGTCTATACTGATCCCCTGGTCTCTGCAGTATGCAACCATACCGTCGCAGAGAACGTCTCCGCTCGCCATTTCCTGATAGCGGGTCAGTTTCTGTCCGAACGGGAAAGGTGCTGTAGTAGTAAGGATGACGTCTTTGAGAGACTCATCGGCTTTTTTGACATACGGTTCGAGCAATGCCGTAATTTCAGGATCAAGTACGAAATCTTTTGTTGTAATTTCGACGGGCTTCCATGTGAAATCCGCTTTTTTACCGTCTTTGATTGTCATAACACCGTCACCGACGTATTTTCCGTATACATTCGCCGTGACGATGGGCACACCGTTGACTATTTTAGGTTCGGCAAAATATGAATGCGAATGACCGTCGACGATAAGATCGATTCCCTGTACGTTCTCTGCCAGCTTTATAGAAGTTTCCTGCTCGTCAGTCTCCGCAACATCACCGAGATGACCGCAGACAATGACGATATCAGCGTGTTCTTTGCTGCGTACAAGTTTTACCATCTGCTTTGCAGTTTCAATTTCGTCTGCGAATGTAAGACTTTTATCGGGACTCGCAACAGTCAACGTGCGTCTTGTCGTAAGGCCGATGACGGCTACGCGGAATCCGTCGTAATCCTTAATAATGTACGGCTTTACCAGGTATGTCTTTCCCTGCATGATATTTGCGGAAATCCACTGGAATTTTGAAATTGAAATCTGTTTTTCAAGTTTATCGAGCGGGCCGTCAAACTCGTGATTGCCGAGTGCAACGGCATCATATCCGATTGCGTTCAGGCATTTGATGTCGGGTTCCGCATCGAACATATTGGAAAGCGCCGAACCGGTATTCACGTCGCCTGCATGAAGCACGAGCACGTTTTTATTCTCGGCGCGGACCTGTTTCACAAACGTGGCCTGCGACGCAAAACCTCCGATACCGTCTTTTGTTGCAAGATCTGCACCATGTGTGTCGTTCGTATTGAGGACGACAAGTTCATACGTTTTTCCATTGTCGTTTGCCGTACTGGCACAGCCGGAAAAAATCAGGCCGGCAATGAGCGCGGTAAATACAAGAACTAATCCGAATCTTCTTTTCATGTACATCTCCTTTTATAAAAGTACAAACCGATGCTTAGAGTATAGTGCATCACGGCCGGCTGTTGAATCAACTGATATATAGAAAGTTACCCAAAACATCACCTTGTAACATTATGAAGCCATTTTCCTGATTTTACACGCAGTATGCCGGCAGTTGTTTTCAACAGCTGTTCAACCTGGAGACATATATAAATTTTATACGGCTCCCAGTGCCAGATAAAGGCTGCGGCACAGCCAAGCGGAATTGCAACCACCCACATCCAGAAAATGTCGTTAAATGCAGCGTACACCGTATCCCCTCCCGCCCTGCAGATGCCGACTATAAAACACATGTTAAACGCATTTACAGGGTACAGGCACATAAGTATGCGGAGCATATACTGCGCCTGACGGATTATTTCAGGTTCAACATTGAACATATGAGGAAGAAGGAGCGACAGCGGATACAGCAGTGCACCAAGGCCTACGGCCATAAGCGGCATAAACCATGCAAAACGGGCGGCATACTTGTGCGCAAGATCTTCGCTTCCTTCGCCGATTCTCTTACCGATAATAATTCCTGCGCTGTTACCGACACCTATGAAGAATACCCACGTCAGCTGCGATATGGTGCCTGTTATGTTGAAAGCCGCAATGGCATCTGTGCCGGCATGCGCATATATTGAATTCTGCGCCGTAATGCCGAATCCCCACAGCGTTTCGTTGATAATAACGGGCAGCGCGATACGGATAAAACGCGCAAGAAATCCGCGGTCAAATGAAAGAAATTCCGCAATTGAACCGCAGGCCTCGAATTTTTTATGATACGACCAGCCTACAGTTATTACCAGTTCAATGATACGGGAAATTACTGTCGCAACGGCAGCTCCTTTTACACCGTATGCAGGAATAACAAGATGCAGTCCGAATACATCAGCGTGCATGCCGAAAATCAGCAGCCAGTTGCCGAGCGCATTCACGCCGAACGACACAGCCGTACTCACCATCGGAAGTTTTACATGCTCGGTAGCTCGAAAAGCAAGCTGAAACGCAAAGCTAACGGCCATCAGCGGATAACTGATTCCTACCAGCCGCAGATACTCTGCGCCAAGTTCAATTACACGCGGATCCTGCGAATACAGACCGATAAGCTCGCGGGGAAAGAATAAGGCGCCGACGGCAAATACAACAGAAACGGCCAGAGACAGCGACAGAGTAATACCAAGCGTACGCCGTATGCCTGAGATATCTTTTTTACCCCAGAACTGCGCGACAAAAATGGAGCCACCGCTCGAAATGCCGAACAGAATCATGTTAAGCATGAAAAAGACCTGGTTTCCCAGGCCGACTGCTGCAATTTGTGCCGAACCAAGCTGTCCGACCATGATCGTGTCGAGCATGTTGACAAACGTCTGAAGAAGGTTCTGCAATATTATCGGGACAGCTATAGTAAAAAGCGTACCGTAAAATCCCGGAAGTGCATTCATAATATATTCCTCGAAGACGGGAGTATATCATAAAAACAAAAACATAACACTCGTATCATTTATTCGAGGACAAAGCGTACCCGTTCATGAAAGCCCTGTACAGCAAAGCAAATACAATAAGCGGCGGTATCATTGCCAAGAGAGAACCGGCCATCACCTGATTCCACATGATGGAATCGCCGGCACTCGTAAGCGCATTCAGTCCTACCTGTACAACCTGATATTCATTGTGCCGTATGATGACGCGCGGCCAGATATACTGATCCCACACATAGACAAACTGGATCACCGTGAGTGCACCGATTGTGTTGCCGCTCATCGGAATGAGTACATGCGTAAGAAACTGAAACGAATTGGTACCGTCGATACGCGCGGAATCCGCAATTGATGACGGAATAGACTTAAAATGCTGAAAAAAGAGAAAGACGCCTGTCGCGGACGCAAGAAAAGGCAGAATGATTCCTGCAAACGAGTCCCCAATTCCAAGTCCGTATTTAACCGGGCCAAGAAAAAAATCGGCAGGATTACACACCCACTGCAGGAATTCCTTTATGCCGGGAGCAGGCTGCAGGCTGACTACATCGAACAACCCGAGAATAAGTATTTCCGTGGGCATCATGAGGGTAAGTATGATAAAGCCGAAGACGATTTTTTTTCCGGGAAATTCGTAAAATACAAGCGCAGTTGCAGCAAGAAGTGAAAAAACGATTTTACCTGCAGTAACGGAGGCTGCAATGATGAGCGAATTCCGCATGTACCTGCCCAGACCATATTCAAGCCATACGACTTTTATATTATCCCACAGTTCTTTTCCCGGGATAAGGGAAGGTGTTATGACATCGGCCACATTCTGCGACGACTTTATCAGCGCAAAAATAACCGGGAAGCACACAAAAAAGCAGGCCGTTATGAGTATAATATGAACGGGAATATTCCGGTATTTTTTATCAATCGTCATAGTTAACCTTCTTTCCGAACAATCCGAACTGGAATGCGGCGACGACCGCAACAATAGACATAAGAATTGCACTCTGCGCTCCGGCAAGTCCCATATTGCTGCTTCCTCCGAACCCTTCCAGATAGACATTGTACATAAGCGTAGTAGTTACGCCGGCATTATTGAAGGGAGCTGCCCCGACGGGAGCGCCTCTCGTAAGCACGTCGATAATGCCGAACGAATCAAAAAAACTGTATGTAATGTTCGTAAGAACAAGGAAGAATGTAGTCGGACTCAGAAGGGGGAGCATTACGTATCTGAATTTCATAAAGCCGGTAGCTCCGTCGAGTTCCGCAGCTTCAAGTGGTTCGGGAGCAATGTTCTGTAAAGCGGCCAGATAAAATACGATATTATATCCCGTATTTTTCCATACGGCAGCCGCGATGCAGACTATAAATGCGGGAAGAGGAGCAGAAAGCCACTGCGGCTTTATATTGAACAAACTGCCGAGCACTTCATTGACTATTCCGACTTCGGGATTGAAGATGAACGTGTATATCGTTCCCGCAACGGCGGGCGAAAGTGCGAACGGCCAGATGAGCAGTATACGGTATATTTTTGCTCCCCTGATTTTTTTATTCGACAGGACCGCAAGACACAACGAAAAGCCGATGCCGATGCACACGACGCAGCAGGTAAAGGCTGCAGTCTGTACGATTATCTGGATGAACGCGGGAGCATACGGCCCCGTAAACAATTCCTTAAAATTGCCGGTACCTATAAAGGCTTGTGTTCCCAGAAAAAAATTACTCCGGTAAAAGGCAATCGTAAGCGATTTTATTGCAGGATAATATAAAAAAATCAGCAGAATTACAATGGTCGGCAGCAGATAGAGCCAGGGGACAAATCGCGAAGTAAATACAAACGGTTTTTTATTAATCATATTTATATTCTCTTATTCTACCGGAGCAGTACGTTTTCGTCCGGCGGCGGAACACCGCCGGATATATGAATGTCTTACTTATTTTATATTTTTGTTATATTCGGCAAGTTTTACGTCTGCAAGTTTCTTTGCTTCTTTCATAGCGTCTTCCGGCTGTGCGCCGGCAAGAATTTTCTGTATGGCCTGTTCTATGATAGTCCTGTTGTCATATACGGTTCCGGCAAGTCCGCCCGCACTTGCGTCGTCAACTTTCGTCTGAAGCAGCTGATTAAAGGCAACAAGCTGTTTTGCATTTGTATCGAACCAGCCTTCTTTTTTTAATAATTCGATGGACGAATTGCGTACGGGATAATATCCGGTAAGTTCGTGCCACGACGCCATATTTTCCGTATTCGTCAGATATAAGGCGAAATCACGTGCACCTTCAAGAACGGCTTTATTCTTATTTTTCGTAACCCACAGGGAACCGCCGCCGATAACCGTACCATTGCGGACGCTTCCGTCAGGAATCGGAATCATGCCGACGTTCAGTTTGAATTTAGTACCGACCGCATTCGTAATATTAACGATATCCGCCGTAGAAGTTATATGAAACATCGCTTTACCGCCGGTAAAAACAGCATCGCTTCCGTCCCAGTCCTCGAACTTTCCGGTATACGTGTAAAGACTGTTGTCCCGCATCTGCGCATAAAATGACGCAATCTTCATAGAAGCATCACTGTCAAGCAGCGATTCCGTCGCACGTCCTTTGCGTCCGTTGCTGTTGTTGAACATACACGCGTTCTGCTCGGAAAGCCACTGCTCGAAAAACCATCCGTTAAGACTTACGGAAATATTCGCGTCCTTTACACCTGCTTTCCGCGCATCCAGAGCGCATTTTATTACCTGTGAGAACGTTTCGGGAACATAGTCAGCCGGATATCCTGCAGCGGTAAGCATATCGGCATTTATATACAAAACAGGCGAAGAGCTGTTGAACGGGATGGAATTCACCTTGCCGTTAATCGTATAATAATTTACCACAGGCTTAATATAGTCGCTTGTGTCGAACGTTCCGATGTCGCCGACGGGGGTAAATATACCCGTGTCGTACGCAAGCTGAGAGCCGGCTTCCGCAATGTGAACGAGAGACGGCGCCGTTCCCTGACGCGCGGCGAGAATGGCCGCCTGAATGCAGTCACGATACGATCCTTTATTTTCTTCCGTAACTATGTATTTATTCTGGCTTGCGTTGAATTTCTTAACAACATCCTGTATCCAGCCCTGGCGTTTCGCATCGCCGAACGTATGCCAGAATGTAATCTGTACCGGTTCATTTTTCGCATCAGGAACAGCTTTCTGCTTAGCCGGCAGAACGGAAAGCATAAGGGCCAGTACTGATACTGCAGCCATCATTTTTTTCATAAGACCTCCCGTCAATACGGAATTGACAAGAAGCAGTGTATGCACTTTGTGTAAAAAAAACGCAAAAATACTATCAGAATTGTGTTAAATGGCAAAACTTCACAATTCAGGATAATTCGTAAATATACCGTCGACACCCCACGAGACAAGTGTATTTTTGTCTTCCACGGTGTTTACAGTCCAGACGTGCACTTTCCGTCCGCCTGCATGGCATTCTTCCACAGCAGCTTTTGTCAGCCCGTCAATGCCTGGATGGTAATATTCAAACCCGAACTGTCTGCACATTGTACCTGCATGAACGACAGGCCGTTCAACAAGAAGTCCGCATGGTATTTCAGGAGCAATTTTTTTCAAAAGTATGAGCGACAGCGGATTAAACGAGGAAAAGAACATGCGCTCCTCAAGGCCGTATTTTTTGATAACGGCAAGCGTTTTTTCTTCAAGTCCGCTGTAATACACGCTGCCCGTTTTCAATTCTACATTCGTCACAAGATCAGTCTGCTTAACCCATGCACAGTATTCGTCGAACGACGGAATCGCTTCGCGGCCGGAAGTTTCCGGATGCGTTTTGTTTGCGTTGAATTTTCTCAGCTCATCGAATGCAAACTCTTCAACCCAGCCGCTTCCGTCTGTCGTTCTGTCGATACGCTCATCGTGTATGACTACAACAGTTCCGTCTTTTGTAAGCTGCACATCAAGTTCTATACCGTAACAATGTGTTTCCACGGCTTTTTTAAAAGCCGTCATTGTATTTTCTGGATATTTTCCGCTGTATCCGCGGTGTGCAAATATATTCATACCCGTACTCTATCCCAAAGAGCTGCTGTTTTGCAATCAGGATTTAATACCTTTCATACGTCCCAAGGGACGGGATATGACACCCTCAGCACGAATGAATACACCTGCATAAAAAAATGTCCGCAGCGGCACAGGCTGCGGACACCGGATACTAAATTTTATTTATTATCCAGAATTCTACATACAACTCTTTTTTCGTCCCGCAGATCGGACATTTTTCCGGCGGAGTATTCAGCACGGTGTGGCCGCAGACCGGGCAGATATATATGTGCTCCAGTTCAATATCGTGTCCTGCTTTTACCGCATCCGGAGCCTGCTGAAAGAGCTTTGCATGTATTTTTTCAACTTCCAGAGCCGCATGGGCTGTACGCCGAATGAAGAAAACTGTTTGTCATTGCATTTTTAACAGCCTTTATAAAACCTCCAAATAATAAAATTCAAAAGATGCTTTATAAAAAATGCCGGAAAACAAAATGTCCAGGCACCCGCATCCCTGTTTTACTCAAAGACGATGACGGCCTCTTTCTGCTTTATCCGGAGCAGAACCGTTTCCAGAACGCGGAAATTATGATTCAGATTTTCCTGCTCAAGATATGCCGTTATCATATCCTGTCCGATAACAAGATCCATACTTGCAGAATTCGGGCAGACGAGCACCGCTTTTTTCTTTCCCAATACAGGAGCCATATATAAATGTCCGTCAAGGAGTTTTGCTATCCGGTCTGATTCCAGCAGTCCGGTCGACGGCTGAAGGCGCTGCAAATCAACATAAAGATCGGGACTGACAGCCAGCGCGTACGGTCCGTACAAATTCTTTTCAGCAAGCAGGCCGATTCCCGCAGCAATGTCGGAAAACGCATTTTCCCCTGTTTTCCAGTCTTTCAATTCCATTTTCCGCGTACCCGAAGCGGAAAGCAATCCTTCGTATCCGAATGATTTATTTCCGAAATAAATCATCCGGTCTTCATTTACTGCACAGGTTTCAGCAGCCGAAATCACCGGAGCCATAGACAATGGAATTCCGTTTTTAGTTGAACTTTCCATATCACGGGCGAGTAGTGTAAAATCTGCGGTAACGAGAGGAATCTCTACATACGTTCTGCCTTTCGTTACGGTAAGCCCGTCCTTTGAAACCTCTTCAACGTTTTTTACATCCTCGACGGAAACCGATTCTGTTCCCATACCGAGCGGACCAAAAACAGGAAGAAAACGTCTGCCTGTCAATATCCGGCGAGCCGTTTCGACAACGGTACTGTCTATCTGTTTCCATACTCCGTCAGGGAGCGATACATTTTCTCGCGATAAATAACTCATATTCTCACCTCTTTTACAGTATATTACCCGCGCAGACTACCGACAGTGGTTTCTGCAGCCGATTCCGGCTTTTTTTCCGCCGGAAGTTTTTCAAGCAGTTCTTTGACTTCAGTTTCACCGGAAAGGAAAAATTCTGCTTCTTTCGGATCCAGAGTTTTGAGCAGTGTCATAAGTTCTCCGACGTGAATCTTTTCTTCATCGCGGATATCGGAAATAACAGCTTTTGCTTTTTCGTTATCGGCAGCCTGGACGTGCGCATCATACAGATAGATAGCTTCCAGTTCCCCCGCAATATCAAGCCTGACAGCCTGGATAAGTTCCTCTGCAGTCATTTTTCTGTTCACATTTCCCTCAAAGGGATTCGCAAAAGACGGCATAAATACCTCCTTCGAAATTTGTCTTAGTTTTACTATACAACCGTTAAGTTCAAAAAGCAAGGATGGAAACTTCTTTATTTTATCCTCACCAACTGATATACTGCCACTGCACCATGATGCAACATTTTTTTTTACGCCGATGTATTCTGAGCGCCACATTTTTAATCTATCCGGGTATGTCGTTTTTATCTGCAGTGACTCTTCCTTTTTTGGAGCCACAGGAACTCCGGACTCTGCGCGGTTCATACCCGGACATCGTATTCGATACGTCATACGATTTTGAAACTGATGACTGGAAAATTGAAATCAACGGAACAACACTCTACTGGGCCGGAGGGAAAATTCTTCCGGCCGATAAGCTTGATAACGCCGAACTGTACTGGCCCGTTATGTATAAATACAACAAAGATATTCCTGATCCGGCGGATTTTACGGAATCAGCTGTAAACGACATCAGAAATTTCACTTCAGCAGAAAAACGCAGTAAACAGGCCGGAACTTCGCTTGATTTTTTCGACGCAATATACGACAGTAAAACAAGGCAGTCTGTCGAGCAGCATATAACCCGGATACAATTTCTGGGAAAGTATACAAATGTTCATGAACGGATTACCGGTCCCCTCCAACGTGTGGAGAACAGAATCCGAACCCTTGCACAATCAGACAAAGAGGTTCAGGATTTCATCAATAATCTCGCCAGAATTGACAGTTACAACTGGAGGGAGATTGGAGACCGTTCCTCGCGTTCTTTTCACAGCCTTGGTATTGCGGTAGACATTCTTCCGAAAGACTGGGGACAAAAAAACATTTACTGGGCGTGGCGGCGCGATATCGATTCTGAAAACTGGATGCTTCTGCCCCTTGAACGCAGATGGATACCGCCAGAATCCGTTATAAAGGCGTTCGAAGCTGAAGGTTTTATATGGGGCGGCAAATGGATTGTATGGGACAACATGCACTTTGAATATCATCCGGAATTGATCGATTACAATCATCTCCGCTGACAGCAGAATTGCACTATACTGAACTTATATGACAGCAGAAATTGAACAGGATTTAAACTCCCGCATCCGTACGCTTATATCACTCTGGCGCACGACAAAAAGCACAGACACTCTTTCCGCTAAGGAAGTAAAAACAGTCGGAAACGCACTGCTTTCACTCCAGAGAGGGCTTACCGGGGACAGACTGCTTGCCGGAACAGGATACATGGACGACGATGCCTTTCTCGGTGCATATCTCCTTTACTACTGGCCCGTTTCATACATGCAGACCACGCTTGCCGCATCATGTAATCCCCGTGCATTCCATGCTTCCGGACAAGGAACTATCCGGATACTTGATATCGGTTCCGGCCCGGGTCCCGCATCTGCCGCGCTTGCGGATTATCTGCCCAGAATTCTCCCTGATATGCACGGAGCGGAATTTACGCTCGTCGATTCAAGCCGCAGCGCCCTTGAACTGGCGGCAAAGATTCTTAAAAGCTGTACTGTCTGTGGTAAAACTCCTCAGGTGAATACGCACAACGCCAATCTCGAACGTCCGGAGGGGATAGAATTCTGTTCCGGTATGTACGATATCATACTTATGAGCCACGCTCTCAACGAATTGTGGAAAAACGATAAGAACAAACTCGTAAAACGCCATGCATTTCTTGAAAATGCTGCAGAACATCTTTCGCCGTCGGGAATTTTGTTTGTCGTAGAACCGGCACTGCTTGAAACAAGCCGCAGTCTGCTTGCAGTCCGGGACATGCTCTGTTCTCAGGGCTTCTCGATTTCCGCTCCATGTACCGGCTGCGCTCCGTGCTCGCACGCCTGCCCTGCACTCGCTGCCGGTCCCAGTCATACCTGCCACGCAGAAATTCCCTGGCACCCGGTCGAACCTGTTGCGTCACTTGCAAAAACAGCAGGGCTGGACAGAGACTCAGTAAAAATGAGTTTCTTTATTGCACAGAAAAATCATGCAGAAATGGCAGAGCCGCAGAATACCGATTCGCTCAATATACAAAAAGATGTCATAACCGCGCGGGTTGTATCAGAAGGAATGCTGAACAAATCGGGACGAATCCGCTTTCTGCTCTGTAACGGGCAATCTCGCTTTGCGTTTTCAGCAAAGAACGGTGATGCCGGAGCAAAATCGGCAGGATTCTTCAACCTGCGGCGTTACGATCTTGTAGAAGTGTCGATGCCCGAACTGCGTGGAACAAAAGAAAGCCCCGCATACGGATTCACCGCAGAAACAAAACTGCGCATCGTTTCAAGAATCAGTTAAAATGTACGTTTATTTGGAGAGAGAGAACCCCTCTACTTTCAAAGCGGGGTTTCTCTCTCTCCAAACCTCTTACTTTTCCCAGCATGACCAGGGGACACCCCTGGACCCCGTCTTTCCGTTCTTACAAACGTCGTTTATTATTTCATACTTGGAAGGTTGTACAGAATGGTATTGATTGGCAGTAACGTATACAGAAAAACAGGGAGCGGAACCTGAAATAATTCCGCGTGCGACTCTCGCCTATTCTGGCGAGCCGGAGCATAGCGTAATTATTTCAGGTGGGAGCGGACT
>WSSedB1CaDRAFT_10000095_pt1 | contig 45182 bp, 41 predicted proteins | sample WetSurSB1Cattail_FD_9460 | JGI IMG/M metagenome (IMG submission 9460)
TTTTTTTTTGCTCGAGGAAGGTCGACACAAAGTCGCGCTCGACTTTCCCCGCATTCATGGAACATGTCCACGAACAAAGGGCGGAATTTTTGCCGACTTTTTTTTCTTCTGTGCAAAGTGTCCGGAAACCAACGCGGACATGTCCGAGACCAAAGACAAAGAGAGTCGTAGACTTCCAAAGGTGGTCCCGTGACCGGGCGGTGGTGGGAGGGGGGATTCACCCCCGGGGGCGGCCGACTCGAGTCGGGACTCCCGAATTTTTTATCACTTGTCAACTGCAGAGGGTCTCCCGGAAGAGTCCCCCGCACCGTTAGCAAGTCTCCCCGACGTTCCCAGTCCGTTTTCGCGTGACAATGAGCAACGATCCCGACGCCGAGCACGACCAGGTAACCGGAAGCGTCGCCGCCACGTTCCGAGGGTGGCACACATACTCAGGTACCCTCCGCTGTGTGTGCGCGTCGAAAAAACACTATGTTGGTTCATGTTCGCTGGTTGTCGGGTCCGGTTTTCTGCCCTCCGGAGGCCTTGTGAAGGCTGCGCGAGGCCTCCCAAGGGTACCAGGGTCACCCCTGAGCATGTACCACCACTCGCCCGTGGTTTTTCCCGCTTCCGCGTCGGCTCTTTTTTGTGTTTTGCGTTTTTCTCGGCCGGGAGGGGTCCCCTCGCGGTGGCGACCCTAGCGTAGGCTCCTAGTGACTTGGGAAGCCTAGCGAGCGGACCAGAACCGCCAGATTGGGACTTTCATTTTTGACCGTGACCGATTGGAATTTGTTTTCATTTTTTCGCCGGTCGGGATTTCTCGTGTCCCTGTGTCCCATGGAGTGTCCTGGTGTATCTCCGTGGGTGCACTCCTCGTCTATCACATCGAATGCCACCGTTCCGGTCACTCACTTGGGGTCGCAGCAAAAAAAAATTTTTTTTTGTTTTTTTCCATCTCTGCAGTTGGTCGAGAAGGTCGAGCGACTGGAGCGACTGGCCGCCGCACAGACCAAGCAACTGGCCGAGCAAGCCAAGGAGATTTCCGCGCTGGAGAAGGAGCACCGACACGTTCAGCGCAGTCTCACCTACTCGATGGGCTTCCAATTTTCCTACGGACGCGGACGCCACAGCCCCTTGCAGTCCGAGTCGGCGCGTCCCGATGGAATCGCCCGTACCATCTTCGAGATGCCCACCCCGGAGTACGGTGCCAGCTACGCGTGCAAGCTTTCCAACGTGGAGCTTGACCGTACCCTGGCCAAGGACCCAACGCCCGAAGAGTTTCAACGAGCGCTGGAAGCAGCCGAAAATAAGGACGGTCTGTTGGTTGCCACGCACACGAGGAGCGACCTCTACAACCCCAACAAGCTTTTCTCGCTCGAGTCTCTCATGGAGCAGGTTCTCCCCCTTGTGTTTGTTCGTCTATCCCCACCGACACTGACGACGACTCGAACAGGTGAAGCGCAACACGCTGAACCTCAAGCAGCTCGGTGTGCCCAACGCCGTCTACACTGTACCGCGTCTGAGACTCGATCACGCCGGAGCCCATGCCTCTCGACAGCTCATGGCCTACGAGGCGCTGGCCCGCTCGCAGGAGGACCGCACCAAGCGACCTGCCGCACACTTTCGAGCGGTCAAGGCCGAGTACGAGGCACACAAGGACTCGCATCGCGGTGGGGCCAGCACGAAGAAGAAGGCTCGCGTCGCGGCGACCGAGGATGACGATGGCGACGACGAGGAGGACAACGAGGAGGAGGAGGAGGTTGCTCCATCCAAGACTGCGCGTCGTTCCAAGGGCGGACAGCGTCCTCCCAAGCTGACCCGCGAGGCCGACCGTGTTCCGCCGCCGCTGGCCCCGCCTCCGCGTCCAGTCTCCGTCGTTTCCACTGATACGCCGACGTTGCCCGAGGAAGTTATTTCGAGCATCACGGAGAAGCTCAAGGCCTACGAGGATGGCCCTATGAAGGGTTACCAGGGCAGCAGGCTCTTTCGCGAGGCCATGATTGCGCATGGCTTCACCACTGGACTTCCCGACCCCGTTCCTTATCCTGGGCCCGGCCCCGAGCCGGCCGAACCCATTGTTGACCTCAACGTCGACATGGAGCCCATTGACAACTTCCTCGCTGACCACGGAAACGAGCAATCCGCTGAATCATACCTGGCGGTGGGCGACGTGCCGAACTTTGACGACCTTGACGACGTCTTTGCCTTTTCGGCGCGTCAGGACTTCCCCCCTGGTGCTCCCATTCCGCTCAATGAGGCCGCCGCGGTGCACGAGTTGCACAATGAGCTGCAAGACATGTCCAAGAACGGAGCCATGTTTGCACCTGTTCAGAGGGCCGTCGCCCCCATGGTTGAGGGGCCAGCCTCCCCGCCGGACAGCTCGCTCGCTGCTTTGGCCGACGCTGCCACTTCCGCTGTCGTGCGCAGGCTGGAGGTGTTCAGGGTGTCGGACAGGGTGATTCAACGCAGGTTTCGCAACACTGTTTGCCTGTTTGAGCGTCGTCTCTTCACTCCTTCGGTGGCGGAGATTCTTTGTCCTGCGGCGGTGGTGGCGACTGCGGCAACACCTGTCGCGTCTGCTGCTGCTGCTTCTGCCGTGGAATTTGATGTCGAGGTGGATGTGTCCGAGTTTGAATCTTACGAGTCATCGTCTTCGTCCGAGTCTGCGCATTCTTCAGTCATCTCGCCCGTCAAGTTTCCCACGTTTGTGCCGTCGGCAGCCACGTCCGCTCTTGCAGTGGACACGCCCGCACCTGTGTGGCCGTCCCTTCTCAAGCGCAACCCCAACGGCTCGGTGACACTCAAGGCCCCCGTCCGACAGACTGTGGTCGTTGAAGAGGCGGTGGAGGAGGAAGAAGACAGCAGCGACGACGACTTGCAGCCCATCACGGCTGTCAACCCCAAGAAGCTGCTGATCAAGATTATCAAGCGAAGCCACCCTGTCATCGCCGTCGACGAGACTCCCATTGCTCCGGCCCGGCAGTACATTGACCTGGTCGCGGACAGCCCGCCGATTCCTCGCAAGGCCGCAGTCATGTCACAGAAGAAGGCCAAGAAGGCGGACGATCTGGACATTGTGCGCGAGACGGATGACGACGCTGCGGACGATGACGGTTTCGTCTCTGCGGTCCCTGAGACTACTCCTGCTGCTGCTGCCACCAACACCAAGAAGGCAACTTGGGCCGTCCCCAAGATTCCTTTCCCGCAGAGGAAGACGCCAGCCGCCGCCGTGAACAAGGCCAGCGTTCCGAAGAAGCGAAGCGACATGCGGACCGTCACCGTCACCGCTCCCGTGCGAGAGGTTGTCGTCGTCGATCCCGAGGTCGCGTCTCCGCCCGTGCAGAAGAAGGCGAGGAAACCGCGTCGCACCGAGCGGGAGAATCTGCGTACGTGGTACTTTGACGGAAGCTACGAGCCATTTAATTACGCCATCCCTTCGCAGTGGACGAACCGGACCGAGTCGCATGGCATTGACCGCATGGGTCGGTGGTGCAAGCGTGTGGGAGAAAAGTGAAAAGTTTTTTTGATCCTTTGTGTACGAGTGCGAGGATTCAATGGTTTGGGATGCACTTTCCATTTGGCGCTGCACTGGCATTCCTTTATCCGACAAGCACCCACCTTCCTTCTCGTTGGAAAGCACACTGCCAAACACAGAGAAAGATGGACGGCGATCGGTTCGGCACAGAGTTTGAGACTCCACCGACAGCACGGGGACGCTCTGATGGAAAGGGCCCCAAGAAGCAGTGCTGCACGACGGACAGCAAGATATTGGCCATCCTCTGCGTGCTGACCGTCGGAGTGTTTGGGTTTTTGGCGCTGGAGATTGCCATCGTGGCCAAGAGCGATGACCTGGATCAGACGAGCCGGTCCACCGTGGCCATGCGGGAGGAAACCGTCGCCATGCGCCAAAACGTGGAGGCCTACATTGCCAAACTGCGGACCCATATGCCTGTTAATCAGGACACCGTCAGTCTGGAACAAGTGGTGGACATTATCGACAAGGTGCACTCCACTGTGCTCTACGTGAACAGTTTGAAGACGGGCATTCCCCCTGAAACGATTCAACATCTGGTGAAGAACGCGGATACATTGGTGGGCAACGTGAGCTCCGTGGTGGGCGCAGTCAAGGCCATGTTCGACAGTTTCGGTCAAGGAGAGAATGTGGAACGTCACCGCACCATGGTCAACAATGCGGCGCTCTTCTTTGCCAAGGGTGCAGAGCTGCTGAGCACAGTGTCCCCAGGAGAGTTCCACGCTACCTTCGCAGCTACGCACGAGGCCATCCAGAGCATGGCCAAGCTATCGCAGAACATTAGCCAAGACCGAGTCAATCGCATCGTGGAAAGCGCCTCGGATATCTTGGGTTCGGTAGAGTCTGAACACATTGTGGCAGTGGTTGGAAAGCTGGTCAAGGGTGCCACGGACATTATCGAGCGCTTCACGCAGCCGCTGTCCATGTTCCGAGGACCACCAGGCCCCCCGGCAGCGGTCCCAGAACGCTCTGAGGTTGCACCACCACCCCGAGTGTCGCTCCCAGTTGCCGCTCCTGTCGCCAAGAAGTGAGAAGAAGAGGTGATTGCAATGCGACAGAAAGAAGCACTGAGCTTGCTCGATTTTGGCGCATGTTGGTACAATACATGATTCGATCGTCCAAGATCTCATCAAGAGGTTTCTTGTCTTGTATCCACCTTGCATGACCACTGAGTAGAAACAGTCGTGGGAAAAGAAGCATGCTCCAATGGCCAAGTGCATCCACTAGCACCACTGCGGTAGCCACCCCTCCAAAGCGGCAACCACCGTCACAGAATGCTGATCCCAATGACAAGAACAAGCCTGATCTGCGGCGGAGGCGCAACATGCTCATCTCCTTCTTCTTGCTCTTTACCGTCTTTGTGGGCCTGGGCTCCTATCTATTGGTGAACATGGCGTCCCGGCGCACTGGACCCTTGCTTGTGCATCAGTCTCAACATCTGGTGCTAGGGCCAGATTTTGTTGCCGAGGCAGGGGATGACGACCTCATCACCATTGTGGTGAAGAACAACAATGACGACCAGGAGATGACCAATATCACGGTGGACACGACCATGGTGTCGTCAGCGAACCCTTCTGTGACTGTGATGCTGGTCACGTCGTGTCCACCGCTCTTCATCAACAATGTGGTGCCCTTCTTGAACCCTGGTGAAAGCGAGACGTGTCGCGCCCACTACACAGTTACCGCCGACGATGTGGCTGGTGGGGGTCAGATTCTCACATCGACGAGCAATGCGTATGGCTTGCTTGGCGACTCAGTGGTCATGGGCCATGACAGTTCAGAGCTGGATCTGAGTCAACTGCGCATCCCTCAAGTCAGCGTTATTGGGCCCACTGGAGCCACAGGGGGCACTGGAGCTACTGGAGGAACAGGTGCATCGGGTCCTCGGGGTGAATCGGGCATTGACACTGGAGCCTGTACCAGCGCCCCTCCTCATGTTTCCATCAACTGCACAAACGCTACCAACCTGGAGCTCGTCTTTTGCAACTTTGCCTCGGACCCCGACCAACAAGGCCTCGTGTACATGTGCATGGGTTCCACGTGGGTTTTGTTTGCCGATCTCACAGGCCCCAGCGGTCCGAGTGGTCCTAGTGGTGGTGGCGGTGGAGGAAATGGAACGGGAGGAACTGGCGCTACTGGAGGAACGGGCGCCACTGGGGCAACTGGAGGAACCGGAGAGACTGGCGGAACAGGCCCAACTGGTGACACGGGTGGAACAGGTGCAACGGGAGGCACGGGTAGCAGTGGTCCCACGGGCATTGGTGTCTATCCTGCAGTTTGTGCGGGCGGGCCTCCACCCACATCGGTCATGGACTACAACTGCACAAGTGGCTTTGAGTTGAACATGGTCTTCTGTGGTGTCGGATCCGATGCGGCCAACTACGGCATTGTGTACAAGTGCATGAACCTGACGTGGGTACTGTTCGCCAACCTCAACGGTCCGACTGGGCCAACAGGAGGTACAGGCGGGACTGGCGCGGCTGGCACTACGGGAGGAACCGGCGCCACTGGTGGAACAGGAGCCATGGGAGCCACTGGTGCAACAGGTGGAACGGGTGCAGCAGGATCGGGTGGCGGAGGAAACACAACACTGGCGGGAGACGTGTCTGGACCGGCCTCTGCCAACGTGGTCAATTATGTGGGAGGGAGCACTGCCGCCCTGGTCCACAGTGGGGAGGTGCTCGCTAATGGCGGGACTCCACTGGACGTGCCCAACACACTCGTGAAGCGAGACAGCCTCGGCAACTTTGCAGCCACCCAGATCAATGCCTCACTCTTTGATGCAACCACGACGGAGACTGGAGTCAAAGCCTTTGAGGCTGAGGTGGCCAACGACGTGAACCATCGATTCGCGGTGACCGGTGACGGCATTGTTAGCTGGGGTTCAGGGTCAAGTCCCAGGGACAGTTTCCTCTCGCGTCTCTCTACTGCCACATTGCAGACGAGTACCACTAACCTCGTGGTCAATGGGTATCTCAAGGCTGGGACTGCTGCGGCACCAGTTAACACGGGAGTCGGGGATATTACCGGGAGCCGCTTATCTATTGGGCCCACGGATAATGCATTTAGCATCAGCAATGGGTTGTTTTCCATCATCAGGGGTACTGACAGCACCACCACAAGTGAAACCTCAATCGGCATTGCGCACATGCCCTTCTGGGCACCGCCATCCACTGCTGTGGGAACCTTCACGGGCACTCAAGTGTGGGCCAACATTGCCAGCGACAATTCTGTCACGGGGACCATCATGGGAGCCTCGGCAACTGTGGCCATGAGCGGATCAGGTGATATTGTGACACCCATTGGGCTTTTCGCCACCACACAGCTGGCGTCCAACAGGGCCTCGAACCATGGACTCCTCACTATTTCAGTCAACGCTAGTGGGAGCGGGTACACTGCGGGAGATACGCTTACGGTGACTGGGTGCAGCGGCACAGGCGGAACGGTCACCGTCTTAACAGTTGACGGCGGTGGAGATGTCTTGACCGTGGCAGTAGACCATCCTGGAAAGAACTATGCTATCAGTACTGCGTGTGAAACCAGTGGCGGGACCGGTACAGGGGCGGCCATCAACATTCTGGTCAGAGGATCAACTGGTATTGGTCAAGGGAGTGCGGCCATTGGAGTGCGCGCACAAGGCATCACAGCAAATGGAGCCTTTGTCACGCCGACCATTGTGGCTGCCACTGGTGTTCAGATCATTGACAGTGACCTGGGATCGGGCCCTGCCACGCTGACCACGCAACGCGGAATCGACATTTTCGCCCTCACCGTTGCCTCGGGGACAAACAGTGCCATCAACATTCGTGCCTTTACTGGCACCGGCACTACCAACGTGGGCCTGGATATTGCCGCCTTTAGTGGGGCTGCTACCACCAATGTCGCGGTCCGTATTGCCACCCCCACGGGAGCTACCAACAACTATGCGTTGCAGTTCTCCACACAGTCTACCACTCCAGCGGGAGGCATCCAGTTTGGCTCCGGTGCCGACGCCATCTTGGCCAACCTGTACAGGACTGCCTCGGGCCGCCTTCGAACAGACGGAGAATTCCAGGCCCTTCACTATCTATGCGTCAGCGGTACCCCCGCCATTGCAGCGGGCACGGGGGCAGGCACGAGCCCTACCATCTCCATCACGGGCACTGACGCTGGTATGCAAGTGACGCTCACCACGGGGACAGGCTCAGCCGCTGCCGCCATTATCTTCACTGTCACATACGCCACCACCTACTCAAGCAGTGCCACGTTCCCTGTCTTCTCGGCTGTAGCCGGTACAACGAGTACATCGAATGCTGCAGCCTTGACAGGAGCAACCGCCCCATTCATTGGTGCCACAACCACGAACACCTTTACGTTTCGCTCTGGGCCCAGTGCCCTCGCCGACTCCACAAAGTACGTCTGGAACTTCTCTGTGCGTGCATGAGAACGAACGAACAAAGACGAAAAGTGCAGCTTTTAATGGAAACTGGTGTGGAGAGGAGGTCGCCCTAGCCTCGGACGTGGAAATTCCACGTGTAAGTGGTGGAGGCTGCCAGTGCTGTGGAACCTGCACTGAAAGTGAAACTGCTTCCTCCTTCTGCAGAGATCCACGGGTGGCTCGTTCCAGTCAAGGCAGCAGCCGTAGCTGTGCGTGGAGAGAACACAACCACAGGCAGGGACGAGGGTGGGAATGTAACGGCGAATGAAAGCACAAAGATGTTCCCGCTGGCGGTTGGCGTTGTGCCTGTGACCACCTTGACCTGAACACCCTGATCGTTGGAGTTTGCAGTGACAGTCACATTGGATCCCGTGCCTGCTCCGGTGCCAGCCACCACAGTGGGCAGCCCGCTGATGCAGATGTAGTGACGAGAGTAGAAGTCTCCGTCCGTCTGCAACTTGCCAGCCCCGATGCGATAGAGGGTGGTGTCGGTGTTCCAGTTGAGACCACCTGCAGCCGTGGTAGGATTGCCAGTGAAAAGCACGGCGTAGTTGTTGGTTCCTCCAGAGGGCACAGCAATGCGAAGAGCAAAGTTGGTGGTGGCAGCGCCTCCAGTCTGCGCCTTGATATCAATGGCACCCGTAGTCCCAGAGGCCTGGGTCTGTGCGTCCACTGTGAGGCCAACCTGCGAGGTCATGATAATGGGTCCAGACCCGAGGTCGCTGTCCACAATCTCAATGGCTCGTGCAGCCGTGACCACAGCCGTGGAATAGGTCCCAGCGGCAGAGAAGGCCTGGGCACGCACGGCAGTCACAGCAGCCCCGCTGGTTCCATAGGCAGTGGAGGCACGCAGGATCAGGTTGATGGTGACTCCCGTTCCAGTGCCACCCGTGGTGTTGAGACCAGAGCCCACCGTGTAGCCCACGCCAGGGTGCTCAACCTGGATGGTCAAGACGGCGCCGGTCCCATCAACAGTGACAACGCTGACTGTTCCACCGCTGCCTCCACCACCCGTGACATTGAGGATATCCCCCACTGTGTAGCCCGAGCCAGCATCAGTGACGTTGGCCTCAAGAAGACCATGGGTGCTGGGACGATTGCTGGTCACTCGAACCACAGCCGAAATGGCAGAGGGACTGGGCACGTCGCCAGATCCATTGAGCTCGACCACCGCCTGGGATGCAATAAACTGACCCGTGAAGGCGTTGTCGTTGCCACTGAAGAGCACGGTCTGTGATCCAATCACATCATTAGTGTCCGTGGCGGGAGGCGAGGCCGTCGTGGTGGTAACAGATCCTGCTCCGCTCACAACTGCACAGTTGGTGGCCAGGGTACCAGTGTTGACGGCAAGGGCCTGAGCCCCAGTGCGACCAATGGTAACGTCCACAGGGTTGATTCCGTCCGAAAAGGAGAGGGTTCCATCCTGCCCCACAGCCAAGCGGGCCACGGAATCATTGACCACCAATGCCTGGAAGGCAACGTCCGCGCTGAGCATGTTGTACGAGGTAATGGTGCCAGCGGCAAAGGCCCCATTGGAGTCGCGGCTCACGATCGTCAGAGGCACGTCGAGCGGGGTGCCCTCAGCACTGCACGTGCAATTGGACGAAGGAATCGTGACGTTGAGGACAGTGGCGTAGTACGGGCCCGTCACATCACCACTCAACGTGGGTTGGCAGCTTGCGTCGAGGGGTTCAACGCAGGTGGTGTCATCGCCCAGCACGGTGCCAGTGGCTCTGACACTGGCAAGGAGGAACGCCAGCAGCAGCAGCAGGAGAAGTCGTGCGATCATGTCTTCTGTAGGTGTGGCCACAGTCGTTGACGTCACGCTATCCAGCATACGGCAAAGTGTAGACCAATAAGGACAAGCAGTCAATTTCTTGGATGGTCTTTTTCGAGGAGCCCGAAGAACCGCAGACAATGTTTATTCCCCTTGGACCGAGGTTGAGCATCTGTGAAACAACCTTGCCCCTTGCCCCTTGCTCATTTAATGTTAAAGACGCCACCGTCCTCGCGACGCTCATCTCTGGATAGTTCCACATCGGTTGGGCGACAGTTTCCATCCCTGACACTAGCCGCGTGTCTCGTGTGTTGTGTGGCAGCCGCAGTCGTGGTTACTGTCTATCTGACGGAGACCCCGACCGACGCGGGCGCTGTTCTTTTATCTTCAGATCCGCCGCCGCCGTCACCACAGTGTCTGGATGTGCAGGTTCAGCACAGATTGGTCGTCGGTCCAGTGTTGCTGCCACAACCCGGTGACTCGGACATTATCGTGATTGTGCTGCGCAATGTCGATGAGTGCGGTGGCCTGTGTTTCTACAACATTACCATTACAACTGGTCTGACATCCATTGTCCGGAGGCGCTCAGAAGTGCCCCTCGACACCATCTGCCCTCCCCTTTACGTGGACAACAGGGTGGACGCCTTGCTGCCAGGAGACGCTGTAACCTGCAGGGCCACATACCTCCTAGCACACGATGATGTGGTGCAAGGCAACACGCTCGTAGGCAGGAGCGTGATTGTTGCGCTCGAAGGCCTAGAGCGAAGCACTTCGATTCACTTGGAAAAAAGTGCATCGCTAGCAATGATGAGTGTGGATCCGCTCTCCCTTCTTATTGTGGGTCCGTCGGGAGGGGGTGGGATCACTGGAGGTACGGGAGGCACCGGAGCTGTGGGTGCAACTGGAACTGGGACAACTGGAGGAACAGGATCTACAGGTGGAACTGGATCCGTTGGAAGCGGAACGACGGGAGGAACAGGTGGCACGGGGTCAACTGGCGGAAGCGGAGCCGTCGGAACTGGAACGACTGGTGGAACGGGAGGAACCGGAGCTGTTGGAACAGGTTCCACTGGCGGGACAGGTTCTACTGGAGGAACTGGAGCTGTTGGAACGGGTTCTACTGGTGGAACTGGATCGACTGGCGGAACGGGATCAACTGGCGGAACAGGTTCTACTGGTGGAACAGGATCGACTGGTGGAACGGGAGACACAGGAGCCACGGGTGCTTCCGGAGTGGTGGGAACAACAGGCGGAACAGGAGGCACAGGAGCTGGTGCGACTGGGGGTACTGGAGGAACAGGGACAACTGGAGGGACCGGAGCCACAGGTACCACAGGAGGGACTGGATCGACGGGCGGAAGTGGCGCAACTGGAACAACTGGCGGCACAGGATCACTTGGTGCCACGGGAGGGACAGGAAACACTGGAGGAACAGGGGCGACAGGAGGGACGGGAAACACTGGAGGAACAGGGGCGACCGGAGGGACAGGCACAACTGGTGACACTGGTGGGACAGGAACGACGGGTGGCACCGGTGGAACAGGAGCAACAGGTGGGACAGGATCCACGGGAGGGACCGGTGGAACTGGCGGGACAGGAACAACGGGCGGGACAGGATCAACTGGAGGGACCGGAGCAACAGGTGGCACAGGCAGCAAAGGAGGAACAGGAGGCACCGGAGGAACTGGCGGCAGTTTATTGGGACTACGTCGGCAGCGTCAGCACCATCAATGAAACGGAGCGGCGTAAGTTTCCTCCAAGATGGAGACGAACTGCGTCATGCTGTCCTGTGTAACGGGCCGTGTGAACTTTGCAGTCTGATGCACTGTCAAGTGCTCGACAAGGGGGTAGAGACCGAGGCGGCGCTGAAGCTCGGCAAGGGAGCCTCGGCTGCGTGGACTCCATTGCTGGGTAGTCCGCCAGATTGCGTAGAGATCCTCGCCCATGCGCTGTCTCATATGCTCCCAGACCCGTTCATAAACCTGAGAACCCGACGCATCGTAGGCCCCGCAGATGGACGTCATGTTGTCAGAGAGGAGTCGGTACAGAGGACTCGCAAGCAGTGCTGTTCTCTCTTGTTCATCAGCCTGCGGCGGGAAGCGAAACTGGGGCTGTTGGTTCGGAGCCATTCGTGACCTCAACCAGAGAAGCAGCCTAACTCCTTGCTTGACCAGGTCCCGGTCGAGGCCTGAACTCTGGGCCATGGAGGTGGTTGCTTGGGAGAACCAAGGCTCGCGATCCGACAGCAAATCATAAACCGTGTTGGTCCGGGAGGGATCGAATCGGCCCTGATCGTCCAGGACCAGGAACGATTCACGGGATGTCAGCAGGTGTCCCAGAGGCTGAGCGGTCAGTGTCATGGTGGCCATGAGGACGCCCACTGCCCACATGTCTGGACCAGACTGCGTGACATGTTCAGGTCGCTGCGTGTAGAACAATCGCTCTGGTGGCATGTAACAGACCGTGCCGCAGTGCCACTCATCTGGACGCTTGGGTCCAGCAAAAGTGAAATCCACGACACGAAGCTCTCGCTGAGCCTCGACCATAATGTTGCCCAGCTTGAGGTCATCGTGAGAGAGGCCCAGCTTCACTTGCAAGTGCAGCAAAAAGTCCACCAGCTGGGCAGTCCATTGCTTGACTAGGGGCATCTCCACCGGTTGTCCAAGAATGGCCCTGGCGATCAAGTTCTCTCGCAGTGTGGTTCCTCGGACGTGGGTCATGGCAATGGCCAGTTGACATGGCTCAGGCAGCAAGGGCGGCCCCGCATTTTTCAAAGCTGCCACAGCTGAAATGGTATGGGGTACAGCGGCCTGGCCCAGCATCCACAGACAAAGGTACTCGCTCTCTCCGTGTGCTTTGGTACATTTGATGGCCACCGTAGCACCCGAAGTCAGACGGGCAGAGTACACTCGACCAAAGGCGCCCGTGGCAATATCCCTCAGCTCGGGGACATTCATCTCCGGCACGTCCCTTTCACTCCGAGGTTTCCCAGACTCGGGGGCGAATGAATCGTTTACTCATCTCTCTCCTGTGCCTCTTCGTAGCGATGCCGTTTGAGCGTTTCCACAGTTTTGCAGATGCCGTGCAATTCCAAAAGGCGACAAATCTGAACATGAAAAACCTGGCTGTCCAGAGCCTCTCCGTAGTGACCATTCTGCATGCACTCGAGGAGCACCTCGTGGGTTGTGCACAAGTCCCGCAGGAGTGCCGTCACGGTTTGTTGTTGCTGCATCTGCAGTGCAGGCATGATGGAAGCGGGCGTGAATCGAACAGGACCCGCTCCATTTGCAGCAGCAGCAGGCTCACTGGCCATGGCAGCTGAGCGAGTGCCTGGCTGCATCTTGGGAGGGGCTCTGGGCTTGGCCGTCGTCGTTGCTGCCTTCTTGCGTTGTCTCTTCTTAGCGGGTTCTCCGTGCGGAGAAGCAGCGACGACAGTCAGAGGCCGATCCACGTAGCAGATATCGTAATCTGCCGCCGTCTTGTCAAAGAGGGCCACCAGGTCGGCGGGCCAGGGCAAGTTGCGAAAGCGCGACTTCTCGCCTTGCTGATCAGTCTCCACCTGATTGAACCAAAAGGCTCGTTTGCGGAACACGTCGACCAGCTCCTCGTTTTGCTGGGAGTCGCAGGCCACCCGATAAGGAGTACCAGCAATCATCTCACGCATCATGCGGGCCACGCAGGCCTCCAACTTGCGAGCAATGTCCATGTCCAGGTAGATGAGAAAGGCGCGGCTCTCCTTGGTCTCGTGGCACGTGCGGAGGTACTCGCCCCAGTACGTGGCAGTGCAGAGCATGGTCCAGTACAGCTGACAGAGATGCTCGGGCTTCATAATGGGGCCGAGCGATCTGTGGTCCAGCTTGAGCATGTTCTTGTCCTCCAAGATGCCCACAGCCCACTTGATAGACTCTCGAAACTTGGGGTCCTCCTTCATCCAGCGCTTCTGAACCCAGGGCGGGAGTGTGTCAAACGTTCGGCTTGCATCGATGAGGAAGGCGTCGGGTGTGCCACAGCTGTCCTTGATGCGTGGATGGGGGTAGGTCCCACATTCACGGCCCATGTAGTTGGGAGTGGCCAGCAAATGGGCCATGACGCCTTTGGGCTCAGCGTACCTGCCAAAGCGCGTGAGGTTGTTGCTGCCGTCCCTGAGTCCATTGTCGTCAAAGTAGCGCCCAGCGATAAAGTCAAAGAGCCGGCTGGCCGATATCTTCCCTGATGGGGTAGAGACGAATCAACGGAGTGTACCAACATGACGGTAAGAGAGACGGTACCCTTGAAGATGTCGTAATTGGCAGACTCGTTGCGGTACCAGTACCACTTGGGATCGTGTTGGGGTCTCAGTTGAATGGGCACTCCAGGATCCACAGCGGGGTCGGGGTGAAGGCAAGGCAGCGGGATCCACCTCCCTTTAAGGGCGGGGATTCGGGAAAGCAGCACACTGTCGTTGACTCGCAGTCTCCAAAGAGGAGGCCCAGTGGGCTCAAAGTTGCAGTCCTCAATGGAGAAATAAATGGCTGTGACGCGATCCACTCCATCGGTGCTCCCCGTGGCCACCACCACCGAATGCGTGAGCTCGGTGTAGTAGTTCCCCGGCCTGACAATCTGACTCTGCGAGGGTGGTGTGACCAGGAACCCAACCTCGGGCCGTCCATCTCGTCGTCCGTGTTCAGGTAGCTCAGGCCACACCTTGATCAAAAGGGAGGCATGACCCAGGGCCTTTCCTTGCGGGAACGAGTACACCAGCCTGTAGGCAAGAATGTCGTCTCCCTTGGCGATGAGCTTGCCCGACACATTCTCAAGCTTCCACGAGCCCTCATCATCGGGGAGCTCGCAGGATGGGGTTATTTCCCACTTGAGCTCGACCCTGTGCACTGCCATTTTCGGTGGGCGGGTTTTTCCATGGTAGGCAAGAGCGGCGGCCCGGTCAGCGTCCATGGAAAATAATTTTTTTTCCTCGCGCCAGTGGGGCTAAAGAAAATATTTTTTGTGCATCACCGCACTCATCCATGAGCAAAAGGGCCAGGGATGACATGGCCTACAACGGCCCCTTTCGAAAGATCTCGCCCCTCACTGCCGTCGTGATCTTGGATCGATGCCGGGAGAGGGACCGACGCGTCATGATGGGCGACCCAAAGGACGGAGATGAAGAGCACAGAGCCGCACGTTGCATAGAACGCGCCTCGTTGGAGACAATTTCTCGCGTTGAAGGCGCTTCGCAATATCCATTTGCACGTGTTCGTAGGTTCAGTGCATATGACGATCCCAGTCGGCTTTCGTCCTTGTTCATTCCATGCGGCGACGAGGAATCCAAGTATCCCCGATATGACGGTGTTTTTGGAGGCCGAAATACGTGCACCCATTCTTCCCCGACGGATGCTGCCCATAATCGGGTCACTGCATCGTATGCACCGTGGGCGTCCCTCAAGTACATTGATATTTGTGACGCACGTGTGGGATGGTGGAACATTGAGGAGCGATTCAGGGAGGCTCGAGCCTGGCGAAGATGCTACGTGATGTTTTTGTTTCATTTTCCAATTTTGATGCAACCCGTGCTGGATTATTGTCGGCGGCTGGGAGCCAGTCTGACCTGGCCACCGTACGTGATCACTTACATCCATCGGAAAGCGCAAGGGAAATAAAGCACGATCCAGTCACTTGGTCGCAGCCCATTCATTGAAACGTTCGAGCCCAGCTTGCTTCACGCTGGATTGCACCACTTGGAGCGCGTCTAGATAATCTTGGGGCGTGGAGTCTGGGCAACGCAGCATGTGTTTTTCCTTCCAGGCCGCGTAAGAACAAGCAACGGCCCCAGGCGTGTCCGGATCGCACGGAACCACGGCCCCCACCTCATTGGGTGCAGGGCAAAAGTGCGTGGCATCCAACACCCGGCGTAGGGACCGCATGCTGCCCTCCTTGAGCAGGTTCTTAATGTCAGAACCACTGTAACCTTCAGTGGCAGCCACCAGGTCAATGACTTGCTGCGGCGTGCCCCCAATTTGCATGAGGTCCGGGGACAGCATCTTGGCCCGTGCTTCTGGCCCAGGGAGAGGAACGTAGATGCGTCGGTCGAAACGTCTGAGGGCAGCAGCATCAATCTGCCAAGGGATGTTGGTGGCCGCAAGCATGAGAACCCCCTCATTGTCAATGCCCAGGCCGTCAAGTTGTTTCAGAAACTCGGTGACTACCCTGTCCATGTGATTGCTCGATGAATCGCCACCGTTTCCAGCGCCGCCGCCGCCACCGCTTCGAGAAGGCAGGATGGATTCAATCTCATCAATGAACACAATGGCAGGTTTAGCACCACGAGCCATCTCGAAGAGTGCTCGGACCAGGCGCTCACTTTCTCCCACATACTTGTTCACAATATCCGAAGCCGACACGCTGAAAAAGGTGCACCCCGCCTCTCCTGCAATGGCCCGAGCAATGTGGGTCTTGCCCGTCCCAGGCGGTCCGTAGAGGAGGATGCCCAGCCAGGGGGAGGCGCGTCCCCTAAACAGCTGAGGAGCCTGCACGGGAACCAGGACGGCCTCTCTCAGAGCTTGCTTCACATCTTCGAGGCCCACCACATCGTCGAGACGCGTCGTCGGTCTTTCGCTGAGCAGGGCGCTAGACAATGAAGTGCGGAGGGCTTCGCTGTCCTTTTTCTCAGTCGTGGTCATGGCTTCTGGCTTTCGAGCGGAACGGAGCTGGGCCTGCAACTCTTCAGCTCTCTGGAACTTGGAGACCATGGCATTGGCAATGTGCTTCTTGGCAGGCTCAGGGGTGTGCTTGCGGGCCACATCCAGCCATTCCAGGCACAGCGTGTAGAGGTAGAGCGCTTGTTCCAGTTGGCCAGCGTCGTCTGCCGCTCTGGCTTGTTGGGCAAAAGCAATGCCCTTTTCAAGAGGAGGTGCGTTGGCAGCGGCGGACATCCCTTCCTCCAATCGATTTTCTTACAACAGGCAACACTTTATGCGATTGTACACGTGCCACCTTGTTCTTCCTCTTGCGGCTCGTTCTCGTGTGTATCGGGCAGATTGGATAAGGGCGCTTCTTGAACAGGTGGTGGTCGAACGGCGAGTGGCACTGCACCGGCAGTGTTGGCTCGTGACCCTTGGCGTGTAATCAGACTTTGCAGCTGTTGCATGAGTAGGGAATGCAGGATCGCCCCGTCTTTGAGGTGTCGAGGATCCTTGGAGGGCAGCTCGACACAGTCCCCGTACATGAGTCGTGAAGCCCTGGCAGCAGCCTGCAAAGCCTCTAGCGTACGAACCATATGGGTCCAGTGCTGCACAAGATTGGTGTCCGGGTAGTCACTGACAAACCCAGATATTGGCCAGACGCGGGAAGCGTTGGCAAGTTCTTGATGGGCCCATGCCAGATGAACAGCAAATGGATCTGATGAAGCAGCAGCAACAGGCGACAGCGACTGAGGAACGTCCATTTTGTTTGTTCAGGGTTTCAGCATGGTTTGGGCTCCTCTCGCGGACTGGCTACAAAAGACACGGGGAATATTTACATAAAGTTGTCTCGAAACCGCGATGACTGCAACAGTTCCCGCAACAACTCGCGGTGGGCGTCTATCCGCGGTACCAGGGCCAGCACGGCGTAGAACTCTGTTCGCGACACAATGGTCCGAGGACATCGAACGAGGACATCAAGCACAGGAATGCACTCCTGCTGCAGGGCCATACGTATCGCTTTGCGGTCGTGGCGATTGGGATCAGCACCGCGGTCAAGCAGCATTTTCACAAGGCGGGCCTTGTCCTCCGCCGTGACTGGGTGTTGACAAGCCATGGCCAGACACATCAGGTTGCGTGTTGCATCTTCCCCGTCATCATCTGGCGCCACCCTTGGGTCAGCAATCTGGCAAGCCGCGGCTTCTGCGTGATGGTAGAACAGGGCAGTTCGTGCTATCCTGTTTCGAGACGTTCCAGGGGCACTGCGTTGATCAGAACACAATAGTCTCAGCACATCGGCATGCCCGTATGTAGCAGCAGTGTGGACGGCCATGTTCCAGCCACGGTCGGCGGGTTGAAACCCCTTTGAAGTTATCCGTGAATAACAAGACATGAGAAAATAGAGGAGACGAACCTGTCGCATCAAGAGGCTCGCCACGCGGACCCAGTTGTGGGCACAGGCCTTGAGGAGGGTGCCACTCCCACTTTCCCTGGCGGAGAGGATGCCCTTGTCCCAGACTGCAAACACCAAGGCCTCCACGTGGTTAACGAGAGCGTGCATGAGAACGCGGACCAGGTTCTGAGGGGTGCAAAAGGCGGGCATCCGTAGCATCTCAGACAGGCTGACAGTGTAGGCGTGGTGGCAGCACCAAGTGGTCACATCGGGATCACGCAACAGCGAGTCCAACTGAGAGGGGTAGCGCTTGCAAATGGCGTTGAAGGTAATGGCATCTTGCTTGGTAAGCACAGCCTGGGCCACCTCGTCAATGGATCGGCTCCCTGCCTCACTCTGAGGATGCTGCAGCAACCGCTCCACGGCGGAGGTGTTGCTGGCATTCACGGCTGACTCAAAGCAAGTCATCCATGTCTGGTCGTTGCGAATGGCCATCGTACACAGGTCACGCAGTGCCGAACGGTCACTCACGCGGCTGAACATGACTGACAGAATGTTGGGGTCCTCCAGGTAGACACGGGGCAGACGAGAGTCCCGCAGTAGACGCTTTAGGTGCTTGCTGTCCAGGAACATGCCATAAAGAAAGGCCTGGTTGGTGCGGAACACATCAAAGGCGGACAGGCCCACTCGGTTCCAGCGTCTGCATACTCGAATCGTAGCATTGCGCATGGAGGGGTCCCAGCACCGGAACATCCACCACAGCAGGTCCAGCGGGATCTTGCCAAAGTCAGATTCATCCTCGGCCTCGGGCTCAAAGACCGCTTTTCCGCCCTCTGCGTTGCAGAAATCGTCCCTCGGGTGGTCCATGCTGCTGACAGTAGTCTCAGTGTTCGTTGTTGTTGCCACAGTCCGTGGTCGATTCTCGGTTTTTCGCCTTTTCGACCGCCGGGCCATGGCCGTTTGAGCAACAGTAGCAGCAGAGATCGCAATATCAGTGTTGTTTTTGGACGAGGAACAAAACCGCGCACGCCGCCTCCGTCGACCACACTCCATGCTCCTCCGCGCTCCTCAGCGAGCGAGCAAAAAAGCAGGAAAACGTTTTGTCTCTCGCCGACCCTCTCTTGTCCCAACCAGATACAACAACAAAAGGGGGGATCGCTTGCTTTCCCGCCACAGACAAAAAATTTTTTGTTTGCTTCAACCACACTCTTTTGTCTCTCAGTGCAACAACAAACCCCAGAGAGGGCGGCGCTTACCTGCACGACTTTTGCGAATTGCAGAGTATGCAAAGGTGTGAAGCGTTCCTCTTGGTCGGGAGCCCCCTCTACTGTCGCCGAGTCCTAAAAACAATCGAAGGCGAGTCGGCGTGGAAAAAAATTTTTCCGACTCGGGCGAGATGTCACTGACATGTTTTCTGACGAGAGTGTCAACAGTCGTCCGATGCAATTTCGATTCGACCCCCATTCATCAGCGAATCAAAAGGGAATGACAGACTGTGACGTTGTCATCATTGTGCGTTCGCCCGCTGCCCGCCTGGCCATTCTCAATGGACTGACGGAGCAAGGGGAGCGCTCCATTACGCGGGAGGTCCTGTATGGAGGGACCAAGGTGTCCTTCTTTCGCAATCACGATGGTCGCAAGGTGGCCATCACAGTGTCAGCGGCCAAGGACCCGAGGGCCCGCATGGAGAAGATGTCAGACGTGGCAAAGCGGTTTGGGTGCTCGTGCGTGGCTCTCATCAACGCCGAGTACAACGTACAGGACATGAAGCGCCGTCGCACAGAGGTCCCCGATGGATGTGCAATCATCTTCCTCGACGACGTCAACATGCTGCTCGAAGTGCTGGGCTATCAAGAGAACATTAGCGCCCTCCAGAGGGAAGTGCTCAAGCCGTTATTTCCGGCGGAGTCAGCACCCAAGCCGAAACCTGTCGCCGCCGCCACCGTCGTTTCCGTGGCACTGCCTCCCACTCCCAATCTGGACGTGGCACCTCGACTGCCTCCCGTTCCCGTCTTGGGCAGATCACAGTCGTCTCGCTCTGTTGTGATCATCCCTGACGACGACGAGGAGGACAACGAAGTAGTGGAGGACCCCGACAATGGCAGCCTCTCTGTCTCGACGGGAGGCGGTCGTTCCACCATCAGGGCGGGGCCTGGCTCTACCATCATTTCAGGCGTCAACATGATGGACGCTGCCACGCTTCGGTCCATCATGGAACGTGCTCCTGGTCACACGCCCAACGTTTCTCGCGTCGTTGCCATGCCAGCCAATGCTGCCGAGCGGGCTGCGGTTACTCGTGCTAATCAGAGAAGCGCAGCCCGCAATAGACCTCGTGAGTTCCCACTCGTCAACGAGATGATCCCCAACCCTCCCTACCAGCGCAGCGTTCCGACCAGATTACCTGCCCCACCTGTCCCTTTCCACCTGCGCGACGAGGCGAATCCCAACTACCAGCCGCTGGTGGCCTACGCCAATGATCCTCCGGGTTCCAGTGGGTTCCGTCCTCGCGACGCTGCATACCATCGTGTGGTTCGTGATGAATACGTGATTAACGATCTGGACGACGATGACGACAACGTTGGTCTTCCTTTTCCCACGATCTACGACCGACAACGTCCGCAGTGGCTCCGTGACATGGAGATGGCTTCGTCCGTCGGTCAGCCGTACAGAGGATTCTCAGCCGCGGCGTATGGAACGTCCTTTATGTCTGCTGGGGAACCACCGCCGTCCGACATGCCGCCTGGGTTTCAGGACGCTCTCAACCTGGCGCGCCGAGTCGATGCCCAGGCCATGGACCAGGAGGCAGCGGATATGGCCGCAGCCATGGAGGAGTCTCGCCTCGTCATGGACGAAGCACGTCGTCTGAATGACCTCGGTGCTGGCCCGATGATTCCAATTGATGCAGCACCACCAGCACCGGCGGCAGGACGTCTGGCTCATGGAGTGGGACACCCGCGGACCGCAAGAGAGCGACGAGAAATGGCTCAGCGACGCATGCAAGAACGGGCTCAACAGCGTGACGTGGCTCGAGTCGTGCTGCAAGACAGGAAGGTCAAAAAGGCTGCTGTGCCTAAACCCCGCGAAGAGGATCCAGACATCCAGGCCATGTGCACCACGGCCGAGGACAACACATGCACCATTTGCCAGACCAGCCACATTACGGCTACGGTAGTGCCCTGTGGACACACACTCTTCTGCTACAAATGCATCAAAGAGTGGACGGATGCCCATGGAACTTGCACTGCCTGCCGCGCTGAGGTCGTGGCCGTTATCCAGCTGCGTACCAAGTTTGATGCTCAAACAGAGCACAAGAAAATCAAGCTTGACCCAGCGGCGGACGACGAGCGAAAGAAATCTGCTCTCGAGCGCAGGAAGGAAAGAGCTGCCGCCCTGAAGAAAGAGGCGGAGGACCTAGAGGCGGGCATCGATCCCGAGTGAATGAATTATGTTCATTACTCTTGGTTCTCCCGGTCCATGATGCTTGCCTTTGCAAAGCTGAGGGGCTCCAAGTGTAACCTTTGGGGTACGGTCGCTGCATTCTCCTGGATGAGCACCACGTCCACGCGTTCTGCAGGGAGAAACGTTCCTGGCTCCAGCACCCACTCTTCGTCCACGTTCTTGATTTGCGCGTGGGCTGGGTTGTTCTCACCAAACAGATCCACACGCGTCAATTCAATGGACGCCTCCTTGTGCACAGGAAGCTTGCTGTCCAGACGCGTCTTCCCATCAATGACGGCCAAGTCCAGGACCAGCTTGCTTCTTCCGGGAGAGGAACGCCAATAGAGCTCAGGCCTTTCAAGGCTGGGCTCGGCGGCGTAGATGATGATCACTGGGACCGTCCGTTTGTCTTTGAGTGCATTGTTGGCCAGCGCTGCCTGCAACACCCGTTCCAGGCGACGACCAATGGCTTCCTTCTCGTCGACCACTCCCATGAAGACTTCGCTGGGCGACACCCTGTTGACTCTCCGTGCTGCGGCTGCCTGCTCGCGGGCCAAGCATTCAAAGTCCACGTCGCCGAAAGGGTCCACGTCGAAGAGGCTCGGCCGTCCTGTGCTGGGAGCCACGGCTGCAGTGGGTGGTGCTGCCGTTGCACGAGGAGGAGAAAACGGAAACTTGCCACGAGGAGGCGATGGAGGCATGTCAGGCAGCAGCGGTTGACGGTGTGGAGAAGGTGCAGCGGGGTCTGCTGCTCCAAAGAGACTGGGTCCTCGCCGCGCTCCTCGCTTCTTCGCAACTGGACTCTGGCTCTTTGTCATCCAGCTAGGTCGTCCCCCGACAGCACGCTCTTCTCCCCCAGTGGGCACAATTTCTTGCTCATCTGTAATCCATGGAGCTCCTCCAGGACCACCGCCACTTCCAGGGACAAAGACTGGGGTGGTGGTACCGCGAGACAGTTGCATGGGGCTACCCTCATCGCTGCTGCTGCTACTCTCATCGCCCTCGTCTTCCAGGTAGCGTTCCATCTCGCGCGCACAGAAGAAGTGGGGTCAGTTGGGCGATTATCTTCTGGGTCCGCTTTCCATATGATCGCTTCCCCTGTTTCGATTGCTTGAGTGTCAGAGGCAACGTCCATTCGGAATACATGACCCGCTCAGAATCCGCCTGACTACTACGCGCTTTTGGTGAAAGGACGGCGGCGAAATGTTCAATGTGCCGCCCACTGCCTTTCAACTGGCTCGGGCCCGGGCAGCCCGCGAGTTCAGCTACATGTGGGTGGTCATCGGCTTTGTGGTGGTCGTGATCTGTGCCATGGGCGGCACCTTTGGCTGGATCAACTACTTCCACGACGACGATTTCACGCCCCAGTTTGATTCCATCCGCCGCAAGAACGCTGCCCTCCAGGGAGCAATTGACAGGGAACGCAATGAGCGAATCGCAGAGGACGCGGTGCTGACCACTGAACAGGAAGCGCTGCAAGTGGCCTTGGACTTGGAGATCGCCACCCGGACAGCTCAGGACGCCCTCCTACTGGCCCTCATTACGGCAGAGATTGCTGCTCGGACGGCTGCCCAGGCTGCTCTCAATGCCTCCCTGACGCTGGAGATTGAGACCCGGGAAGCCTTTGACACGCTGGCATTTGGGGAGCTGGCTAATCTGACCATCCGCTTGAACGCCCTGCTGGCCTACAATGTGTTTGCCCAGCAGGAGTTCATCGAGGTGTACAACAACCTGACGCTGCTAGAAACGCAGCTGACGCAGGAGATTGCAGACCGCCTTGCTTCGGAAGCCATCCTAGCAGCACAGGATCTGGCTCAGCAGAACTTTATCTTCGTGTTTGCAAACGAGTTGGCTGCCGAGATTGCCATCCGGACAGCCCAAGGAGAAGCACAGCTCGCGGAGATCAATGCCTTCCTGGGCACTGGTATCCTGACACTCAACAATCAGTCGGCGCTGAACCACAACTTTGACTTTGTGTCGGCCAACCCCGGCTTCACCATTGGCAGCGGGGGCACGAACATTATCACCATTACCAATCATGCCATTGTCACGGTGGATGGAGTGACACCCGACCCTACCACCTTTGACATTTCCATCTTGGCCGACAACAACGTGGTCCTCACGCCAGGAGTGAACTCGCTCACCTTTAGCCTGGCAGCGCTGCCCCCTACGCCAAACTACGCCACCTACAACGGGAACTGGGCGGCCGCCACGAGTGGAACCTGCAACATCCCGGCGAACTTTCAGTGGCTTTTTGATGCGTACGATATTGCTGGCAGTATGGCGTGCGTGACAGCTTCGCCTTTTATCACCAACTACAACACGTACAACGGGTTTGGCTGGGAGGTGCCCCTCTCGGGTGGAGTTGGCTATGGAATATGGTTTGTGCGGGTGCGCATGGTTCTCACCGTCAACTACGTCCAGACTCCATATGGAGCTGCCATGACAATGGGATTCTGCATTGACACGCGGGCCAATTGCATTGCCAATCCCAACAACAACGAGCCCCAGGCTTCGTTTGTCTGGCAAATGTTCAGTGTGCATCCGCCGTCTGACTTTTGTGGTCAAGGCATGTGTTTCCAGGACCACGCCTTCAAGGGCACTCACATACTGGACGGGAGGGGGCTTGCCGCTGGAACGGGCCTCTACCCAGTATGGCAATATTGGCAACCTAGTGGACAATTTGCTGGACCTCTTCCCATTCCCTCGTCATATCTGTACGCAATCTCGGTCGAGTACGATGTTGTCCAGCTTGCTTGAGCGAAAAGAATGAAGCACTTCCATTCTGACGTGTGGGTAACCTCTTTGAGTGTAGACAAAAAGATAGCTCCCCGCCCGCCAAAACATGAAGGAGAATCCCAATGCCCCTGCGCCCACTTCTTGGGCCCAGTTTATGTTTGTGGTCAAGGCCTTCTTCGTCACATTCTTTGTGGCAGCCGTCGTCGGGAGCGTCATGTCGTGGATCTTCTACTTTCGTTCATACGACGAGACGTTTGCTGAACTACGGGCAGAGGAACTGCGTCTGGCACAGGAGATCTACAATGAGACCACAGCTCGTGTCCTAGCCGACATGGCCCTCATGCAGACAGAGGCAGCCCAAAACGCTTCCCTCATCCTGGACATTGAAACGCGGGAAGCAGAACAATTGTTTGTCAACATCAGCCTACAACAGGACATTGTCAACAGGACAACGGGCGATGCTGCTATTGCCGCCCGGCTGGCTGAAGAGATTGCCGAGCGCATGGGGAACGACACGTTGATCGAGTGGATTATTGGCAATGCCACGGCTACGCTCGAAGTCATCGAGGCATTCGATGTGTACTCTGATCAGCAGTTTGCGATTATCGAGAACAACATTACCACCATTAGCGAGGCCATCTACTCTGAGATTGCTACTCGCATTGCTGCCCAGGCTGCGCTGGCTGCCGCTGATGCTATTATTGAGGCAGACCTCGTGCTGCTGACCAATGAGTTGACGGCAGAGATTGCAGCGCGCATTGCCCAGGACACCCAAATCAACAACCTGCTCCACTTGATCACCACAAGTTTGTTGCGGACCATCGACGGCCAGTTACCCATTGCCGCCAATATGGTGTTTCAGTCCCTGAGCTCTAGCATTGTCATTGCCAATGGAGCACCCTCCAACCAAGTGACCCTGACACAGAACGCTCTTCTCACGCTGGCCGGAGTGGGAGGTGACGTCAATGGTAACCTGGCCATCTTCGGAACCAACGGACTTAGCATTGCGTTCCCTGGACCCAACACCGTGGAGATTGTCTATTCTGGACCACCTCCTCCACCGCTCATGAACCATGCCCGGCTGACTGCAGTGTACCCCTTTATGCGCCAGACAGCCCACGTGCAGTCCAACTACGGGATGAACCTTCGCAATGGGTGGCAGGGTGTTTCGTGTATGACCAACGCCGACTGTACGCCACACCCGCAACTCGGCAGCGAGTGGACGTGTTCAGGAGGATTTTCCACTGCGACACCCACTGGAAACAGGTGTGTCAACAATGCATGCACAGACGAGAGCCAATGCTATGATACTCTTGGCCAGCCGTGGCACTGCCGCGGTGGATCTTGCGTGGAGGACTTTTGTGCTTTGGACAATGACTGCATCGACGCCTTTGGTACGGGGTGGTTCTGCCAAAATTATGGCTGTACGCGGGCGGTTCAGAACACTCCGTGGCGACCCATTTACACGGACACATACCCCACGGACAGCGGCGTGTACCAAGTGATCACACAGCCAGCTTCTATCCCTTCGTCTCCATGCACGGGCTGCATATTCCCCCAGCCTGGAGCCTACAACAACAACGCCATTTCGTTTCCCTTCACCAGCGCTTACCCCTTTGTGTACGGGAACCGCCGGCCCTACGATCCCATCAGCACCTACAGTATCTTCAATCAGCAGGAGTGCATCTTTGATAACCCATGGGAGGGGCAGTTCTGCGGGTTTATCATGCCGGCCATTGGAAGCTACATTGTGGAGGTTACCGTCAACATTAGGGCTGGAATCAACCAGCCTGGCACACTTTGTGAGGGACGCATGTGGTTCTACATGCACATTGACCGGACCGGTGGCATTCCACCCAATTGGGAGATTGTTGACAGCGACTGGCTTGGCATCAACAACCCGTGCTCGGGTTGTGCACTGGGCGAGGCGTACATTTCCATGACAACGACTGTCAGCATGAGCTCGCTGACCACGCCGCCTGGCACATTTCTCTACGCAGGGTGGTCGGCATACAATGACAACCCTGGAGATTGCAGCTCTGGCAATGACCAGTTTGCCACGTGGTACAGCATCGTGTACGATATTACCCGGATTGTGTGATGCGACGCCCCTTGACGACGAAGAACGGAGGAAGCTGATCGACATGGAAAGGCAATCTTTTTCGTTTCAGGTGCGCCTTCGAGAATAAAAAATGCCGCCTCTTTGTATTCCGCGGCTCTTGCACCAAGAGTGTGAAAGGGGGACGTTGCGTGTGGAGTTGTTTCTCTTTCGTACCTAAATGTCGTGAAGAACCGAGAGGAGGAGGAGAGACGTCGCCAATGTTCGTCCGAGACGAAAGCCGTGTCTTCAGGGGATGCATCTGGGGCTTCCTGGCCTCGGCTCTGATTGGAGTCATGGTGATTGGCGCCGTGTTTGGCGGTTACGCGTTGTTTCAGACGTACGGACATGCCTTCTCAAGGCTGATGAACCGGGACGTGCAGCTAGCACAGCAGCTCTACAATGACACTGTGGCTCGTCAGCTCAAGGACACGCTTCTGCAACAACAGATTGACCTGCTCAATGCTGAGTTAGTGGCTGAATCCATGACCAGGGAGGCGGGGTTTCTTTCGCTCTACTACGCCATCCTGAACGAAACGGCGACTCGAATCGCAGAGGAGGACATCCTCTTCAGCGGGCTGGCCAACGAGACTGCAGCCCGGACAGCCATTGACATTTTCTTCGCAGCCGAGATTGCCAACCTGACAATTGCCGTCGAGGTGGCTGAGGCGTACGAAGCGTTTTCCAAGGCCACCTTCCTTGCCATTATCGCCAACATAACCAATCTGCAAATGGTGCTGGCCAACGAGATTGCTGCACGCATTGCCGGGGACGCCTTGCTGACAGAGCAAGGAGCCCTGGCGGATGCAACTATTGCCTATCTGACAACGACGCTGGAACACGAGATTCACGATCGCACCGTCCAGGATGTGCTCATCGATGAGTGGATTGCTGCCCTCCAGGCGCTGGGTGTGGGCATCGAGTCTATCAACGGGCAGACGGGAAGCATCAACAACAACGTGGACATTGTATCGACTAATGAGCTGACCACCATTACCGTTCCAAGCCCGGGCGTCATGGTATTCACCAACAATGCGCTGCGGACCCTGCAGGGGATTGGTCCGGCAGGGAGCGGGGACATTACACTCAGTGTGGGAGCAAGCCTGACCATTGCCCCCTTTGGACCACACGGCCTGCACATTGCATCGACCTTTGTGCCCATTGGACCCAACGAAGTGACGCTCGTGGGGTTCAACCCCGGCGTGTTTTCTTTCTCGGGCATGATCGGTAGCAATTACCTGGGATTTGGTTGTCCTTTTCCCTTCTACAACGGTGGGTCTTGTGGCTGGTCTGCACCCGACACGGGCACCTACATTGTACAGATCAGCGTGGCCATGACCATATGCGTGAGCAGTCACACTGGACCGGTTCCAACCGTTGTGCACGTTAACATGGGTCTGGCGCGAACCACGTACAATGCGGCAGTTGCAAATCCCCGCCCGTTCACAGAGAACACAGGCGGAGTGCTCGACATTGTGGACGGGACCTTTGTCGGAACCGCCCAAATCACGAATACCTACTGCATGGATATGGGATTCAGCGCCACTACCGTCGTAGAAGGTGGAGGTGTGGCGGGTAGCGGAGGCATTGCGTCTGGCTACGGGGTATTCCCCTTTTTCCAGGGCTCTCTGCAAGATATCAATGCACAGCCCACAACGATAATTTATCATGTCACCAAGGTGCCGTGAAAAAGCTGGAGCCTCGAAAGATTAAAAAGGTTCCAAGTTGTCGCGTCACGGCACGGGTTTCTTTGTCGCTGCCACTGCCGCTGCTGCTGCCGCTGCCTGTTCTTGTAACTCCCGAGCGTACTTCTTACGGAGTGCATCAGCTTGCTCTGGGTGAGGCACACGATGAATAGACTTGGGTGCTTCACGAGCCCCAGGCGGGAGAGTGGGCGGTGGTGGCCTGTTGGTTTGAACAAACCCGTTTTGGACGCAGACACTGCAGGCAATGGTCACGCAATTCTGCGTCGGCAAGCATGTGATGTTGGGCGGCATCATGGTCCAATCATCCATGGTCAGGACGCCGTCTTCGTCAAGATCGCAGCGCATGATAAACTGCCACGTCAGATAGTCTGGCACAAAGGAGAGTTTGGTCTGGAGGGCCACGGCCACTTCCACTGGCGTGATGATTCCATCGTGATCGGCGTCAAAGAGAAACTGAATGCATTCGAGCACGGCTCCCCGAGTGCAGTCACAGTTTGCAAAGGTGATGCCCACAACCGAAACCGCTGAGACGCACACCAAGAGTAGCAGCGCTCCAGTCCGCATGACTGATTGGATAACAAGGCAGGGAGACAGCAGCTCCACGGACAGACGATGAGCACGCTTTCTTTAACGCTTGTCTTTTGTACAAGTTCAATTGGTTCAACGTGCATCTTTTGAGACGCGACGACGCTTCAAGGACGAAGGAGCACCAAGCCGACGATGCATTCTTCCAGCAGTTGCAGCAGCGCCATGGACGCCGTCGTTCTCTTTTGGTTTTTTGTCCTCATGGGATCTGGATTGGTACAGGGGAACTTTGTGGCCTACACCCTCCAGTACAACAGCGCCGACTGCTCTGGGCCTGCTGGTTCGTTTGGGGCTACAAACCAGGCCGCATGCACACCGGCTGCATGCACACCGCTGGGACTGGTTTCGCACCAAAGCTTCTGCTACGCAGGCACGCTTGCCTCGTTGGCCAATCCCATTGTGTGTCCTGGCTGTGCATATTGTGGAAACGTCCAGTACCCAAACGGGGGAAACTGCTCGGATCCCAATGGATGGACAACCGCTACTTTTAAGCGCCTGGGCATCTGCATCTCTGCATCGGGGGCTGTCTGGGTCAAAGCCTACGGATGTACAATCTACGGGGACATCAACAACTACACACAGTACAGCGATGGCTCATGCAGTCAGGGCTCCCTGTCCAACTCCAACACGGCCTCCTGTGTGGAGAATCAAGTCCAGTGCCAGGTACCGCCCGGTCTGACTGCTCCGGGCCAAGATTACTGTTCGTACGGAGGCCTCTTTGGAGGAGGCGGCGGACCAAACTCTACCACTGCTCCTGCAACGGCCACGTCTCTGCAAGGAGCATCATTGCTGCTGTTGGCTGTGCTAATTTGGGCGACCTTGTAAGAAGAAAAAAAAATTTAATTTCCCTCTGTTGTACATACACGCTGTCCAAGTTTCGCCGGGCAGAGAGGGTCAAATTATGGAACTAGCGCTCAGTGGTTACGCTCCAGCGGCGTCTGCGTCTCGTGTGGTGGCTGCCACCAAACCAAAAGGAGCCAAGGGCACAGGAAAGGCCAAGAAGCCCAAGGCAGCCGCAGCAGGGCCAGCGACAGCAGGGGGTCATGTTCCGCCTGGCACGCTTGTGCACTTTGTTGATGGCGGCTTTATTGGCGCTGCTGCAGCTGGTGGCGGAAAGACTGTGGCTGCCAAGACATCCAAGAAGGCTGCCGTCAAGGTCAAGCATCCGCCCCCGGCTGTGCCCAAGCCCGCGAAACCCCCGCACGCCCTAGGGTTCACAGCCATGGGACCAGGCAGGGCAGTGGGCATCTCATGCAATGGGAAGGAAATCCTTGCCGAGATTGAGTTTGCCATGAGCCTCTCCCTTGGAGACAAGTGCATCCGCGTTGACGGCCATGTCGTTCACAGCTACAAGAGCGGAGACCGCATTGCGGTGGGAGGCTTGACGGCCCAGGGCATCATGAATCTCGTGTGAGGAGCATAAAAATTGTTTTTATCACTTGGCTGTGAACCGCTGCCTCATCCTTTCTTTGAACCCTGGGGTGAACACTACCGGACTCTTGACGATGCTGAACCGTTCCGGACGCACCAGGATGTCGTGTTCTTCCAATAAGCGATTCACGTTCACGCTGTGGTCATTGTTGCAGGAAATGGTCACCAGCTGAATAAGGATAACATCTCCGTCTGGTAGCATGGCTAATTCTAAACCAATACGCACGCATCCTGGAGGAGGAGGCCGTTGTCCTCGCAACGGAGTCTCTACAATCTCATCAGCGGCTAGCGGGATTTCGTTTACATGCTGGGCGAAACAGTCCAGGAGCAGTTTGCATCTGGGTGCAGCGTCCACCACCCGCTTCTCTTCAGAGTTTGTCGCGTAATCGCCCCCGATTCTAAATAGCTTGTACGCGTCCATGCGACGTGTTCGGCTTCATGCACCGCACGTTTCACTTCATGTATTCTCGATGAACACGCCGGACCGCCGCGTCAGCTTCCTTGACTTTCTCAATGTCTGTGTCGCGGAGTTCAGTGCACGGATGCTCCACAACAGTGCCATCGGCCTTGCGTTCAACCGTGAATTGACGGGCATTGCCCCAAGGTGTCACTTGCACAAAGACATAGTCTATGTCGTCTTCTGCCTCGTCCTTTCCGGGATGAAGAACCAGGTACTGAAACGTCGGGCTGTTGTTGTAGCCCGTGATGTTTGTCACCCAGGTCACACGAGAAAAAGCACGGTTCGCTGCCTGGGCAATATCACGCGCGTAGGTTATTGATTTGGGCTCAGATGCCTTGGACGAGTGGACCAATGCCGCCTTCCTCTGTTGTATGATGTACTGCCCCGCCCGTGCAAGATCAGCAGCATTGGACGAATCACTCATTGCCACCCTCTTGGCTTGTCTCCGCGGGAGGAAATGTTTTTAATCTCAGCATGTGTTCTCCGTGCACGTCATATTGTTCCCGCAGTAGGGACACAGACAGGAGCCCAGCGCAATCCACTCTGGGACGCTGCTACATCCAGGGAAGAGCAACAGATTGGACCGATAGTAAGGAGCACAGACCAGGGCACAGCTTCCCACGGGGTTAGCGTAGCAGGCGGCGGCTTGTGTTGCGCAAGGACCTTGAACGGCCGTGTCAAAGCACGCCTGACAGACGGTAGGAGGAACCGTAGTCTCGGGTGTGCTAGTGCCCGTTGTGAATATGCATCCCCGGCAGACACTACCACAGGTAATATTGGCTGTGCGGCAGATGCAATCCCTGAGGAGTGGAATTGGATAATCAGAGACAAAAGGGACCAACAAATGTCACAAGTCTACTGCGCAGTCGTCAACCTTCCCTTGGACCGGTCTTATGCGTTCAGGAAACCAACCGAAGAAGATCCGGAAAAACAACCCACATTCGCAGAGGCCGTGAATTATGAACTCTCACGACGGAACAGGATCAAGGCATTCTACGCGGCAATAGAACAGCGAATCCGGGAACAGGAGGAACAGGAACGCGAGGAGAATAAAACTACCTGAGCGGGGGCCATTGAGGGATGAAGCCATTGGTGCATGTCTGCGGAGGGTTCCCATTGAGCTGGAACGTTCCATAGCAAAGGACGGGGCAGTTGTAGGTGTTGCTCAGACAGGCGGCATACTCCGAGGAACACGATCCCTGCTGGGCATTGAAACTGCAAGCCTGGCACGTGGCAAAGGGACCGCTTGTGGTGGTCAAGTGCGGCGTTGTAGTCGTCGTAGTTCTTGTAGATGTGGATGTGGTCGCGCCAGCCGTAGAAGTCGTTGTTCCCGCAGTAGTTGAAGTTGTCTTAGTGCTTGTCGTAGGGCTGGTAGGGGTGGTGGTCGTTGTGTTGGCACAGAAACCCGACACACACACTTGACCAGGAAGACAGTCGGCATCAGTCCTGCACGAACCTGGCTCCGTTGTAATCGATTATCAGTCTGAGGGTAGAATCGTTTTTGCACAAAGAAGGAAGACCTGGCTCCGTCGTCGTTGCTGGGACCGTAGGATAGGTGAACGTGGGGGGCTGGCTGGTTGAGCTGGGCGGGTTGGTCTGATGGGCCCGCTTGGCCGTCAACGAGACGGAGTAGATGACGGGCCCCAGGATGCATCCCAGCACAATGATAAGCGGGACCACCAGGGCCACCCGCTTCAGCACGTTGTGAGCCCTAGGACGCGTTTGCGGCTGGTTGGGGGCGGACATTCATATTCCAGGAGTCTCCTGAGAGTTTCAAATTCCCCTTTCCCCTCTCAGTGGACGTACCGTAAATCTGTCCAACATATGAAAGGCCCACTCTTCATTTGTCTTTCTCGACCACTGCCGCCGTCGTTGAAGCCGGTGCAGTGCATCCACGCTGCTTTGCCCATTCTCCAAAAACCCAAGCGGGCTCAGGCGTGTCGATCTTGGTCGTTCTGTCGCGCCTGGTTTCGTGTCCCATGTGGATGCACTGGTTGAACAGCGCCATCCAGTTTCCAGTGCGCGTTTCGTACAGAAAGTTTGGGTGCGGTTGGGTCCATCCGCGGGCGTTTGGCGACCCAGCCTGTGCCTGCTCCACCTGGACATCAGCCCATTCACCCACGTCTTTGGCTTGGTCAGGCGTCAACAGAGTTGCCATTTGTTTCGGAGTGCGTTCCTCGAGACCCACTTGGTTTTTGTTGTGTTTGAGTGACCACGAGGGAGAAAAAATTTTTTCATCTTTTCATTTGTCTTTCTGAGCAGACGTCTCTGCGCTCATGTCCTTCACGGGCTCCCAGACCACGATGCACACATTTGTCGCGGCTTGATGAGTGACGGCCGCACAGACACGTGCAAACTCTCCGTGGTTTTTGATCTCCTGGTGCTGGTAGTAGCGGCGCAGGTTGCCCAGGTTATCGGTGGAAACAGAGGCGCTCTTATCGTCAAGAGGCCATGGCTCGCTATCGTTCAGATCGACATGAACGATACGGGGAGGGGACAATGGCGTCGAACTCGCAGAGGTCGAAAAGGAGAACCCGCTCTTTCCAGAGAACCCGCCCTTGCCAGGGAACCCACTCCCGCCAACGAACACAGACGCATCCCCTTCCTGCATGTTGAGAGACCCTTTCACCACTTGAGTAGATGAGAACGAGAGGAGGGGAAAAAATTTTTTTAATCGCTCAGGGCGCCGATGAAGTGTCGTCTGTCTCCTCAACCGAGAGGCCTGGCAAGTTAAAATGTGCACGGATGCCATCTGCTCTTCCATCCCATTCACTGCATGCAAGCAAGACGGCCATGTAAGATGGAGGGTCTTCTATCCATTCCTTGCACGCGACTGGAGCTGGAAAGCCAGGCAGGAGCCAGCCATGATGATCTCCTTTAGGTGGTGTAGCCCCAGCATCGGCAGCCTTGACAATGGTCTCGGCCGTGGCAAGGAGCTCATCGTAGAACTGTTTGTTGAAGAAAGAACGCACAGCCTCCATCTGCTTTGTGCACGGAGACTCGCATTCCTCAACAATCTCAATCAAATCCTTCTTGTGCGGTGCGTTGACCACGACAAGCAACAGAATGGATGCAATGACTACGAAAAGTGCCCGCCACATTTCACGGCCCTCTTGAAGGTTTGGCTTTTGACCCTGCACAGCGCGTCAAATTTATTTTATTCTCTCCGCCAGGAAAGCAGCGCTCCCACCGTAGCCGCCTTGTCGGTGGCGTAGGTCTTGACGTAGTTGACCTGCCAGTTAAGCAGGTCCCAGAACTCTGACCACCTTCCTTGGGCGTAGATGGCGATGAAAAAGCCCAGCACCCATATCAACCACAACAGCCAGGTCTGGGCCGCGCTGCTGAAGAAGAAGTCGAACATAACGACAAAGTAGAAGGAAAAATAAATGGCAATGGCCAGGGCCCAGAAGTAGGCCCGCGAGCGGTAGGTGCGACCCTTCCATGATTCACGCCAGTCGGGCTCGTTTTGAACGAGAAAAGCAAAGACAATGGCCATCATGGAACAGCAGATGATGCCGCCCAGCGGAAAGCCCGTCGGGTCATCGTCGTTGAGATTGATACCGTACGTGGTTTGCGTCACCATGATGGCCGCATACCAAAAGAGCCACCACAGCCAGTTCCGTCGTTGGGTGTAGAAGTTGCCCCACAGCGAGGGTGCGTTGGTGAACCAGATGAAAAAGGCGCCCAGCAGACAGCCTAGCCCCGCTTGGATCAGCTCGTCGTCAATGATAATGTCGGGGATGTTCTCCAGGGAGTTGGCCGCCCCCGCAAAGAGGGCAAAGTTCTTGAACACCACCACCATCAGACCCTCAAAGATCTCAAAGAGGCAAGACACGAAAAAGGCCAGCCAGGGCCGGTTGGTGAAGGCGGTCAGGATAAAGGGGTTGGCAATGTGCGGGGCATGCCACATGTCACAGTTATCGAGGAAGTTGATCTTGATGAGGTCCGAGGTGCCATCCGTAACCACCTTGCAGGGTGGTGTGATGCCCCATCCCGTGCGGATCTGTCCTAAGCAGCAGGAGACAAGGGCGACCAGGATAAAGAACCGCAGCAGCATCATCATGTCCAAGAGCTTTCCATGCTCTTACACAGAAAAATGAGACTGCAACAAGGCCTCTTGCTTGAAAGCGATGCATCCACATATGTAGCGGGGCCATGCTAATCGCCTGTGGGACAAAGCGGCTCTTTGTTTGTGGCATAACATGCTCTGAGAGATCATGACGTGCGTCTACTGTCCGCATGAAATCAAGAATGGGGACATGTTCTGGGACCTCCGCTGTGGCAAGCACATGGCCCACGCCAGTCATGACACGACCCGTTGTCTCGTTTGCACCCCCATGACTGGAGCTGCAGTCACCACTCAACCAGTCGGCCAACCTGCTGCAGTTGCTACCAGTGCTGCGGTGACACCGTCGTCGGTGAACATTGGCCGAGCCGAGCAAGAGGCACGGGCACGGCGACTGGCCAACAACGCGGTTCGACGCTCGGAACCACTGAAGCCATACGAAGCTTCAGCCTCCACTGTTGGGAGCTGGTTTGGCAGCATATTGAGCGTGGCGGCCCGCGTGGCAGAGGCATCGGTGCCCGACGATGAATCGAGCAATCCGACCGTGTTGCTCGACGCCGGGGTGCCCTTGAAAGTGTTGGTGTCCAAGCATGGCTGGGACATTACGGAGCTCATCAACGATCCGCCGGGCGTCACGATTGGTGACTTCTTCCGTAACCGTTACACCATTGGCGAGATGTGCGAGGCCTTCTCCTCGCGCATGAACCCAGCTGAAGGGATGGCCGTCCTGTACGCTCTGGGCATGACGGATGAGTTCCTCACTGCCATGCCCAAGCAGTCGCAGGTGTCCATCATGAGGGCCAAATTGGGGTTGAACCCCGAGACGCTCGTCAAGTACCTCGAGTACAAGTTTGTGCCGGGGCGCTGGACCATCCCACAGATGCTCGAGGTCGGCCTGACAATGCCCATGGTGATGGAGCTGGGCCTCCGCACAGCAGAAGACTGGGCCCAGCTGCGGGAGACAGCCAGGACCACGTCAGAGTTGCAGCAGTTTGGAGTGACGCCCTTCCTCGAGGCCCAAATGATTCGTCCCGTGATGCAGACGGCGCTGACGTCCACGGAGCAGTATGTTCCTCCATCAGGGTTTCCAACACCCATCCTGAATGCCGCCCAGCCTCAGACGGCTCCTGCGTATGTTCCCATCATGCCGGTGCAGTGGCCTCCATCATCATCGACGACGGTTCCTTCCACACACAAGGCTGCTCCTACGAACAAGTGGGGCTCGCGGCTACCCCTTGACGTGATGACTCCCACCCCAGTTGTGCCAGTTGTTCAGCATCTGCCACCTGTACCCATTCAAACGGAATGGAACACTCGGCCAGACATGACGCCCAAGCTGGTGGACAGGACTGCTGCTCCTCCTCCGCTTTTCTTGCTGCCCCAGCACCAGACGAGCAAGCCCGTCAAGTACGCGCTCAAGTGATTAAACTATTCGCGTGTTGTATTGAACAATCATTTTCTGTGACCACCGCCTCCACGGCGGAACCTGGCAAATGTCAAGGCCAGAGAGGCTCGCTTACGCAGCAGGCCAGAGTTGTGTTTGTGATCGCGGTTGGCAAGCACATGATGGGCAAAGGCAGTGGTTCTGCCCTTGTAACGCCCGTGGTCAGCTCGGGCCGCTGCTCTTCGAAAGGATCCCGGATGCTTCACGGCTCCAGCCATCCAGTTCTTGCCCAGGGGTTCCAGCTGCATCCTGCCATCCATGAAGGAGCCAATGTGAGCTTGAAGGGCCGCCCAATCTTCATGATCAGGAACAGGGTCTTGAGCAGTGGGAGTCGTGGCCATCTTGGCAAGGGCCAGTGCCGAGCAACGTGCCAAGTGACGGTCGGCCACCAGCGTCCCTGCATGGATTTGCATGGTCTCTCCCGTGGCAATGGCCTTGCACTCAACAGCGTGACCTCCGTTTTTCCAGTCACGCTGTTGGCACTCAATGGTGCAGTAGTTGGCCACATGGCATCCCTTGCACTGACCAGCACTGATATCGGCCTTGCCACAACCCTCGCAGTAATCACCTCCGCAAGTTGCGCGAAACGTCCGAATGGCATCCCCCACGGTGGGTGATTTGCGGACAGACTCTACGTAGTGGTGCAAGTCGTAGAGATCCACTTGATCATCCTCGCGGAGGGAATCCATCCCCTTTTCTTCCATCCTGCTGCTCCTCCTCAACACCGCGTGCATACACACAACGAGGGAGAAACGTTGAAGATAATGACGAGAAACTCTTTTACAGGACCACACGTCTCTCCACGTGACGCGCTGCCTTCCTGCCCTCTTCCTGGCGTTGTCTCCTCGACTGAAAGGCCAGTGCCGCATCGTGAAAACCTGCCGCCTCGTACTGAGCATGATTTTCGTCCCATCTTTCCCACACCAAGTGTGGGTAGCGATCCAGCACGCCCAGCATAATCTGCCGTCCTCGTCGCTCAGAACCCGGAGCAGCCTCGTGTGCAATCATGAGGGACAGGTCAGTGAGCATCCGACTCATGTCAGCAGCATCAGCGCCCGTCATCTGAATCACATCCAGAGCCACCCCAACGCTCTCAGCGAACATGATGGCGGCATCCTGGATGTGTTCTCTGGGAAACTGGAACTCTTCTTGCAAGACCGTCAAACTGCGCAATGATCCCTTGCTAATTGCCCGATTCACCATCATTCTGCGTCCATTGGCGCTGATCCACTGCTCCACTGCAGGGGCCAGGCGGACGAGAGTCCTGAGGAGGTCCGTATCGTTGTTGTCCACAGACCGCATCAGTGTCCAGAAAAAGGGCATTTTCCCGATGAGACCGGCCAACACCTTGGTCGACATGCTGTCTCTAGCTTGAGCAATGGGAAGACTCCAAATGTCTGGAGGACGGTTGGCTATCAGTTCATCAGCGTCTGCCCACAGTTCATCGCGATCCACTCCGTGCGGGTCCTCCATCCTGCCGGCAAGGTCGATGAGGAGGCTAAACGCCACATTTCCGGCACGATCCGGGCTGAGTTCGTAGCGGGCGTAGATACGAATAAACTCGTGGTCACCATGCGCAGCCGCGTTGATGATCCAGGTTCGCACGTCGCTGCTGATGCCCGAAATGGGGTACAAGCCCATAATGGCCTCAAACACATCGGGACGACCCACTTGCATGGCGGCATGAAGCATTGTGTTGGGCGACACTTGGTTGGACAGGAAACGGCGCAGTCGCTCCAGCAGGAGCGTTGTCATGTCTTGGGCCGCCTTGGTGTAAGGATGCACTCGGAGCGATTCCAGTAGCAAGATCTCAGCCTCGATGAAGCTGTACCCGTCCTTGACCGTGTCCAGCACAATCCTTGCCGTGTGAATGGCCGACTCTGCGACGGCCCGGCGAAGCAAGAAATAGGCGCTGTTCTGGAGATAAACGTACGGGGCGATGCGCGCGTACAGCTCCATGTCGTCCGTAGCCACAACCTCGGCAGTCAGGTACATGAGCACCCAGCGGGCGTTGTACCCTTTGAGATTTTCTCCTTCCATAACACTCACAAGCCAGCGAAGCATGGGACGTCGCCTGGCCATGGGTACGCTGCCCAACATCTGAAAGAAGAGACGGGGACTCTCAGCCCCCTCTTCAAAGATCTGCCAAATCTGCCCCCTCATGTGCTCCACAAGGTAGCGAGCCGTGTTGAGGAAGCCTCGTCTTACGGCAACGGCCAGTACGTGCTGCTTGAACTCCTTGATATCCTGCACCCCCATGACCGTCCGCAGTCCCTTGGCTTTGCCCGGCATGAAAAGGTAACCAAACACAAACTCGCGCTGCGCGTCTGTGAACCCTGGGTCGTTGGCGTCTGCAGGGAGGAACATCATCTCCAGATTCTCTGCCACCATGGCCGCCAGCAAGGGTCCCTCTCCACGTGCTCTGGCCTCGTCCATGGCACCCTTGATAATTAGGGTGAAGAAGCTACGCATGTTTTCCGGCACGCGGTCGGGATCATTGGCTGGGCCACGGATAACTCCAAACAGACCGTAGCCGATGGAATCGAGCGTGTTGGCGTCAGATTCAGAAACCGTCTTTGCTTCCGCGGAGATGTCAGCTTTCTGAGCAATCGCGAGTCCATAAAAGGCACGCTGGCAGTCTTTGGTGCAAAAGGCCAGCCGGTCGCCCCTTCGCTCTCGAATGGTGGCCTTCCCGTCGGGGCAGCCATGGCAGGGAGCTCCACTCATACCATTTGACCCTTGCGTGTCTCTAAGGGGCAAACAAGCTTGAAACGCCACGTAAGACATTGGATTTATTTTTGCCCCTCTTACTCTGCTGGAACCAGTCGTGTGCGAGTGCGAAAAAGACTGGCCGCCGTGGCATGTACCCCATTGACCACTGCGTAGAGAACACGCAGCGTGATAATCACCACAGGGCGGTATGCCTCTGCGCTCCAGTCTGAGATGCGCCGCGTTTTGGGGTCAATGGGGAGACTCCAGTCAGAAGCCAGCTTGAGGGCAATGCTCTCCTCGCTGATCTCACTTTCAACGCGCCGAGCAATGATGCAATCCTGCAGCCGGGTGTAGTACATCTGAGCGTACACTGTGTAGAGAATCTTGGCCTTGGCCTCTTCGATCAGGGGCTTGTCCACTTCGTAGTAACGGATACCACGGTCTGAGCGATCAGTGTAGACGGGTCGCATACGATCATAAATGTTGGGCATGTCACCGCAGAACCGCTTGATGAAAATGACGAGGGCACTGCCGCTGTCCATAATCACGTACGAGACAACAGGAGTGGCCGCCCGACTGGCGACGGAACCCTCAACGGCTGGCTTGGCAGGGGCAGGAGCCACCTTGGGACCCACAAAGATGGCTCCCGTCTTTTCGGCCACCACGTTGTCTTGGCCAGCAAACCACGTGATTGTTTCGTCGTGCAGACTAGCACGGTAGACTCGCTCCTCCTTGACCACTGTGGATAGCGAGCGAACCACTCCCAGATTAATGACATTCTCACGCTCCGCCTCGTTGGAGCAATATTCCCCGCCTCGCAGCGTGATTCGATTGAGACTGTTAATCTTCTGCCGCGCGGAGAGGCCTGAGAAGGCGTCCCTGCTCTCTTGCCCGTCTTCTGCTTCGGCCAGCAAGTCACCAAAGTCCTCCGAGTCAGTGGCCTGAGCAAGATGGATGCCCTTTCTGACAGGGGCGGCAGCGTTGTTGTTGTTGTTGACAATCCCATTGTGTGGCACCGACGTTGTCCTTGAGACTGCAGCAGTTGCTCCCTGATTTGCATCTGCCGCAATAGCAGCATCACGTCGCTTGCGAACAACCTCGGTCGCTGCATCACATTCAAAGACGTGCTGCAATTCAAAGGCCAGGTCAACGCCCAGATCACTGTAAGTTTGCAGCCGCGTCATGGACCGAATGACGATTCGCTGGTCTGGACTGGTGAGGCCATCCCGCATACAGGCCAGCGGGTTGTTTGTGTTGTTCACCGCTCTGCTACCGTGACCGTTCTTTGACGCCGGCCCTGCCACGGCCCGAGATGGTGCCACACGAAATCCCAGGCGCTTGCCGTCTTCAATTTGAGCCTGCAAGCAAATGGTAATGACCGTCTCACGATCGTCAATCGCCTGGTTGTCCACATCCACCCCGTAGAGCTCGGCTTCGAACTCGGAGCCATTGCCCCAGAGTCGACGCCAGAGCCATGACATGCTTCTGCTGTCTCTGCCTCTACTTTGCTCGCATCTCTGTTATCTCAGACCAGCACAGTGTTTCATTTCCCGCCCGATCGCCCTTGTTTTGGCGCTGCTGTCAAACCCTGTGCGCAATCGTCTGCCCATAAGGGGAGAAGCGCGTGGACCGCCGTGGCATGGGTAGCAGGATGCTTGCTCCCTCAATGGTACCGCCGATCTGACTAGCCATGGGAGGACAGCGCATCTTTTCTTCGGCGGTTCGTTTGGGTTGAATGCCCACCATGAAGCCCACGCCCGTGGCCGTTGATGCATGCCAGTAGGCGTGCAGGTAGCCGTAGTAAGGCGGCCACCACTCTTGAACCACAAAGAAACACACCCCCAGCACAAGAAACCCCAGGCCCAGTACCAGACGCTGCATGTCATACTCGGGCCAGTAGTTGTGAGCGTAGCGGTGCCACAGTAGGTAACACACCACAATGGCCCCACTGACTAAACCGATGACCACTTGGTTCATGAAGGAGGAATCAGTGCCCGTCACGAGGAGCCCAATGGCCACCCCCGACACGAGGATGAACCAGGTCCTGATGTACGGGGAGCGAATGCGAATAAAATAGAGGGCCACCATGGGCAATGCCATCTCAGCTGACCAAAAGTCCACCACGTGATGTTTGGACACATTCCAGAGGCAGGCATTGAATCCCCAGCACAAGTGGTAGGCGGGCGAAGCAAACACTGCTATCACAGACCACAGAAAGACGTCCACGGGCCATTCCCATTCAAGGCACTGCTCCGCTGGAAAGAGAAACACCAGGTTTGACACCACGGGCAGCAGCCTGACCACAAACTGCTCAATGCTCAGATCCATGCTCTTCTCCTCATTTAAGTGCTCTGTTCCTGCGTGGTCAACAGAGCAGACGGACCTAATTCAACAAACAAGAACACGTGCTTAATCCACGCGGGAGCCAAACTTGTTTATCATTGTCGAGAGAGGTCAGTTCTGTCGTCAAACGATGGACCTCGGCTCCTACGCCCCGCAGGACACGACACCGAGCGTCAGCCAGCATGTTGTGACCATTATCAATTCGGGTCACTTTTATGACTACTTGCCCTTTGACACGGAGGAATCGTGCAAAGTCCAGTTCGCCCACGCTGCCAAGTTTCTCTACGAACAGAAATACTTCTTCACCATTACGCTGGCCTCGGAGATCCCTCGTGGCGTGCGGCTGTTGCTCGTCTTCCCCGCGAATCGTGCGATCCTGGACACCAGCAAGGAGCGGAACGTGGCTGCAATCAACGCGTTTATCGATGCAAACCTGGGGCGTGATCCCAAGACCCACCAAATGGTGTTGTGCGTGGGAGACAGCCTGTACAAGGTGTCTGGTGTGACGGGGCGTTTGTACCTGCAATGGGCTGCCATCCTGGAGTACACTGCAGACCGGACGCCCAGTCGCTGGCGCCAAACCCCAGTGCTGGCCACCACGAACGGTCATTTCAAATGCACGGGGCTCTACCCCGTGTTTGGACAGGAGAGAAACCACAGCTTCATCGGCAGGGGACGGTGGAAAATGTACGCGCCCAGGGGCTACGTCGTTTGGTCTCTCGACTGTCCACGCACTGCAAAAGCTGTGCAATGCGAGGCCATGAGCAAGGCGACGGTGACTGATCGAGGCACGCGAGACATGATCCCTGACCACGAGATGGACAAGTACCAGGAGGCCATGACCACCATCACTACCGCTGCCGCCACGGATGGAGAAACGAGCGACACCGCTTCGGATAGAGACGATCACAGGGCCGGAGAGGCTAGCACTGCCTCGGAGGACTACGATTCCGCCACGGTCATCATTAAGGAGATGCCCACCCCGCGGCCTTTTGCTTCCACGCAGACAGCCTCGCTCGTGCTAACCAGCGGGTTCTTCGATTTGGACGCTGAATCATCTTCGTCGCCCGACGTGGCACACTCCCGACATGCTCCTGCTCCTTCTCCTCCTTACGACTTTGATGTCGGTGCCACCCGTTATGCGCAAGACAGATGGAACGAACAGCGGGACTACATCCCCATGATGGCGGTAGCTCCTCGATTTTCTGCGCCAAAAGACAGTCGCACTCGTCGAATGGGAGCCTCAGCGACGACTACAGCTGGCCGTCCAACTGCGAGATTAGAAGACTCATCAGAGTAAAAGGTCTCCATGGAACGCAAGCCACGCCCGTCACCGATGATGCCCGAGCCACCGCCGCCGACGCCTCAAGTCACCCCGACCCCGACGCCGGCTTCTCAGCCCGTGTACGAGGCTGAACAACATGCTGCTGCGCTCGATGGTCTACTGGTACGCTACGAAGGAGGCCTCATGACCATCTACGTCTTGGTGCTGGCCTTTCTCATCCTTCGGCTGCTGGGTGTCTATCTTAGACGCGGCTGGAATGCGCTCATGGGCCACTCCCAGCAGACTGGGGAGAAGAAATCCAAATGAAAATGTTCAGAAGCAGTGGTATGCAGGGCTCAACGGAAGCTAAACCATGAACAAGGATGGCAGCGGCGCCCCCATGCCCAGCAAGGAAGACAATGCCCTGATGGACAGGCTCAAGTCAGAGAACCGTGTCCATGCAGTGGAACAGAAGAGCACCAGCCGGACCTTGCATGTCGTTGTCCGCCTCGTTCAAGTTGGGACAGCCGCGGTCATTGCCCTGCTACTCATGGTCTGGTTCATAGACCATCCAGCCCTGTCGTCCAGCACCAAGACCCCCGTTATCGGAGTGCTCTTTGTCATCTGCGTGGCCTACATTGTAGCCCTGGAACTGGCCAGAGGACGGGCAAAGGTCGTCATCTTCCTGGTTGTCAGTGCAACGGCTGCCTGCAGCTTTAGCGGTGGTTACGCAACGTGTTGGCTGCATCATCACATGTGAGGTTTTTTTGGTCACAAGACACGAAGGGACGCAAACAGTAAATTCTTTGCCACACGGTTCCATGTGAGGAGAAGAGCCGAACCGCCGCCACGGGGAACATATTTTCACGAGAAACGGGCCCTCCTGCATCTGCAGCAGATCCCCTGGTTCGAGACGAGGAGCAACAGCACCACACGGAACTAGGGGTCCAACTGCGGGAAATGGAGAGGGACCATCCCATCACTGCGGATCAGCGCATCGCATACGTGTACAACGAGCTCAAGGCCACATCCCCTTACGTCAGACGCTCCATGCTCATCTACAACTGTGTGCCCACAAACTACACTGGACACCAGGAGGTGAGGCGGGTTCTCTGGATGACCACCAGCCATCCATTCTTCCCTGTGGTCTACCGCCTAGCCGAGCACAAGTACAGCACTTCTGCTATTGGCACGGTGCACCACGCCGTGCTTGCGGGGATTCCCATGTGCGGTGTCGACTCAGTGCTAGTTGACGAGGTGGCCGACCTCATATGGAGTCGTTTTCGCTCAGACACGGAACGCTTTCCCATCTACGACGAGGACGGAACCAAGCTGGGGACTGTACCACGGAGTGCACGACCCGCTGCTGGAGAGATTGCCGTTGGAGACGATGAGATCCCCGTGGAGGTAGCAAAGGACGGCGATGCTGATCCCGCCCCTTCTGGAGATACGACCATTCTCATGACGATCCCAGCATCAGCATCAACGGGATCTCAAGGAATCCTAATTGGCTCCGACCAGCACGCACATTTGTACCACAGCATGGCCGTCGCTGCTGCTTCTTCCATTTCAGCACCACCACCGTTTGATCACCCCAAAAAAGAGTAAAACACCGAGTAAATTGCGCGTTAGATCCAGGAAGCTGTTTGTTTATTGCCTTTCTGGATTCCATTATCGGGACCCCCCTCCATCTATCCTCGATCAATCCATGGATGAATGGATGCCTTTGCTCCAGCCCCCACAGCTGTAACCTCCCTGGCACCGCGCAGTGTGGTACAGGATGGCCATGAGTTCTACGTCTACATGAGCATCGTCCTGCTCAACGTCCACGACCAGCATGAGTCTGTACGCTATCGACTGTGGGACATGTTCTGTCGCCTAGTCTGGAAGGCACCGCTCTCCGAGATTGCAACAACCACCCTCAAGACTCCGGCACTCAACCACGGAAACGAGGAAACGAAACCCATCCTGGATGCGTGCATCAGATATCTGGGATTGGAGCAACAAGCTCGCGAGGACCACGGGGCAGCGGCTGTTTCGGAACGCATCCGTGAATATGTGGTTCGCCAAATGACACGACCGTTGCCTGCGCCTCTTCGCGTTGTCTGCCCGCTTGTCGCTCGCACCTTTAGGCTGGGCATGGTCCTCTACGACGCATCTGCTGCTGCAATGACTACTACGACTGCGGAAAAGAACGACACATGGGAACCCACCTGCACATGGGACCCTCCGCCCGACACGCTTCCACCACTCCGCTACGTGCATTTGTTGCAACGTCGCAACACCCTGCAAATGCTGGTCAACAGGAAGCCAGACGGTGTTGCTGGTGGTGATGGCAATGCTATCAACGATGTCCGTGCTCTTGTGCCAACTCGAGTGATTGGCACGCTGCCCACTGAGTTCAAGACACACTACCTTTTTGAGGCCGCGTCGTCAGAGGAAATTGTAGCCAGGGCAGTGTACAGCCTCCGCATCTACGACAACGCCAAGCGGTGCCATCTCACGGTCGGGTCGTTTGTGTCGCCTGCGGCCACTCAGGACCCCAACGTGCGAACGCTGCATTACCTTCGTCTGGACATGACAATCAACCGGCAGAGCGACTACGTGTACCTCATTCACGGTTGTCAGCAGGTGCAGCATCCTTTTGTCTGTGCTTCTCCATCGTTGTCCTCAATCAAAGAGGGGGGAAAAGGCTGGTGTCCCCGTACACATCTACGCGTGTTTCTCGCAGGGGACGGCAGCCACAAAACGATGTGCAACTCTCATTGGTCACTGGCGCGTGGATCACACCAGTCCTCGGGTCGTGCTGCGCGACACAGACGACGCTGTGCTCATCATACCTGGGGCAGCCAGTCGAGAGGCTGCTGATGCTTGTGTCAGACATGAGTGGAAGTGCCAGGTGGCGAGTCGGGAATGAAATCGAGTCTAACAAAATTTTTTTTTCCATCTCAAAATCCTTGATCGTGGAGGGACTGGAGAATAGACCCCCATGGAGACCTGACCCCATGGAGTTTGACCCCATGGAGATTGGACCCCATGGAGATTTCCGGCTCCCGGCGAAAAAAGTCAAAAACTTTCCGGCTCCGGACCGTCTCCAGCCCGGACATGGAGTCGAGTCTCCAGGTCCCATATGGACGATTTT
>WSSedB1CaDRAFT_10000099_pt1 | contig 43737 bp, 40 predicted proteins | sample WetSurSB1Cattail_FD_9460 | JGI IMG/M metagenome (IMG submission 9460)
GGACCCACGATGCCTTTCTGCAGTGGCTTGCTGCGCAGGGCTTTACAATTACATACAGCAGGGTAATCGCGGGGCCGACTTTTCCTGTCAGTTTTGCGGTGTGCAGAAAATGAACGCTGTTTTGAGATGAAATCGCGTGAAAGATTTAGATAATTTTAAGATATATATAAGGCATTCAATATCATAAAATTCCCTGCCACGGAATTTTATGTACCAGGGCGTGGAATTTCATGTACCAGGGCGTGGAATTTCATGTACCAGGGCGTGGAATTTCATGTACCAGGGCGTGGAATTTTATGTACCATGACGTGGAATTTTATGTACCATGACGTGGAATTTTATGTACCAGGGCAGGGAATTTAATTTTTTACCCACTATTTATTTTACCTTAAAATTGCACTGAGAGGGGAGTCTTTCCGGATTAGTGTATACGTATGGAAAGTTGACTTGATTTTGTATACAGCCCGGTTGCGAATAACACGATTTTTAAAAGATTCATCGTAAGAAAGAAGCACTTTCACTGCTGTCCATGCAATGTGCTCTCTGTTTTACATATTTGTTGAGTGATGCCATTTTTTTCATTATACTCTCTGATATGAAGTCATCAATTGATATTACAGAACTTGGAAATGTCTGGCAGCAGTCGTATTCACTGAACGAAACAAGGGCAGTGGACAAGCTTTTCAGCGGATTTGTTTTTTATCTTGATGCCGATAAAGACAACCGGGTGTATCTCCATCTGAAAAATCGGAATGGGAAAAACGTTACGTTCCGCGGCCTGTTTCTTGATTACAAGCCGCTTCTTGTGGAAAATAATTCACCGTCGTATGTGCTGTATTCATGCATTGAAGCTGCATGCAGGCTGCATACAACATTACTTTCATGGACGGCAGAAACCGGCGATGCCATTTATCTTGATGAAAATGATACCCTTGCCGATGCACTTTTTACTTCCGGCTGTCCTGTTTTTTTAGGAAGCGGAAAACAGCCGCTTACCGTATCTTTTTCTGATGATGCACACCGAGACGGAAATCTGCTGCTTGAAATTAAGGAACAGCAGGCGGAATCTACTGGCACTACAGTGTATACAATCCGACCGGTATTTCGTGCTGACGACGGTCTGCACCTGCGCGTGCAGGCACTTTCATCCCGTTTTATTGCGGCAGACAACGTTGTGTACCGCTGTTCCGATGCCGGTGCTTTTTATAACCGGCTCTCATCATTTTCGGGCAATACCGGGAGGAAGGAACTGGAGGAGTGTCTTTCTCTTTTTGCATCATTTTTCCCTAAAATCGGCATGCTGTCCGCGGGCTGGCAGTACGTTCAGCTTCCGCCTCAGCACGCGGAACGCGCGCTGCAGTTCCGCGGCCTGGATGATGAAGGCAATCTGTGCCTTTCGTTCCGCTGGTATCACGAGCCGTTTGATGCATCGTTCATTTCCGATAATAAGCCGGCCTCTGTCGTACGGGTACATGATGAAGCGCACCGGATTGAGCGGTACGGTCTGCTGTATGATGATGCCGGCATTTCACAGGCCGGAATAGAACAGCTGCTCAAAACTACTGCAAAAGAACATGCGGATGAACTTGACGCGGAAAGCACTCAGTATATGGCCGACGGAAAGGAGCTGTATGTTTCTGCAGCGCTTGCTCTGCCGTTCCTTTCCGGACATTTGGGCGACCTTGTAAAATCGTACCGACTGTTCGGTACGGATACGCTTTCAAAATACAAACTCAGGACAGTAAAACCTAAAACCACGCTCAGCCTTTCGAGCGGTATAGATTTTTTCGACACAAAGTGTACGGTAGATATTGCCGGTCAGACGTTTACGCTCGGAGAGGCATACAAACAATACGGAGAACACAGGTATATTCCGCTTTCGGACGGAACCCGTGCCATAATCGATCCTGAGTATTTTGTACGGCTCAAACGGCTGCTCGGCAGAGAGTCGAAAAACGGAGATTATAAACTGTCGTTTTTCGATCTGCCGCTTATTGACAAACTTATTGATGCAAAGACGGAAGGCGACGGTACCAGACTGTGCCGCGAATTCTACGAGGGATTCAATACAATAAACAAACATACGCTTCCGCCGACGGCACTGAACGGCAGACTGCGTGATTACCAGAAATACGGGGCAAAATGGCTTTCATACCTTGCCGGACACAATCTGGGAGGATGCCTTGCAGACGATATGGGACTGGGTAAGACGATACAGACGATTTCGCTGCTTGCTTCGGTATATGAAGGCCGCGGAAAAAAAACACTTCCGTCGCTTGTCGTTATGCCCAAAAGCCTTATTGCGAACTGGCAGGAGGAACTGTCCCGTTTCGCGCCTGAACTTGATGTGTACGTGTATTACGGTGTTGAACGGAATCTTCCGCAGGCGCTGCACCATCAGGTTCTTCTTACAACGTATGCACTTATCCGCAACGATATTGAAGAACTGCAGAAAACAACGTTCGAATATATCATCCTTGACGAAGTGCAGGCTATAAAGAACAGCAGCTCGCAGGCGTCAAAATCAGCAGTGCTCTTGAACGGCAGACACCGTTTTGCATTGAGCGGTACTCCCATGGAAAATAACGTGGGAGAATTGTATTCGCTGTTCCGCTTCCTGAATCCTGCAATGTTCGGCACTGCCGCTGATTTCAACAGGAAATTCCTCGGGCCTATACAGAAGAACGGCGATATACAGGCGGCCGAAGACCTCGGTGCAAAAATACGGCCGTTTATTCTGCGCCGTTTAAAGCAGGACGTTGCAAAAGAGCTGCCGGAACGTACCGAGCAGGTATGCTTTGTCGATATGAGCAGCGAGCAGGCGCAGCTGTACGAACGGCAGCGGAAGTTCTATCAGGAAATCATAAACAATGAAATAGCGCAGAAAGGGTTCGAAAAGTCGACATTCTCTATTCTGCAGGCGCTGCTTGAATTGAGGCAGCTTGCGACAGTGCCGGAATCGAAGACTGACGGTGAAATTGTTTCTGCAAAATGGGACGTACTCATAGACCATATTTCTGAAATTACGGAAAGCGGACACCGTTGTCTTGTGTTCTCAAATTTTCTTGCCTCACTCGATGCCGTATCGCAGCGGCTTGAGTCGCAGAACACGGCACATCTGGTAATGACCGGCGCTACGGCAAACCGGGTGGAACTTGTTAAAAAATTCCAGCAGGATGAAACATATAAGGTCTTTCTCATGACTCTCAAGACGGGCGGCGTCGGACTTAACCTTACCGGTGCTGACTACGTATATATTATTGATCCGTGGTGGAACAGAAGCGCTGAACAGCAGGCTGTCGACCGTACGCACCGCATCGGCCAGACGAAAAATGTGTTCTGCTACCGGCTTATTGCACGTAATACTATAGAAGAGAAAATACTGGAACTGCAGCAGAAGAAGGCTGACTTATGCGCTTCGGTCATTGCGACGGACAGCCAGATGATGAAGAAACTGACTCCTGACGATATCAGTTATCTTCTCCGGGAGGAATACCATGGATAAACAGCAGGGCAGTTTTGATTTTGGATATGATCCGAAAAAACGGATTACTGGTGTACAGAAAGGAACAGAGCATATTCAGACTATTCCGCGGGAACTTGTCGATGAACTTTATCATAATGCTTCGCAGACTGTAGCGCGTCTTAAAAAATCTGTGCATGAACTGCCCGGCCTACAGGACTGCCGTACGCGGGAAAGCCTTTGCAGAGGAATTGCGGCTTTTGTCTGCAGTGGACAACTTTTTTCAGAATATGTGCAGTCCCTGAAACCGGAAGAACTCCGCGTCCTTCTCCGCGCAGTCTATTCATGGGGGCTGCCGTTCCCCGAATCACTTGCAGAACTTCATATAACGCTTTCTGAACGACCATACTACGGTTATGATATGGAGAACAGCAATCTTCCGTTCAACTGGTGCATAAATTATGAGAATTCCGGCATACAGATAAAGCCTGTTATGAAGAAGTATCTGCAGCGTGCACTTTCTCAGTATCGTGTGCCGGTACAGACAGTCCGCGTGGATACAGTTGCTGCGCTTCCGGGCTTTTTTTCTGCCGCACAAGGCATACCCTTTTTTACAAAATCGGTACAGATTATGTATATACTTAAAAATGCAGGGTTCTTTGAACGGAAAAGCGGAATGGCGGTACTTAAAGGTATACGGAAAAAAATTGCGGATATTGTACCGCTTTTACCGTTTATTACTGCTTCACAGGCGGTTTCAGAAGGATATACGCCCGCACAGGCTGAAAAGCTGGAGAATGTACGGGTCGATCTCTGTCTTGCATTTCTTGCCGCATCGTTTACCCGTGACGGTGAGTGTTATGCTGATGTTGAAACAATACCGTCCGAGCCGCTTGAATTATACCGCATGTGCATGAGGAACTTTTTTGCTTCTCCAAACCTTGAATACGATCTTAAATACGTATACCCGCAGGTAAAGGTTTCAGACTATTCATACAACGCACGTAAAATGAGTTCATACCGGAAACAGTTTCTGCATACGATTCCTGACCGCATGAAGCAGTGGAAATATGCAGATCCGGTGTTATTCAGAGATTTCCTTGACCGCTCGCAGGAAGATGGTTTTCCTTCTCCCGCTGCACCGGGTGACTGTTATTATTATACGGGATATAAAAACACCGATCAGTATTCGTATACAGAACGCTGCTGGAGCAATTCTGAAAGCAGGTTCCGTTCTATCGTTTATGACTGTTCATATACGAATCTGTTCCTGCTGTTCGCCGCACTCGGACTGTTTGAGATTACCTGGCAGAATGCGGCCGGTAAAGAAAGAATAGAACAGAAAAATCATCTGCACCAGAACAATATGAACCTGTATTGCTTCGGCAGAATAGAATATATACGGATGACGCCGCTGGGTGCGGCCGTATTCGGACTTACAGACCATTTTGACTATGATGAAGAATCTGCGTTTCCGCCTCCCGTTCCGGGAAAGGAAGATACAATCGTTCATATAGATCCGGACGACCGTGTTATGCAGTTATTTCTTGAAACGTTCTGCAGCAGGCTCGGTGCCGGATTGTATAAAGCGGACTCTGCAAAACTTGCAAGAATCAGCAGGACACCGGGAAAGGTGGAGTCTCTGTTTGACTCGCTCGGACGGTATGCAAAAGAGGAACTGCCTCCTGTATGGCGGCAGCTGCAGAAGGACTGCGGGCGTAAAATGATTACACTTAAGCAGGAAACCGGCTGGATAATCATTTCCCTCACTGGTCAGAGTCCGGACTTCATTCACGCCGTGGAAACACTTCCATCAGCAGGCATTGATTTTCTGCGTATGGAAGGATGCCGTATTGCCGTGCAGCAGAACCAGCTGCATAATTTTACTGCATGGCTTGAATCACGCGGATTTGACATCGGCCGCATAGAATCAGCTGCAATCCGGAATCAGCGTTTCTGAGCTGCAGTCCAGTTGAATACGCTTGTGTCGTTATATGACGGCATGTTCCGCGCGGTATAAATCCATGACCAGTGTCCCGGATACTTTATACCGTCTACTGTAACAGTGTCGTACGGCGTATAGATGACTTTATCACCAAGCAGCATTTTAATGCGTCCCGCGCAGTCCTTTTCAAGAACCGTCGTATCATCTTTTGACTGGATGAGCCAGACATTCATTTTTGCAAGCTTTTTTATCTGACTGTCAGTCGTCTCCACACCACCGCGTTGTTTTGCAACTGAAATTGCAGGGCATGTCGGAACGACGGCTGCAAAAAGCTCAGGATTGTTAACCGCCATGTGAACCGTCATGTAACCGCCTGCAGAACAGCCGAATACATATATACGTTTTGAATCGACATTAAGGCGTGATGCAATATCTTTTATCATGTCTGCGGCCGTCTTTAAATACCCGTTCTTATAATTAAAATACCAGGTATCGGGAACCTGCGGAGCGGCGACATATGCGCCGCCGAAAATATCCTGAGAAGCCTTTTCCGTAAAACCGAGCGCACCCCTGTTTGCCCTCAGCTGTGACGTATTATTCTGAACGTCGCTCCAGCCGCCTTCACCGTTCCCGTGAAACCAGATGATAAGCGGATGTTTTTCACCGTCGTCCGCATTTGCCGGAGTGTACAGTTCATAATTCATATTACCGTACCATGCAGGTTTAAAAGCACTGACCTCTTCGTCGATAATGCAGCCCTGGTCATACGAAGCGTCTCCTGACACAACCGTTCCCTTATCGGAACTGAAAGAACTTTTCTGTATCACCTGATAACTGATATTCAGAGAAAGATTCCTGCTGATATCACCGGCAACATAATTGAGCGTTCCCTGTCCCTTTCCGTTGTACTCACAGTGAAGGTCAAGAACGATATTACCATCGGCATCAACAGCTGCTTTTTCCACGGAACGCAGGACATGCGTATACGTACCGTACTGCGGAACTGAACCGGTATCGTACGGATTTACCGCTGTCGCATACACAGCGAAAGTGTCCGGCGAAACATTCTCCGGCAGTGCTTTCAGTCCTGCATCTGCAGTTTTGATAACAACCTGATTTACCGCTTCGCCGTAATCATATACATGTGCATGCAGGTCAAATATGACGTTATACTTTTCCTGTGCAAAGGCTCCTCCTGCCAGTGCAAGTACTGCCGCAAATGCCGCGCCCGCTTTACAGATTTTTTTCATACAAATACTCCTATATATAGAACATGTATCTGCAGTATATACAGGCGGCGGAAAAACGGGATATAAAAATCCTGCGGTTTTTGATAATTCTATGCACATTTCCGTTATAAAAAGGCGTTGGTGCAGAGTATCCCCACGGGGATGAACGAGCCTGAAACAGGCTTATACGCCGGTATGAAACACCTCGAAGGAACAGGGTGAATTCCCGTACTGGTTGGGGCTGAACCCGTGCGACGGAACAGGGTAAACCATCCACAAGGTTACAGCTGTACTCGTGCAGCGGAGCAGGAAAATTTGAAAAACGTTGTGCAGCCGGAAACCCGTGGCACATCTATATCCACTTTATACCCGTTCAAATCTGCATCACCATTGTTACCGCTCGGTTTTTAGTTAGTAAACTGCCTGATATAACTTACAATTTTCTTCATAAATACATTCTCTCTGCGGAAATAATCTTCTTCACTATTTGTCACCTGGTCGCAGCTTTGTGAAATAAGTTCATTATAGTTCTCCGGAAGTTTCTTTAAGCTGTGCGAATAGTATATCGCCCTGTCTTCCGCAGGACTATAGAAACCATTTATATAGAACAGACATCTGACACCGGTTCTAATAGCAGTGTTCAAATTTTCATGCATCTGAATGTAAGCACCGCGACGATACCATCTGTCTTTTTTATATTCTGATATCAGATAAGGGAACCTCTAAAAACTTCGGTTTTTAGAGGTAACTCTGAAAACGCGATGTTTTAAGTCGTGATATTACAACGACTTAAAACTCGACGGCACCTCTAAAAAGTCACTGTAAGTGAGTTTTTAGAGGTGCCCATAATCTATATACCCGATTCCGTTACTCAATTCACGCTTTTGTTCTTCTTCTGCGAATTGATTTATTTTTACAAGTTCTTTCTCATAGTATTTATTTGGATCATATAAAATCTGTGACTCTAAAATAGAAAACTTACGAGGTTCTTCTTTCCGACAAAAAGAAGACAGGTCAATAAAATCCGTAAAAAGAACCGCATATCCTGTTCCATCAGATTTTACACAGTGATACGGAATTTCAGGTTCGATATTTTCTCCGAATAGTTGTTCAGCCGTAATGCTGCTTTTTGCTTTTTTCATTACAATCAGGTCTACCATTCCATCAATTTTTCCCGGAAAATAGTCACCTCTTGGAACACTTCCCGAAAGAATAATTGTTTCGATTTCAGATTTATCGATTGTAGTTATAAATGTATTTGTTTTTTGTTTTAAATGTGCAATGAAATCTTTTTGCTTTTCAATTACGTCTTCTTTTTTTTCCATATTTAACTCCCGGCGGCGTCAGCCATCAACATAATATCATATTTAACCAGATGTCAGGCGGAAAATTTCGTGTTTTTTTTCGCGGATATTCTATTTCCCGGAAATCGTGTTAATCGCCTCTCTTCTTGAAATTTCCATGAAAATCAGACCTGCCGCAAATGTCATTGAAACCCACAACCAGAACCGGGGCTGAGCTGCTCCGGCTGTCATAGAAAGAATTGGAAAAATGGGAATGAATGAATTTGCTGTACCGTGAACCATCATACCTGCTAAAGGCCTGTTATCGGATTTTCTTAGTGCCCAGGAGAAAATGAATGAATATCCGAAAGTTAACATCATAAACCCAATGAAATTCATATAGTTCTGACTTGTTCCGGAAATTAAGAACAATGGAATATGCCATACTGCCCAAATAATTGAAAGTAGCATTGATCCGGTTTGAGTGCCGAATTTGGTCTCAAGATGTTCAAGGATATAGCCTCTCCATCCGATTTCTTCTTGTCCACCGCCTAAGAATACCATAATTAACCAGTACAGTGGGAATATGTAGATGTTTGGCAACAGCATAGAGAGTCGGTTACAGCCGAAAAATTCGGGAGTAATCCAGGCAGCAAATGTTGTAACGAGAAAGATTCCCGCCGGAATAAGCCAGGTTTTCCATCCGAACCTGATGTCAAGAAATCTCTTCAAATATCTGACTACAGCACCTTTTCCTTCGATTGTTCTTAAGGAAAAAAAAGCTCCTGCTGCAGGACCAAAAGCTGCAAGCATCGAAACAGGTACTGTTATTGTTCCGAGTATTTCAGGACGAATGTTTATGCAGCCTTTGCCTGCCAGAACCAGCGGCATCCAAATGCACCATGACCATAAAAAAGTGACAACAAAAAACCTTACTGGAAATTTTTGGGTTACATTCATTTATACCATCCTTCCTTTTTATACGTTTACATCAATACAGCTGCCGCAACATACCTGTCCGGTTATTTCTATTACAACACATGCCAGACAAAAAAGTGTCCCTATATTGTCAAAAGTACAAAAAAAGTGCATGATTCCTTCTCTATGATGGAACCAGAACTGATAAAGTCGTTAAAGCATTATTCAGCTAAATCGTTTATAACTGATATAACCTCCGGAATTATTGTCGGAATAGTCGCCCTGCCGCTCGCGGTCGCTTTTGCGATTGCCAGTGGTGTCGGCCCTGAACGCGGTATTTTTACGGCAATTATTGCAGGATTCATTATTTCTGCGCTGGGCGGAAGCAAAGTACAGATAGGCGGCCCGACAGGCGCGTTTGTCGTAATCGTGTACGGTGTCATTGAAAAGTACGGTTATTCGGGTCTGGTGACAGCAACTATTATGGCAGGGGTGCTTCTCATCCTGCTCGGAGCGTTCCGGCTCGGCGGACTTGTTAAATTTATTCCGTATACGATTATTACCGGTTTTACGGCAGGGATTGCAGTAACCATTTTTACGACGCAGATTGGAGATTTCCTTGGATTAACAACAGGCAAAATGCCGGGTGATTTTGCAGGAAAAATCATGATATATGCAAAGTCGCTTGGTACAATCAACTGGTATGCGTGTATTGTTGCATCAACCTCACTCATTCTGATATTTTTGTGGCCCCGTGTCAGTAAACGCATTCCCGGTTCTCTGATTGTCATCAGTGCGGCAACGGTACTCACTGTTATCATCAATCATTGTACCGGTTTGACGCTTGATACAATCGGCAGCCGGTATGGATCGATACCTTCATCATTCCCGGCTCCGTCTGTTCCTGTGTTCAGTATTCCTGTCATCACCGAACTTTTTCCGACCGCTGTTTCAATTGCGTTTCTTGCGGCTGTTGAATCACTGCTGAGTGCTGTCGTTGCCGACGGTATGATTGGGGCAAAGCATAATTCTGATATGGAACTCATAGCACAGGGAATTGCGAATATTGTCAGTCCGATATTCGGCGGAATTCCTGCGACCGGTGCTATTGCCCGGACGGCAACGAATATTAAAAACGGGGGCCGTTCGCCTGTTGCCGGGATTATCCATGCACTGACGCTGCTGCTGATTATGCTCTTTTTCGGGCGGTTTGTCGTATATATTCCGATGGCCGCACTTGCTGCGGTTCTGGTGTCGGTTGCCTGGAACATGGCAGGCTTTCCGGCAATCAAAGCGCTTCTGAAGGGGCAGAAATCAGACATTACCGTACTTGCGGTGACGTTTTTGCTGACTGTGTTTATCGATCTGACGGTTGCTATAGAATTCGGCCTGCTTTTTGCCGCCTATTTCTTTATAAAGAAGATGATTGATGTTTCTGAAGTCCGTGAGCGCCGCAGCTCTATTACCGGCGGGCTGTCTGATTCAGGTGATGCCCATGACCGGGGCGATCTGCCTGTTATTCCTTCCGGTGTACTGATGTATGAAATTGAAGGACCGCTGTTCTTTGGGACTGTCCGTAAATTTGAAATTGCCGTTGAGCAGGCAGAGGTCGACTACCGGGTGCTTGTTATCCAGATGCAGAATACCATATATCTTGATGCAGGCGGCCTGCAGGCACTGCTGCAGCTCAAAAATGCCTGTGACCGTAAACATATTACCATTATTCTTGCCGGCATTCACACGCAGCCGTATATCCTGCTGGAAAAAACAGGGACAGCCGATGTCCTTGGCAGGGAGAATGTCTTTGATTCGGTTACCGGAGCACTGGAACGTGCTGCTGCAGTTGCCGCAGAAGTAAAACAGCAGTGAATGAACTGATGGAAAACACCGGCGGTCTCTGAATTGACTTCCATATTCTCATTTATGCAATCGAAAAGGACGGCGTAGCCGCCGAAGACGGTAAAGATATACAGCCTGTTATACTCTGAAGTCTGCCGGCTGTATTTATACCATGGGACCGTTTCCGGCCTCAGCGTTTCTGAGCCGCAGTCCAGTTGAATACGTTTGTGCCGTTATATGACGGCATGTTCCGCGCCGTATAGATCCATGACCAGTGTCCGGGGTATTTCACACCATCTGCTGTCACAGTATCGTACGGTGTATAAATGACTTTATCACCAAGCAGCGTTTTAATCCGTCCTGCACAGTCCTTTTCAAGAACCGTAGTATCATCTTTTGACTGAATGGTGTATCCGCCGGGAACCCGCGGCACATAATTCTTATTATCGGGTACTTTGATACTGCACTTTTATGCTAACCGCCCGGAACCTGCCGTTCCGACGGAACACATTCCCTGTAAAAAGTATCCTGATTCATGTATCAGGCAGTATAAAATCGTCAGTATTTCTGGTACACTTAGTTCAATTAAACCAAAGGCTCTGTAAATATAACCCATGAGAGACACAACGGCGGATTATTTTTTAAATCTTCTCAAGCAGGATTCTGGCATGAAGCTGCTGCGTTCGCATTCGGCTCATCTTACCATATCGTTTCTATACAATGCGTTCCGGGAGGAACACGTTCAGTCAATTCCGTCTGATCAGCTTGAATCGAAGCTCGCGCTTTTTCTGCAGGCGCATCAGGAAGATGAACATCTGATGGAAGAGGAGGCGGAGGAGACTGTTTTTGTTCCGGGGCAGAATGAATTGTTTGCCGATTTTCAGACAAAGGCGCATGTACTGGTCACATTCTGGTGTTCCGACGACCGCGCATATTTACGGAGATACAGTCTTGCAAGCGGTGTATTTGTGGTGGAACTTACGGCGGGCATCGAGCGGCTGTTCTCGTGGATTGAGAACAGTGAGCCTGCGGAGTTTGTGGGGACTGAATCACGGTTCCAGAATATTCTGCTGCGGCTGCGCGATTTGAAGGAAAATACGCAGGAGGCGCCGGCGGAACGTATTGCAGCACTGAAGGAACAGAAAAAGAAAATCGATGAACAGATAAAAAAAATCGAGCTGACGGGCGTGCCGCAGATGTATACCGAGGTACAGATTAAAGAGCGTCTTGAAGGCATCAGCCGCGATTCCCGCGAACTGCTCGGCGACTTCAGGCAGGCTGAAGACAACTTCAGGGCAATCCTGCAGGAAATCTACCGTGAGCAGGGTGATATGCAGGCGACGCGGGGCAGTATTCTGGGATATACACTTGATACGAATCACGCGCTTCGTGTTTCGCCGCAGGGGCAGTCGTTCTCTTCCTTTTGGAATTTCATTTCGCAGGATACTGACGATGAAATAAATTCGCTCATTAATGCCATTCTTTCTGCCGCCGAGAATCAGAATGTCGTCTGGTCAGATGATTTTCTGCTGCATCTGAAACAGTATCTGTATGATGCCGGTCATAAGATCATCGAGCAGAACCGCGTGCTTTCGGACCGCATCAGCAGGATTCTTTCAACGCAGGAAGCGGGCAGTCGTTATTTGATCAGGCAGCTTACGGCCGGGATAAAAAAAGAAATGGTAACGTATCTGGAACGGATTGACGGGGGTGCAGAAAGTCCCGGACGCGATTTTCTTTTCGTCGAAGGGAAGCCTGGTCTTTCTTTTCCGCAGGCGCGTACTCCGGTGCTGGATGAACAGACGAACACGATGGAAGAGATGAAGCCGTTTAACGCTCAGGCGATAGATTCCGCTTCGCTCAAGGCGCTGTTTAATCAGTTTTATGTTGATGAAAAGGAACTGCTTAAAACGGCGGATGCGTTCCGCGCAGAGAAAAACGGCATGCAGTTTACACTTGCCGAACTGATGCAGAAGTATCCGGTAAAGAAAGGTCTTGCAGAAGTGGTTACATGGTTTGCGGTTGCGGAACATGATGACCGCATGAAAGTGGAATCGGAAAAAAACGATGAAATAGAATTTACCAGAAACGGTACACGTGTCAAAGTAACTGTACCGAGGATGTTGTTCATATGAGCGGACAAAAAATTCCGGTATGGGCGCCAGTGTGCGTCAAGCTGCTGCAGGGACCGGTGTATGCAGGCGACTCAGCATGGCCGCTGCTTTCTTCATGGAAGTCAGATGTGCAGAATTATTTCGCGGTGATCGGCGTTTCCGTTGTGGTGAGCGACGAGGACGGATATGCGTTTCTTTCGCAGAGCGATGACGCGGTTGAGGATAACGGCGGAACCGACGTACCTCTCTGCGGCAGCGGAGAAGAGACGGTTGCAGTGCCGCGCCTCGTCAAAAAATATCCTTTGTCTCCGGAAGTGTCGCTTCTGTGCGTGCTGCTCCGCGAAGAGCTTGATACGTTTGACGCGTCGGGGAATCAGTCTGCTGTCCTCAGAATGAAGGAAAGTGAGATAAAAGACAGACTCGCCGCTTTTGTGAAGGATAAAAACGATCAGCTGAAATTCTACAACAAACTTGATTCATATCTTTCGCAGCTGGTAAACCTTACGTTTCTCCGCGAAGTGTCCGACGCCGCGGTTACGTCTTCCGGCGGCCGCGAATTCGAAGTACGGCGCATCATCCGCGCTAAAATAAATCCGGAGTTTTTGAAACTGTTTAAGGCGAAACTTCAGCAGGAGAGTGGACATGAATGACATGTTGTTTTCTTCAGGCGGATACCGGCTTTCCGTATTTCAGCTGTACAACTGGGGCGTTTTTAACAAGGCAATTTACACGATTGACTGCGGCGGAAGGTCGTCGCTGCTTACCGGCGAAAACGGCAGCGGCAAGACGACGATTGTCGATGCAATCGTTTCGCTGCTCGTACCTCCGCAGGCGCGTTATTACAATCAGTCTTCAGGAACGGACAGAAAGCGCGACCGTACTGAAGAAACGTACGTGCTCGGTGCGTACGGAAACAAACAGGACGAAGAAGCGGGCGGCGTAAAGGCGCAGTCGCTCCGCGATCATGATACGTTTTCGGTGCTTAACGGCTGTTTTGTAAACGACGATATGCAGAGTACGGTGAGCTTGCTGCAGGTGCGTTATTTTTCAGGCGACGTTCTGCAGCACATGTTCGCGCTTACGAAACAGCGCGTATCAATTGAAGACATTCAGAATTTTCTGAAAACAAAAAATATGATGATAGACCGGAAAGGCGAATGGAAGCGGGCTGTTTCAAATCAGTTCGGTACGGTGTTCTTTGATTCGTTCACCAGATACAGCGATGCGTTTACAGGCGTATTCGGATTCCGTTCCGACAGGGCGCTCAGACTTTTTTCACAGACTGTCGGACTCAAGGTGCTGGGCAGCCTGACGGAATTTATCCGCGCGAACATGCTTGAAGACCCCGGCACTGAAAAACAGTTTGAAGAACTTGAAGTTAATTATGAAAAGCTTATGGAAAGCTACAACGTGATTCAGAAGACGAAAAAGCAGATTGAACTGCTCCAGCCGGTGATCGACACGGGAAACAAATGGAAGGAAGCGCAGGCTGATAAAATAAAATACGATGCGTTTAAAAGCACCATTCCGTTGTGGTATGCTGACTGCGCGCTCACGCTGTACGGAGCTGAAGAAAAAGAACAACAGAACAAACTTGCCGGGGCAGAAGCGAACCGCACTGTTACAATCAATAAACAGAACGACGTGCAGAAGGAGATAGATTCGCTCAACATAGCGCTTGCGCAGAATGAAACTGCCCGTCATATTTCTGAAATTAAAAATCATATCGAACAGCTTGAATCGGAAAAGCAGCGGATACAGGCGGCCCGTTCAGCACATGAAGAAAAACTGCTTCGTGCGGGGCTTTCGCTGCCTGAGACGGAAAAACATTTTTTGAATAATCTCCTTGAAATAGAAAAACAGTTGTCGGTGAAGCAGGCCGATAATACGCTGAACGGCGAAAAACTGTTCAAGGCCCGTACGGAAAAAAATGCATTGACCGACCGCAGCGGCATCATAAAAAACGAACTCGAATCGCTGGGAAAAAGGACGTCCAACATTCCCCTTGAAAACGTGGAGCTTCGTGCCCGCATCTGCAGCGCGGTGAAATGCGCAGAATCCGATCTGCCGTTTGCAGGCGAACTCATCCGCGTTGCACCGGGAGAAGAACAGTGGAGCGCAAGTATAGAAAAACTGCTCCATAATTTTGCACTTGACATACTGGTGAGCGAAAAACTCTACGAGAAAGTGACTTCATATATTAAGAGCACCGATATGAACGGACGGGTCGTCTATCTTCGTACCGGTGAAAGTTTTTCATTATCCGGCGGCCGCAGGACGGCACCAGCGGAAAATACGGTTCCCGGAAAACTTGAGATAAAGCAGAATCATGCGCTTACACCGTGGATCGACGATTATGTGCGGAATCATTTCGACTATCTGTGCACCGATGACACTGCCGAAATAAAGCATGCTGAGCGTGCGGTCACGTCGACCGGCCTTATAAAGAGCGGCATCCGGCATGAAAAAGATGACAGAAAGCCGCGTGCAGGTTCTGTCGTGCAGGTACTCGGCTGGGATAACACACAGAAGAAACGGGAGCTGAGCGCTTCGTTCGACGACGTACAGCGCGGTATTGAAAAGGCTGATGTGGCACTCGGTTTGCTTGAAAAAAAACAGGATGACATCAGCGCTCAGACCCTGAATCTGAAAATGCTTTCCGAAGAAACGGTGTGGGACACTATCGACACGGAAAGCCGTGCGAAGCGGATTGATTCACTTATTGATGAAAAAAAATCGCTTGAATCAAAAGCGGGCGATATCCGTGAGATTAACAGCCAGCTTGACCGTAAGAAACAGGCTAAGAAACAGTATGACGACGAGCTTGAGCGCATCAATCAGGTGAAGGGGCAGATTGACGGCAGACTGAAAGAGATTGCCGGTAAGATTGAGCAGAATACAGCCGTATGGAGCGTCGTGCCTGAAAGCGAACGGCAGCACATACGTGAAAGTATCGCGCAGCTCTGCGCGTCATATCCTGAGACGACTCATCCGGGAAATGCATCGGATCTTGACGTGAGCCAGGCAAAGCTGCTTTCGGAAAATAATGCGCGGAACGACGCCTGCACGCAGCTCCTTTCCAAATTGGAAAACACGCTGGTAAAATCGATGCAGAAGGTGAAGAATCCCGACGCTGAAATACGGAAGACGTACGGCGACTGGTCGTCCGAATTCATCGACCTTGGAGACGACACCGATTCTCTTGCCGATTATGAAACGGTGTTAGAACGGTTCAAAACCGACGACCTTCCCCGGTACACGGAAAAATTCCGCCAGTACCTGCACGACACCATGAATCAGGACATTATTGACTTCAATCAGTTCGTTCAGAACAAGACGCAGGAAATCACCGGTGCAATCGGAAATTTGAACACAAGCCTCAAAGCGATCAAATATGACCAGAATCCGGATACGTTCCTGGAGCTTGAAGCGAAACCTGTCGCCGATACCCGCATAAAGGAATTCCGCGCCATGCTCCGTGCCGCTGTTCCCGACGCATATTACGCGGAACAGCATGACGAAGAAAAGGAGAATGCAGAATTCCGGCAGATAAAAGCGCTGCTCGACAGGATGCAGAAAAACGAAAACGACCGGCGGTTCGTGCTCGATTTGCGCAACTGGTTTTCATTCAGCGCGAAAGAACGGTATGCCTCCGACAAGACTGAAAAACGGATGTATGAGAATACGGCGAGTCTGAGCGGCGGTGAAAAGGCGAAGCTCACGTACACGATTCTTGCGTCTGCCATCGCGTATCAGTTCGGTATTACGTCCGATAAAGAAACGGCTTCCTCGTTCCGCTTCGTCATCATCGACGAGGCGTTCAGCAAGAGCGACTCGTTCAACTCAGACTATGCCATGAATCTGTTCAGGCAGCTTGATCTGCAGCTCATGGTGATCACTCCGTTCGACAAAATCAACATCGTGGAAAACTACATTTCATCGGTGCACATTACGGAAAATTACGGTGAGCACGATTCGCGCCTGCTGCATATGACGATAGAAGAATACAGGGAAAAGGCCGGGCAGGAGAAGATTCGTGAAGGGAGTACCGGTATATGATAACCGTTGAAGAAATCAGAAGAAAGGCGCTCAACAAATATCACCAGTTTCTTATACGTGATCTGGAAAAAATCATCTTTAACGGAGCTCAGTGCAGTCTGACCGAAAATAAAGATGAGCCGTTCTTTCCTCTTATCATCAGAAGCGACAAAGGAAACGTAAACGACGATTTCTCTTCGCGCTCAAAGGAACTGGCAGAACTCATCGCTCACAGTAAGAACAGCCTCGGAAAGGGATATACGATTGAAGTGAAGAAAACGAATTCCCGGCTGAATGCGGGACAGACGGGAATAGAAAAAATTTTTTTTGAAACCGAAGACGACTATCTGACGTTCATTATGAAGAAAAGCGAGGCTGTGCGGATACGGAACGTGCTTGTCGTTTTTATTGAGCAGTCGGACATGACGAAGGAATCATTGTATGACTGGGCAGCCGCGTCTCTTGACGATTTAAAAAAAGAGTATGAGAATGAGTTCTGGCAGAATATTATTCTCTGCGTGAAATGGTTTAAAAACAATCCGCACAGTAATTTGTACATCCGTGAAATACCGCTGCCGGTACATACAAAATTCATAGAGAGCAGCAGGCGCATTATTCACAGCCTTCTTTCTTCGGAACGGCTCGTATCATTTGAAAACCAGCACGGGCTCCGCAGCAAACCAGTCCTCGTGCATTTTCGTGCGCTTTCAAAAAGGACTCCGCTGTGTATCGGAAAAAAAGAAGTTTCGGAAGTCGTCCTTCCGCTTGACGATTTTGCAGATTTACCCGGAACGCCGCTGCTTGACGGTATAGAAAAGATATTCATCGTAGAAAATGAAATCGTGTACCTTACGTTTCCCGAAGCGGAACATGCACTCTGCATCTGGGGTTCGGGGTATGAAGTTGCAAAGCTTGCTTCATGCGTCTTTCTCAGCGATTACGCGCTCTATTACTTCGGTGACATTGACGAACACGGATTCGACATGCTGTCTCTCTACCGTTCTTATTTTCCAAAGACACGTTCTTTCTGCATGGATGAGCAGACGCTTTCTGCATTCGACGGCTGCCGCGTTTTTGGCAAGACGCTTCCTTCGGACAAAGTCCCGGAGCATCTTACGGACGATGAGCGTGCAGTGTTCATGCGGCTTCGCGCCGCACCGCAACGGAACCGGCTTGAGCAGGAGCGCATTTCAAATCAGTATTTAAAGGAGCGGATATAATGCGGGAATTGTTTTTTCCCATGACTGAATCAGGCCGTTTTTTGTTACTGCTGCATTCTTATTCCGAAACTTGCCGCCTGTACTGTTGTGCTGGTATATGAGAGGACACTTTTTCCGTTGATGCAGAGATCGGAGGAACTGCCTCCGTCGAATTCTATGGCGTCGGTACAGCCCATCGCTCTGAATATGTCTGCGCACTGCGGATATGAAAGCCCCATGCTTTTGTGCGGATGTTCTCCTTCAACAACGAGAATGTACAGTATGCGTCCGTCTTCTGAAATACCTGCGCCGCTGCGGGAATCATGCCTGCTGATGCGGAAATCGCTCTTTTGTCCGTTCTGCAGTATGGTAAAAAAACCACCGAACGCATATACCGCTTCCCGTACTGTTTCTTCTGTCTGATTTCCTGTTATTGAGGCGCGGCAGGTACCACCATCTGAATCTGCCTTGAAAACAAGCGCACTGTAACGCTCAACGGGAGGAGCGTACAGTCTTCCCTGGACTATATGAATGCCGACAATTTCTTTTTTCAGTGTAAACGGAGATGTATTTACCGCCACCGTACAGCCGTATTTCTCTGCAAAATCAGCAGTACGTATTGCATGCGGTTTTGTTCCTTTCCATGCAGTTCCGGGAAAAGCGGCAAGTTCAAGTCCTTCAGTCCGAAGCTCAATGCGGACTGCGTGCCAGCGTACGGGGAGTGCTGCGTTTTCAAAGTCAAAGCGGTCGACTCCGGTACAGACGTTCTGCCAGTCGAACGATTCCGGGACGTACAATGACTGCGGTACGGCCTGTTCGTCTTCTGTGGTATCCAGTACCGGACGACTTGCACATGAAATAAGAATTGATATACACAAACAGACGAGAGAGAGAAAACGTAGTACTGCAACCTTTTTCATGCGGCAAGTATACTATGATTTACAGGCTGCACGCAATCGATGCATTAAAGCTGAGTTTCAGCACTTCCGGAGACTGTCTCAGAAGTGATTTACTGATTGTGTTCAACCCAGATTAATTTTCCTGTGTCGTATCCTGCTGATTCTGCAATAGAGAGATAGCTTTGTTTTATTGCGTCGGGAATTGTTTTCTCTCTTGCCAGAATCCAGAGATATTTTGTACTGCTGCCGGCAATGAGTGCGTATTTGTAATCGGGATCAAGTGCTATAATATTGTATCCTCCGTAAAACGGCCCGAAAAACGATACTTCAAGTTCGCCGACTGTGTCAGAACCTTTGAAACGGGCCTTACCCTGTGCCGATTCCCATTTGTTTTTCCTGTAGTTGTATCCTTTATTGAGAACAGTGATATAGCCGTCTTTGCGGAGCGTATATTCTGCTGTCGTATTGTTCAGATTTTTTTCAAATGAAAAATCGAACCGCGCTATTTCATACCATTTTCCGAGGTATCGTGCCTTGTCAAGTCTGTCTACTGCAGAAACTCCTTTAGGAATTGTTGCACATCCGGAAAATAAAAAGAATATACAGACTGCGGAAAACAACAGTACCGGATAACGTGTCTTAAAACTGTTTTTCATACTGCCTCCTGAGCTGTCAGGTTTTTTATCCGCCTGACAGTATAAGTATAACAATGCAGTAAAAAAAATCACGAAAGTCTGTTATTTTGCGGACGGAAGCGTTCTGCGTCCATCCGTGCAGTGCGGCGGCTGTTTATATTGACAGATTCAGGGGCAGTATGTTAGCATACTGTCTGTTATTTTATATGCAGACAGCAATGGGGCTGTGGGCACACGTGATATACGTATGCCCACAGCCCTTTTTTGTCTGCAGGTTCTGACTTTGTATTAGTAAAACTGTATTCTGGGGGTTACAAAATGGTCTCACTGAATTCCGGCGATGCTGCCTGGATGCTGATGTCGTCGGCTCTTGTCCTGATTATGACACCGGGGCTTGCCTTTTTTTACGGCGGACTTGTAAAACGAAAAAACATCATCAACACGATTATGTCGTCTGTCATTCTGATGGGAATTGCATCTCTGTTGTGGGTCTTAATCGGCTTTTCGCTTTCATTTCACGGCGGAAAGGGCGGAATTATCGGCGATTTGGGCTGGTTCTGCCTTTCTTTTGATACGCTTCACGATACGACTCTTGCGTATCCCAACACGTTGATTTTTGCCATTTTCCAGATGATGTTTGCAATTATCACTCCTGCGCTCATTACCGGCGCAATCGCAGAACGGATGAAGTTCAGCTCACTTGTGATTTTTACAACGTTATGGTCTATCATCGTATATTATCCGATGGCGCATATGGTGTGGGGCGGCGGACTTCTGTTTAAGCTCGGAGCGGTGGACTTTGCAGGCGGCGACGTAGTACATATCAGTTCAGGCGTTTCTGCCCTTGTTCTGGCAATCCTGCTGGGCAGGCGGAAGAATTACGGTAAAACGACCTATCATCCGCACAATGTACCATTCGTTTTTCTGGGAGCGTCACTCCTCTGGTTCGGCTGGTTCGGCTTTAATGCGGGCAGCGCACTTGGGGCAAACGCGCTTGCGGCCCATGCTTTTATGACAACAAATACTGCAGCGGCTGCAGCTATGATTTCCTGGCTTCTCATTGAAGTTGTTAAAAACGGAAAGCCGACGCTCGTGGGAGCTTCTACAGGTCTTGTCATCGGACTCGTGTCAATTACGCCGGGTGCCGGGTTCGTCCCGATTTGGGCATCGATTGTCATAGGTGCTCTTGTAAGTCCTATATGTTACTTCTTTATTACCGTTGTAAAACCGAAGTTCGGCTATGATGATGCGCTTGATGTATTCGGATGTCACGGTGTCGGCGGTATATGGGGCGGCATTGCAACAGGCATATTCACGCAGAAGGCAATTAATCCTGCCGCATCATGGAACGGCCTTGTTTTCGGCGATTACCGGCTTTTTGTCCGGCAGCTTGCAGCAATCGGAATTACAATCTGTTTTGCAGTCTTCGGTACGCTGATTGCATACGGTATTACAATGCTTGTTACGAAGGGAATAAAAGTTTCGCCGAAGGATGAAAGTATCGGGCTGGATAAGTCTGAACATGGTGAAATGGCTTATCCTGCGTTCAACGGCATGGATTAAAATTACAGGAGTGTGGCACTATGATGAAGAAAATTGAAGCATATATCAGGCCGGAAAAGCTTGACGACATAAAGGGCCTGCTTGATCAGCTTAATCTCAATGGACTCTCTGTTTGTCAGGTTATGGGATTCGGCAAACAGAAGGGATGGAAAGAATTTATACGGGGAACGGAAGTTGATTATAATTTTCTTCCGAAAATCAAGCTTGAGATAGTTGTTGCTGACGACGAAGTTGAAAACATCGTTTCTAAAATAACCGAAGGTGCCTGCACGGGCAGTGTGGGCGACGGAAAGATTTTTATTACTGACGTCTGCGATGCCATCCGCATAAGAACAAAAGAGCGCGGCCTTGACGCAATAAAGTAGCAGCTTTTCCCGTTTCGATAGACAGCCGCTGCAATGCGCGTCATACTGAATCCTGTTGACAAGTGCCGGATGGGTGGATACTATGATTTGGTTAGATTATGCTAACTCGTTCCGCGCTTAGCGTAATCTGCAGTCTGCGCCATCCTGGCGCACCGCTAACGCGGAGTTTTTACAGGAGGAATGATACAAAGTACGTCCGTGTACTTTGTATCACAGGCAGTTTCCGCTTAGCGTAAACTGCAGTCTGCACCATCCTGGCGCACCGCTAACGCGGAGTTTTTATAGGAGGCTGTTATGAGACTGGTTCTGCTGCGTCATGGTGAAAGCGTATGGAATAAGGAGAATCTGTTTACCGGCTGGACAGATGTGGACCTTTCAGAAAAAGGGAAAACTGAAGCAAGGGATGCCGGAATCGTGCTGAAGGAAAACGGGTATGATTTTGACATCTGTTATACATCTTTCCTGAAAAGGGCCGTTCACACACTTGATTATGTGCTTGAAGAAATGGACAGGGTGTGGCTGCCTGTAATAAAATCATGGAAACTGAACGAGCGCCATTACGGCGCGCTGCAGGGGCTGAACAAAGCTGAGACTGCCGCAAAATATGGCGAAGAGCAGGTGAAGATATGGAGGAGGTCGTATGATGTTGCTCCTCCGCTGCTTGATGCAACTGATAAACGTAATCCGGCACTGCAGGAACAGTATCGGAATGAAGATAAAAAACTGTTACCGCTTGGCGAAAGCCTGAAAGATACGATTGCACGTGTTATCCCTTACTATGAAGAAAACGTTCTGAAAGATATGAAAGCGGGAAAACGCGTTCTTCTCACCGCCCACGGAAATTCTATCCGCGCACTGATTCAGTATTTTGAACATCTTTCCAGCAGTAAAATTCTCACGGTTAACATACCTACAGGCGTTCCCCTTGTATACGAATTTGACGACAATGGCAAAGTGCTGAAAAAAGCATATCTGGGGAATCAGGAACTTATTCAGCAGAAGATGAATGCGGTCGCAGGGCAGGGAAGTGCGAACCACACTGTTTAATTTTCTGTACTGTTGATATTATAGCCATGTATACACTCTACGGAGATTTGCAATTTGATGGGTATAAAACTAAAAAAAATATAAATGCTCTTAAGTATATACTCTCTTTATGTTTTGTGATAATCTTATTTAAATTTCATTTAGCAAAAGCTATGAAAAAGGAGAATATTTATGAAAAACAAGGGAAAATTATTTCTGGTATTAGGCGGACTTCTTGCTCTTAGTTGGGCATTTGCTTCATGTACTCAGCCTTCTTCTGACGAACCCTCTTCATATACAGCGGCATCTATAGCCGGTACATGGACTGGAAGTTTAACCACTAATGGTGTGACTGCGACAGTCTCTCTTACCTTTGATGGTACAACAGGATTTACAGAAACAGTGTCTATGTCGGGCATTACTTTGCCCTCTGTTAGTGGTACTTATACAGTTTCTGGTACTACGGTTTCTATGACTTCAGGTAGTTCCGTCGCGAGTGGCTCTATAACCGGTTCTACGACGATGGAAATTGATGGAACATCATTTACTAAACAATAAGAATGACTCCGCACGGTATTGAAAATTCAATACAGGAGTAAAAGTAGTTTATAGTGCTAAAATTATACTACTGTTTCTATAGAGTATTGTACGCAAAGACAAAGGAATTGAGGGGATTGTTATAAGTTCTCCCCCTCAATTCTTTTTTTAGTCTGTCTTTTCTGGAATACCACAACAACGTTTCTATAAATAGCTGTATGGATATGTACTACGTAGAAAGACGAAGAGAACAATAGTAAGTGTTCTGAAACAACTATTCAACAAAGGTTGTAATAACAATCACGGCTGGAAAAAAGTATACATTTTTTGGGAATTGAAAATATTTCAATTCTGTAGCTGTCGTAAATACGCGGAATATATATATATATATATATCATTTCAACTGACAGATTTATCCACTGAAGAAATCACATCAAATAGCTTGTTGGGAGTATAGTGTTGAATTCTGGATGTCTGATTTTTATAAAACCTGAAAGATCTGATTGTATGTGTTATACCTTACAACAGGAAAACATTCGGAAAGATTTGAATGCTGTGGCCGGGCAGTGAAGCGCAAAAAATAAAGCTTTAATTTGACTTCCGGCCGTAGGAGTAGTATATTCAGATTGTTAGCTGATGCTAATAAAATCAGGAGGCTGAAAATGCTTGATAAAAATGTTGCACAATTGCTCAATACACAGGTAAATAAAGAATTGTATTCGGAATATCTCTACATGGATTTTTCAAATTATTATTACGAACAGGGACTTGCCGGATTCGGCAACTGGTATAAGGTACAGTATCAGGAAGAACGCGGTCACGCGCTTCTTATGAATCAGTACCTGCTCAACAACAATGAGCATGTTACACTTGAGGACATTGCAAAATCTGACAAAAAATACGCTTCACTCAAGGAACCTGTAACATACGCTCTTGAACACGAGCGGTATATAACGGCTCTTATCAATAAAATATATTCCGAAGCGGTAAAAGTGAACGATTATCGCACGATGCAGTTTCTCGACTGGTTCGTAAAGGAACAGGGGGAAGAAGAAAAGAATGCCGATGATCTGCTTAAAAAGTTCGAGTTTTTCGGTTCTGATCCGAAAGCCCTGTATATGCTCGATAACGAACTTAAGGCCCGCGCATATGCGCCGCCATCACTTGTTCTGTAAAGTGAAGTGAACGGTTTTATACATGGGGGCAGGTTTTGTATCTGCCTCCTGTTTTGGGAAGTATTTCCTTGACTTTTTGAATTGAATTGTGTACAATTTAGTATATAAAGATTGAACACAATATAATTATGTACAATAATAAAGGAGTGATTATGACAATATATGATTTTACAGTAAAAGACGGCAAAGGTGCTGATGTGCCTCTGGAACAGTATAAAGGAAAGGTTCTCCTCATCGTAAACACTGCAACAGGATGCGGTTTTACTCCACAGTACAAAGATCTGGAAGAGATGCATGAGAAGTATCACGATAAAGGACTCGAAATAATAGACATTCCGAGCAATCAGTTTGCAGGGCAGGCTCCGGGTACGGATGAGGAAATACATGCGTTCTGTACGCTTAAGTATAACACCCAGTTCCCGCAGATGAAAAAGTCGGATGTAAATGGAGAACACGAACTTCCCCTGTACACCTATCTGAAGAGTCAGAAAGGATTTGAAGGGTTCGGAAAAGGCCCGAAAGCTCTTGTCATGGATACAATGCTTAAAAAATCCGATAAGGACTATAAAAATAAGCCTGATATAAAGTGGAACTTTACGAAGTTTGTTGTTGACCGGGAAGGAACTGTAGTTGCCCGTTTTGAGCCGACTGCGGCAATGAACGATGTAGATACATTCGTAGCAGGATTGCTGTAACGGCAGCAGGGAGAAAATGTATGGAACGATATGACATTGCAATTATCGGAACAGGGCCTGCCGGTTTATCGGCCGCGATAACTGCGAAAATCAGGAACAAGAAAATTATCCTGATCGGAAGCAGTGAATTGAGTACAAGAATACAAAAGGCTCATACCATACAGAACTATCTCGGGCTCCCTGCCGTAAGCGGCGAAGATATGAAGAAAGCATTTTGTGCTCATCTTGATGCAATGGATATTAAAATAACCGAAGGAAGGGCAAACGCAGTGTATGCGATGGGCAGTTATTTTAGTATTCAGTCGGGAGAGCAGATATATGAGGCTGATTCAGTCATTCTTGCAACAGGAATTGTGACCGGCAAACCGTACCCGGGAGAAAATGAACTGCTCGGGAGGGGTGTAAGCTACTGTGCTACATGCGACGCACCTCTGTATAAGAACAAGACTGCCGCGGTTATTGCTTCCAGTCCGCAGGAAGAAGCGGAGGCAGATTTCCTTGCAGAAATTGCCGCCCGTGTACTGTATTTCCCGTTATATAAAGATGACGTACATGTATCGGGGAAAGTACAGGTGATTAATGAAATACCGGAAGCTGTAACCGGTTCCGGAAAAGTAGAACAGCTTAAAACAAAGAACGGCAGTTATGCTGTTGATGGTGTATTCATACTGCGTGAAAGCGTGGCGCCGGGGCAGCTTGTTCCCGGCGTGCAGGTCGAGGATAACAATGTGCAGGTGAACCGTCTTATGGAAACTAACATACCCGGCTGTTTTGCCTGCGGCGATATAGTGGGTAAACCGTATCAGTATATAAAAGCTGCAGGAGAAGGGAACATTGCAGCCTTATCTGCGGTAAATTATCTTGACAGGAAAAAACGCGGGAATGAAAACGCGTAATAATATGGAGGTTGAATTATGGTAAAGAAGATTTCAAACAATGACTTTTCAGAAGCAAAAAACAGCGGATTTGCAGTAGTTGATTTTTCGGCAACGTGGTGCGGACCGTGCAGGATGCTTGCACCTGTAATGGATGATGTTTCCGAAGAATTGAATGGAAAGGTTGATTTCTTTAATGTCGATGTCGATGAAAATTCCGAGCTTGCTGCTGAATTCGGTGTTCAGAGCATTCCGGCTCTTATCGTCCTGAAAAACGGTAAGAAAGTTGACGAGACAGTCGGATTCCAGCCGAAACCCGGCATCATGAAATTCCTGAACAGGAATATGTGAACGGGCAGGTTGTTGTTTTATCCGGTTGCTGTATCAACAGTTGATACGGCCATCTGATTCTGAAGAATGAAATGGAATAATTCTTCGGAGAAAATTCATTCAATTGTGGTAAAACTCCAGCACTGACTGGAGTTTCACCTTGCTGAACAGGAGATTATATGGCAGAAACGTATGATGCGCTCAAACTGGAAAATCAGTTATGCTTTCCGCTGTATGCCTGTGCAAAGGAAGTTGTACGCAAATACAAGCCCTATCTGGACAGTCTTGATCTTACTTATACCCAGTACATTACGATGATAGTATTGTGGGAATACGGTGACATGAATGTCAAAGAGCTTGGAAAGTATCTTTTTCTTGATTCCGGTACGCTTACACCGGTCCTCAAGACTCTTGAGCAGAAGGGGTACATAACACGGACGCGCGACGGAGATGATGAGCGGGTGCTCGACGTGGCTCTGACGGCTGAAGGAATGAAACTGCGTGAGCAGGCTGCGGATATCCCGGGAAAGATGGGAAAGTGTATCAATCTTTCTGGCGACGAGGCAAAGCAGCTGTATACATTGCTCTATAAGGTACTTGTTGTTTTTGAAGAAAAAGAGTAAATAATCATACATGAGAAGATCTGACCGCGAAATTACCGATATGAGCAGTATTCGAAGCATAATTGACAGCTGCAAAGTTGTACGGCTTGCAATAGTCGGCGATGGTGCCCCGTATATCGTACCGCTCAATTTCGGGTACGCATACAATGAAAGCCGATTTACGCTGTATTTTCACTGTGCTGACAAAGGAAAAAAACTCGACATGATACGGAAAAATCCGCTTGTCTGTTTTGAGATGGATACGGATCACGAACTGACAACGGCTGAATCTGCCTGCGGATACGGGTATAACTACAGCAGCGTCATAGGTACGGGGCTGGTCAGGATTCTTGAGAACGGTGAAGAACGGAAAGCCGGACTTAAAATTCTTATGAAGCACCAGACCGGCAGAGAGTTTGATTTTACTGACGGACAGATTCAAAACGTTACCGTATGCAGCATTGACGTTGCGGAGCTGACCGCAAAACAGCGCAAATCTCTGTAAAAGAGGAAGTCTTGCAGGAAACTGCATCAGACTATTTGTAATGAACTGACACGCCGTCCCCTTACAACTGCGTTACTATGAGTTACTTTATTAGTGAGCAGAGGGGAGACAGACATGAATATAAACAGTCCGCTGTATCACTCATTGAAAACGGCAGTTACCGCAGTACCGTTTTTCTGTTTTATGATATCGTTCGTTCCGGCTCAGGCGGCAGGATATCCTGTCCTTACCGGGCAGAAAATCTTTCACTGCGGCAGCCAGCCGAAACAGGTGCTCTTTTCTCCTGACAACCGCTCAATCGTCGTGCCGCTCCTCGACGACAATGGTTTCGACGTTATTCCTACAGAGGACGGGACTGTGGTGCAGAAAGTCCTGCCGCCTCGGGCGGAAAAAAAGGGATTTGCGGAAGGGCTTTTTATTCCCGAAAAAAACGCATTCCTTGTCTCACAGATGACGACGGGGTATGTATACGAATATGAATATCCGGGATTTGCATTCCGACGGGAAATAAAGTGCGGCGGTGTCTGGCCCAAGTTTATTGCATGGAGTTCCGGCACACAGCAGATTGCCGTTTCCAACTGGTTGTCGGATACTGTCAGTATTATTGATTATACAAGCGGCGTTGTCGTACAGACGATTCATACAAAATCAGCTCCCCGGGGAATTTTATTCACTGAAAAAGGAAACGTCCTCATCGTACTCTGCTTCGACGGCGGCGCCATTCAGAAATTCAATACTGTGACCGGAAGGGAAACAGCTTCAATCGATGTGAAAAAATCTGCAATGCGGCATATCGTCATAAACAGCGGCGGCACAAAAGCGTATGTGAGCGACATGTATCATGCATCAGTATACGCAGTCGACCTTGCTTCATTTGAAATTACCGCGGTATGGCATGTATTCAACAATCCGAATACGATTGCACTTGATGAAGACCGCTGGCTGTATGTCTCGTCCCGGGGGCCGAACAATCCCGACGAGTATACGAAACGAAGCCCGGTAAACGGGCGGATTACGCTTATCGATGTTACTGACGGAAAAACAGTGCAGACTGTCGACGGCGGAAATCAGCCTACGGGGCTTGCCGTTTCAACCAACGGAAAGCTGCTCTGCTTTTCAAATTTTCAGGACGCTGATATTGAGCTGTACCGTATTGAGTGCGTGTCTCAGGAAGCGGCGGAACCCGGCGGGAATAAACCGGCGGAGCGGGGCAACAGAAAATGATGATTCAACAGCCGGCAGCTGCGTTAAAAACGGTGCCGGATTCCGTCTGCATAAGCGTTCTGCCCCCGTATTTTCAAAACCTGGATATTACTCCCAGCCTGATGCTGCTTTCCCTGTCTGTCTATCTATTGAGCAGGCATTTCAGAGTCGAATACATCGGAATGCTTGAACGAGAACTGCAGTTGAGTCCTCATTGCCGGTTCAATATAATTTATTCGCAGCATGATTTCATCCATTCGTAAAATCTTGACGAGGTACTATTGTTATCATAAAATGAACCGTATAAAAGATAACCCGACGAAACGAAAAAAATTCTTGCCAGTACCCGCAAGGAATTCCTTGAAAACGGAAGAAGTCGAATGCATACCCCGCGGAGAGAGACGAAATGGAGATAGTACTATGACAACGATTTTCTGGGGATTATTTATTCCCTTTGCAGGAACAACTCTGGGCGCTGCATGTGTTTTCCTTATGCGGCGGGAAATGAACGACACTGTGCAGCGTGCACTTATGGGATTTGCGGCAGGAGTCATGGTTGCAGCTTCCGTCTGGTCTCTTCTTATCCCATCAATGAAGATGTCCGGGTCTGCAGGTAAGCTTGCATTTGTTCCAGCACTGATTGGTTTTGCAGCAGGTATTTTATTCCTGTTCATACTGGATAAAGTAACGCCTCATCTGCACGCAGCCGCCCAGAATCCTGAGGGGCCTGCGACAAAACTGAGCAGAACGGCAATGCTTGTCTTTGCTGTAACGCTTCACAATATTCCAGAAGGAATGGCTGTCGGAGTCGTATTTGCAGGCGTGCTCAGCGGAAATATGCAGGTTTCAGCCGCTGCAGCTTTCGCGCTTTCAATCGGCATAGCAATCCAGAATTTTCCCGAAGGGGCTATCATTTCCATGCCGCTGCGGACCGAAGGCAACGGAAAACTGAAATCTTTTTTGTACGGAATGCTTTCGGGAGCAGTCGAACCTGCTGCGGGAATTCTTACGATTCTTCTTACAGGAATTATATCTGCTGCGCTGCCGTATCTTCTTGCGTTTGCAGCCGGTGCAATGATATATGTCGTTGTCGAAGAGCTTATCCCCGAGGCAACACGGGGCGAAAAAACAGATATCTGTACAATTGGTTTTGCAGCCGGATTTGCCCTCATGATGGTGCTTGATGTCGCACTCGGGTAAGAGTTCAGCGGGATTTTGCAAATATTTTAAAATAAACTGATAATTATATCTCCCTTAAATGTTGCTATTCACAGAATATGTGATATAATAAATCTATATTAAGTATACTATTTTGATTTTTTGGTGTTTCTGGTGCTTTTTAAAGGTATCAGTTTTCATTAGCAGCATAAAATGCATTAACGAAGTGCAGCAAAATCAGTGCACGTAAGGACAAAGAAATTTATTAAGATTATCCGGCAAGGAAACGGATTTCAGGGATAAATGATTAATAATGCACTGCCGATAGTATTCTGCCACGGACTGCCGGGATGGGGAAATGACGAATTATGCGTATGCCCGTATTTCGTATGTGTTCATGACTTGAAAGAAATACAGGGTGACGAACTTCCTCCGTTTCTTTTTCCTTCGACGGGACCTGTATCTTCTCTCCATGATCAGGTGTGTGAATTATTTTTCCAACTTAAAGGCGGGCTTACCGATTCTTCGTGGGTTCATTCAATTACTTCAACAGCCGGTGTTCAGAACGGAACTCCCTTTACCTGGATACCAGGTGCCGGCACAAATACGGGAATTCTTAAACACGATGTTTTAACTGTTCAATTTTTGTGCATGCTTGTGAGGATTGCAGGAAATGTCCAGAACAGAAATAAGAGTCGTCGTTATATTTTTGATTTTCATCTGGATCAGTGGGATTTTAATAATATCCTCCAGCCCGCAATGCTGCCGCATAAGTACCGTAAAAAGGAAGAGATGCAGTTTTATGCAAATCTTGTAACACATATATTACGCACAAGGAAGTAAATATATGGAAAAAAGTTGCAAAAAATGTCTGCTCAGAGATGAACAGGGAATCACAACAGATGAAATGCAACTTCTTACCCAGTATATTCCTTACAAGCTTGTGCGTTTTATCGGAAAAGCAGAATGCTGTATATTTGATCATAAAATTGAAAAATTTGAGGGGACGGCCGCTTATTTTGATATAATAGGCTTTACGCAAATTGTCCTGAATTATATTAATACGAACCGTGATATAGGCGATCTTTCAAACACCGTTTCGGAATTTTACTCAATTGTTATAGAGACTGTAAGACAGTTTGGCGGCTCTGTGTATCAGTTTGCCGGAGATTCTCTTCTTATTGTTTTTGAAATGCTTGAAAAGGAATCCCCTGAGGAAAATTTCAGACGTGCGTTTGCAGCAATGATCCGGACACAGGAGTTGAGCGATAATTACAATTCTCTTACGGGAAAAGCAAATGGATTTGTGCTGCGCCCCAAAATCGGCATAAGCAGCGGAACTATCTATCATATACTTTTGGGAACCCGCGATTTATTTATTACGCCGATTATTTCGGGAAAAACCGTGCATTCTGCAGTTATGTGCGAAGAGGAATGTAAAAAGCAGGAAATTATTCTGAGTCCGGAGACATGGCCTCTTGCAGTTTCTGTCGGACTGGAAGACTGTTTCAGAGAGCTGGACGGATTCTACCATCTTGAAAAAATGCCCGAAACTTTTGTTGAAAATACCGTTTGTCCTGAATATGTCGACACCGCACAATATTTTTCAAATCCCCGTTTTTATAACCGTATGGCGGCTTTTATTAATCCTGTAATACGGCAGCAGACTGCAAGCAGTTTTCAGGGATTTGCAGGCGAGTATAAGGACAGCACGTGTATTATGGCAAAATTCGACGGACTTTTTGCTAAACAAATTGCCGAAGAAAAAATTGAAAACGGTTTTGATACTTTAAACGACATATATATCCTGATGCAGAGTAAGGCATGTCGTTACGGCGGATATTGTACAAAACCAGACATTTCCGATAAGGGGGTTGTTTTTCCCCTGTTTTTTGGAACTCCGGCTGCCATTGAAAATAAAGAACGGAATGCCGTCCTCTGTGCTGTTGAAATTTTACTGGCCTCGAAACAAAATGCAGCTGTTTCGTCTGTCGGCATCGGTATAGGAACAGGGATGGTGTATTCCGGAGAATTCGGCGGATTCCTGCGGAAAGACTATACCGTTATCGGAAATTCTGTAAATTTTGCTTCACGGCTTATGTCCTATGCTGCTGATACTGGTGTTTTTTCAATCCTTATTGACAAAGCCACTATGAAAGAGACAGAAACAATTTGTGAAACGAATGTCGTTTCCGGCATTACCTGTAAAGGATATGACGGCCCGCAAACAGCATATTTCGTGACGTGTGTAAAAAAAGCACAGGAGAAACGTCATGCAGGCGAAAAACTCATAGGGAGAAGCAGGGAGCTTCAGGAGTTTAATGTTCTTTTCATGCAGAGCCTTTCCGGACGTATGAATTTTTTACCGGTTGCTGGCGACGCCGGTATGGGAAAGACGTATCTGGTTGAACAGTTTATTTCGGGGGCTGTGCAGCATATTCCTGATCTTCAGGTATTGACGGGAACATGCTATCAGTATGAGGAGACAACCGTTTTCTTCTGCTGGCGGCCGATTATAAAAAAACTTATAAGCATGCCCGACGGCCTCTCTGATTCCAAAACTGAAGATTTTATAAGACGGTTTTTCGCCGATTTTTTACCTGATGAGACTGCATGGATACCTGTTTTTTTGAATATGCTTGGCTTTAATTTTTCAGAATACAGAGAAACGGCCAGCATAGATGTATCAGTCAGACAGTATCATTTCTTTTCGATTATAGACAGACTGCTCCAGAAAGCTGCAGAACAGCATCCGATGGTTCTTATTCTTGAAGATATGCAGTGGTGCGACAGCGTTTCGCTCAATATGCTTGAATATCTTACGAACAGCAACAGTTTCAAAAGGCTGCTGCTTATATCAGTTTTCCGGGAATCACCGGCTATCATTGAACTGTTTTCCAGGCACAATATCAGCATATTGCATATTGATCAGCTTGCTCCCGATGCTGCTTCTGCTCTTACCGAAGTGTTTCTCAATATGAAAGAACCTAAGCCGCTCCTTGTCAGGAAAATAGTTGCTACTTCCGACGGAAATCCTTTTTTTATAGAAAATATTGTGCGCAGTCTTGTAGAGGGCGGTACACTCGTCGAAGATGAGTCGGGAAAACGCAGCCTGTCACAGAATTTCAGGAATATTCAGAATATCGTTATACCATCGTCAATACAGAACATCATTCTTTCACGCCTTAATTCCCTTAAATTTGAAGAACAGATTGTCTGTAAAACTGCATCGGCAATAGGAAAGACGTTTTATTGCGATTGCCTCAGGGAGTTGCTGCCCGACGGCATATCCGAAACAACTGTCGAAGAAGCCCTCTCCGATTTTGAAGTGTATGATATTATTGTTAAAGAAAACTCTGGTGATTCCGAATATTCTTTTAAGCATATGATTATTCATGACGTCATTTATGACACAATTCTTGATACGACGAAGAAGGAATTGAATTTTATGATTCTTTCATATCTTGAAAAAAAATATGAAAATAATTATATACCTGTCGTAGAGCGTCTTGAATATCATGCACAGGAAGCAAAAGCTTATGAAAAGGTCTTTTTATATGCCCGCGAAGCCGCAAAGAAGACACAAAAACAATTTTCCGCACAGGATACGATTGTGCACTGTCTTGCGGCTTTAAACGCGTGGGATAAAATCGACGGAAAGAAAGACGAAAGCCAGCTGTTCCGGCTGGAGCTTATACTCGGTGACGCATACCGCATGATTGAGAATTATCAAAAGGCCGGCGAAACTTTTAGAAACGTGATACATACCTGTAAGGCAAAACGCATCCGGGCAGACGCTTTATGCGGTCTGGGAAGATGCTGCCAGGAGCAGGGCAGATTTAATCACGCCGTACTCTCTCTTGAACAGTCGCTTAAACTGCTCGGGAAAGATTCACCAAAATATCTGCCTGTTGTGTATTTTGATATCGCAAAAGAGTTTCTTATCCAGATTTTTGATTATGGACTGAAAAAAGGCCGGGTAAAACAATATACAGGAAAGCAACTCGAAGCAGCTAAAATACGTGCTGATATTCTCTGCATCCTTAATAAATTATATTATTTCGGACTTCCGGAAAAAAACGCGTGGAGCGTCATTGCAGATTTTAATAACATGCTGCATTGCAAAAGTGAAACTGAACGGTTTTTCGCTGCTGCCGGTGATTATGCGGTATCGCTTGTAAGCGGAGGCTTTTCCCGGCACGGCAGGGAAATTTTTGAAACGGGACATGCTCTGCTGGAGCATACGGGAGATTTAAAAACAAAAAGCATATTCAATGCGCGGTATGCATATTATTTCCTTTTTTATAATAATCCAGAGAAGTCGATAAAGATGCTTGAGAAAGCGGCCGATTATTTCCGGAAAATAGGTGAGCAATGGGAGCTTATGACAGCAGAAGGGGCGCTTGCCCAGAATTATTTTTTAACCGGAGATTTTGATAAATCGGTTGCAGGTTATGAAGAAAGCGGGCAGCTGGCAAAAAAGCTGCACTCGATCATGCATATCGGCTGGAAATATAATAAAGTTCCGTTCATAAAGTATCTGCGGAAAGAATTCACCGGAGAACAGGCTTCGGCACAGATACATCATGGAATCAGGCTGAGCAGCAGGGTGCACGATCACATGACGCTCTGTATACATTACGGACACCTTGCGTATATTGCTTCGCATGAGCACGATTATGAACACGCACTGCAATATGCCGAAAAAATCATGTACGAAAACACCAAATATAAATTTAATATTCCGCATGTAAAAATTTCCTATGTGGATGCTGTAACTGCTGTGTGCGAAGCATTTCAGCATGACGCAGTCCCGAAGAAAAAATCGGCGTACTACCGGAAACTTTCCCTGACAGCCCTGTACCGTCTGCAGCAGCTGAGCAGAAAGTTTGTCATGCTGGCAGGTCCTGCGGCGCGGGCAGCAGGCATGGTTGCGCTTGCAAAGAATGACAGAAAGACTGCCGCTGAATGGTATGAAAAATCGATAGAGCTGCTGAAGAACAGCCCGTATAAATGGGAATATGAAAATGCTGTCGCATTCGGAAAAGAAAATGGATTTGATACAGGGGAGGAATGAGTATGAACAGTGAGAAACACCGTTAAGGGCTTATAAAAATTTTCCAAAGCGTATACGGCAGGCGTTGTTCAGATTATGTATCAACGGTTCTCTGCTTATCGCAGGAGAAGTTGCATTTTATTCAATAATAAAAATCGGACGGAAAATCCCGCTTCTGAAATATCTCTTTCAGTTCCAGTGGCTTGTTGATCCGGCGTTGAATCTGGGACAAATATGGAACATTCCTGTCCTGACATTTTACGGACAGGCAAGTCTTTATATGTTTTTTATTTACGGTCTTATCTGCGTTGCAGGCCTTGAACCAGCATTCCGGTGGATGAAAAGGAAAGATTTTCCCCTGCTGCTGCGTGGACTGGTTTACATGTGCGTCATAATGGTAATGGAATGTCTGCTCGGATGGATTTTATTCGGGATAACGAAATATAAAATCTGGTACTATACAGGATGGGGCTCCTTTCCGGTATTCACAAGCTTTGCAACAGCTCCCGTATGGTTATCTGCGGCCTTATTTCCGAAAATGTTATAAACGTATTCGATGTGACTGTAGATGATGTAAAAGCGAGTTATCATTCGCTTCTGAGAAAGTATGAGCATTTTGAAAAAATCCCGTGAACCAGAGTGTTCCCGATGATTTTCATCATTATTATATTTTTTCAGTCGGAAAGAAAGGGCTGTGCCGCTATGCACATGAAAAATTCGGAAGGACGGATATCCGTTTGAGGCTTAAAAGAATTTTCACAAATCAACCGGTTGAAAAAATTGTCATCATGGGGCATACTTACTATGTTATGAAGGAATATATAATGAATGCAGCAACTTTATAATATAGGACAACGGGAACAGATGAAAATTTTTTATCATTATGAGTCGCCAATCGGAACGCTGTGTCTTGAAGAAGATGATGATTTCATTGTCGGGCTGTATCTGGATAACGGAGCCGGCAGTGCGGATAGTCGAGAAACGGTGCTGCTTGAAAAAACTGTACGGGAACTTTCTGAATATTTTTCAGGAAAGCGGACCGAGTTCGATATTCCGGTACGTGCTTCCGGTACTGAATTCCAGAAAAAAGTGTGGGAGCAGCTGCGGCTCATCCCTTACGGCGAGACAAGAAGCTACGGTGATATTGCGAAAGCTGCGGGAAACCCGAAAGCTTCTCGTGCTGTAGGGCATGCAAACAACCGCAATCCCGTAATGATTCTGATCCCATGCCACCGCGTTATAGGTGCCGACGGCTCGCTTGTCGGTTTCGGGGGTGGTATTGCAGTAAAAAAATATCTGCTTGATTTGGAGTTACAGCATAAAGCGTAGGGCGGGGAAACACATCCTGCGTCCGTCCGTTCCACCGTTTTCAGACAGTTTCATTTCCCTGTTCTGAATTTGCCCCGCCGTCAGCAGTGTCTGTACCGTTCCTGGACTGACGTCTGCAGCAGCAACCGCACATACATCCGTGAGCGGATCCGTCGCACAATTCATAGTTGCCGCCTGCAATATTCAGTTCTTTTCCATTGATTAAACATTCTGCAAGTTTTGAGCGTGCACTGTTATAGATAGCTTGTGCCGTCGTACGTGCGATTTTCATTTGTCCGGCACATTCTTCCTGCTTCAAGCCTTCAAGATCAATCAGCCTGATTGTCTCAAATTCGTCAAGCGTCATGGTAATTACCTGCATATCTGCAGCACGTATGTCTGTCGGCCCGAAGTGCCGGCAGGACGGAAGGCCGCAGATGCGACGCCGTTTGCAAGGTCTTGGCATTCATTGCTCCTGAAAAGATTTCACTGAATCTTTTCCGTATGCAGATTACTCTTTTGCAAGAACTTCATCGAGTTCTTTGCAGATTTTTTCCTTGTCCATCTTCTGTCCGATGATGCACAATTTTATCATCCTGTCGCCGACTTTTTCGTCCCATTCATTCTGTATTTGAGGATTGCTTTTACGTACTTTCTCCTGTTCTTTTTTCGGGCAGGACGCAAGCCACGGGCCGGAATACCCCGCCTGAATCTGGCGGCCGGATGTTTCAAACACCCATGCCATCTCAGGCTCGTCTGCGAACCACATGACGCCTTTGCATCGGATGATGCTGCCCGGCCAGCGGCTGGCATATGAATCGAGTTTTACACGGTCGAACGGCATTCTCCGGTAATAGATGAACGACGAAATACCATATTCGTCTTCATCGCCGCCGCCTGTTCCTTCTGCTTTATGCATGTGCTCTTCACCGGTTTCTTCTTCCCCTTCCTCAAGTTCCCTGCACCAGCCGGCACTTCCGTAAACAGTTTCAAAATCGAAACTGCCTGTTCCGATAATATCCTCAACAGGAACGTCTCCGTGCGATGTTTCAATCAGCTTTACATCAGGATGGAGTTTCGTGACGACTGCCCGTACTTTTTTCATCTGTTCTGCAGTGACAAGATCCTTTTTGTTTATGATAAGGGTAGAGCAGAATTCAACCTGCTGAACGAGAAGCGACTCAATGTCGTCTTCCTTCATATCTTTTTTAAGAAGTGCATCCCCGCCTCCGAATTCCTGCACCATCCGCGCAGCATCCACAACACCGACGACGTTATCAAGTCTGCCTGTTGAGATTGTTTCAAGTTCCTGCGCAATCGGCATAGGTTCACAGACGCCGCTTGCTTCGATCATAATGTAGTCGAACCTGCCGCTTTTAATAAGATCCTCAATCTGCTGTGCAAGCTGCGTTTTGAGCGTACAGCAGATGCAGCCGTTTGTGAGCGGTATGATACTGCTTGTGTCGGTAATTTTTGCACCGTCTGCAATAAGTTTTGCATCGACGTTTACTTCGCCGATATCGTTGACAATGACCGCGACTTTATATCCTTTCTGATTTGTGAGTACCTTGTTAAGGAGCGTCGTTTTTCCGGCTCCGAGATATCCGCAGAGCAGCGTCATGGGAACAGTTTTTTTAGCCATATATAACCTTCTTTGTTAATAATTATTATTTATTTCTGTATATGTACCGAGGCGCCGTCGGGGACGGTGAGGTAAAACCATTTTGCATCATCCATGGACAGCCGCACGCAGCCGTGCGATGCCGCCTTACCGAGTTTTGCAGCTTCCTGAGGAATTATGTCGCCGTTTTCCGTTACGGGAACAGAATGGAACAGATATACACCGCCGATAAAGCCGACCCAGTATTTGCCGCCTTCACCGACTTTTTTGGAATAGAAGAATGTGCCGCGTTTCTGCCCCGTTTCGTTTAAGATATAATTGCCTGCAGGAGTGTCGTTGTCTCCGTCTTCTATGCCGGTGGAGCAGATCATTGTGCGCACGAGTTTGTTGTTCTGATATATATACGTTTTCTGGTCTGCAATGCTTACGGTGACAGCCCAATCCTTTCCGTTCCCTTCCGGTTTATACGCAAAAGCCGATGCAGCCGTAATCATAAAAATTGATACAGGAAGTACTAATTTTGAAATGAATTTCATATGTATATAATAACAAAACAGCAGGGAAAAGGCTATAGATTTGCAAATCGGATGTAGGTATCATATTTTTCCCTTATACCTTGTAAATATCTAAGATTATTTTATATTATAAAATTTCTGCTTTCACATTGCCTTCTGTACGTAAAAATCGATATCTTTTAAGCGGAGGATATATGAGTAATACAGATTTTTCTATTGCTTTTTACGATACCCGGGCTTACGATCGCGATGCATTTACCGAGGCTAATAAGCAGTTCCTGTATAATATCGATTTTTTTGATTTCCACCTTGATGAGCGCACGGCACTGACTGCAAAAGGCTATAAAGTTGTGTGTGCTTTCGTGAATGATACACTCAATGCAAAGGTTATCGATATTCTAAAAGAGGGCGGCGTAGAGCTCATTGCAATGCGGTGTGCCGGATACAACAATGTGGACATTAAGGCTGCCGAAAAAGCCGGCATCAAAGTTGTGCGTGTTCCTGCATACTCGCCTCATTCAGTCGCAGAGCACGCTGTTGCGCTGCTTATGTCTCTTACACGTCATATTCCGCAGGCATATATGCGTACCCGTACCGGCAATTTTACTTTGAACGGGCTGACTGGTCGTGACCTTTTCGGTCTTACCGCAGGTATTCTCGGTACCGGAAAAATCGGAAGGCTCATGGCTGAAATATTGTCAGGCTTTGGTATGAAGATTGTGCTGTACGATCCGTATCCTGCAAAAGACTGGGCCGACGCGAAAGGATTTGAATATCTGCCGCTTGATCAGCTTTTTAAGGTTTCAGATGTCATCAGCCTTCATTGTCCGCTTACGCAGGATACGAAACATGTCATCAACGAGAATTCGCTCCGCCTTATGAAACATGATGCAATCATCATAAATACAGGACGCGGTGCGCTTATAGATACGCACGCTCTCGTTCATGCCCTCAAGCATCAGCACATAGGGGGAGCCGCGCTCGACGTATACGAAGAAGAAAGCAACTATTTCTTCGACGACTGGTCTGCCAACGTTATCCGCGACGATGTGCTTGCCCGCCTCATGACGTTCCCGAACGTCATAATTACGGGCCATCAGGCGTTCCTTACGACGAACGCACTTCATGCAATTGCCGACACAACGCTCGGCAATGTGAAGTCCTACATGGAAAATGCGCCGCTTACGAATGAAGTGAAGGCCGGCTGAATTACAACGAGGCGATAAACCGTCTGAATGCTGAGCGTCCTTGGTCGTTGCGTTTGTAAACGCCCGCGTGTTCAAGTACGTGACTGAAAACTATTCCCGTTTCCTGCTGCAGTATACCGTTGATGTTGTCTTTATTAACATCCTGATATTTTGGCAGGAATTCGTTTACCCAGTCTGCGTGCTTTGCAAGCGTTTCGTCTGCTTTTAAATCCTTATGTTCAAGAATTGCACCTGCAAGGAGTTCCAGTTCATTTTTCAGACGGGAGGGAAGAACGGCAAGCCCCATAACTTCGATTAAGCCGATATTTTCCTTTTTTATATGATGCAGTTCCGCATGCGGATGATACACTCCGAGCGGATGTTCCTTTGTCGTGATATTGTTCCGGAGCACAAGGTCAAGCTCAAATTCGTTTCCGTTCATTCGTGCAATCGGCGTTATGGTATTGTGCTTTTCACCGTCAGACTCAGCAAAGATAAATGCATCCTTATCAGTCCAGTCTCTCCACGCAGCAAGAACGTGGTCAGCTGCATGAATCAATTCTTCCTTGTCCTTTGCATCAAGCCTTATGACTGACATGGGCCAGCGTACGATACCGGCTTTTACGTTCCTAAATGCGCTCAGAGTAACCGCTTCCTCTACGGGAGCTTTTGCCATCGGAAACGTGTAATGCCCTCCCTGAAAATGATCGTGGGTGAGGATTGAACCGCCGACAATCGGAAGGTCTGCGTTGCTGCCAAGCGTGTAATGCGGAAAAAGTGTTAGGAAATCAAGCAGACGGACGAATGTCTCATGGCAGATTTTCATGGGCGTATGTTTGTAATTGAACACGATGCAGTGTTCGTTGTAGTAAACATACGGTGAATACTGAAATCCCCATGTTTCGCCGCCGAGGGTGAGCGGAATGATGCGGTGGTTCTGTCGTGCCGCGTGATTTACCCTGCCGGCATATCCTTCATTTTCCTTGCAGAGAAGGCACTGCGGATAGCCGCCCTGTTTTGCATTGCGTGCAGCAGCGATTGCTTTCGGATCTTTTTCCGGTTTTGACAGATTGATTGTAATGTCAAGGTCACCGTATTCTGTCGGCGTCTTCCACTTGAGGTCCCTGCATACGCGGTATCTTCTGATATAATCCGTATCGCCGGAGAATTTGTAAAACCAGTCTGTCGCTTTTTCCGGCGAGGCTTCAGTGTATAACGTATGGAATATATCGATTACATCAGAAGGAGGCGGAACAAGCATTCCCATGATCTTTGTATCAAAAAGATCGCGGTATACAATACCGTCGTCGGTAAACAGTTTATTTTCCGCTGCATAGGAAAGCATTTCACTAAGTATCTGCTCAAGTTCGTTTACTTCTACATGAGGTATATTTCCCGCTTCTTCAGCCGTTTCAAATCCGTCCAGTTGGAATAATTCGAGCAGTCTGTTTTGTGTGTATATTACATCTTCTTTTGTGATAAGCGACGTTGTAAGTCCATATCCGGTAAGCCTGTTTATGTTTTCATAAATTGTCATTGCAACTATCCTGTATTATTAATTATTACATATGTGTCATGAAAAAGAGTATGTCTGAAAACTTGGTTTTGGACATTTCTAAAGACAAAACCGGGATTCTCGAAAAAGTAAGTTATACATTGGCTTACTTTTTCAAATCCGGCAGGCCGTTCCGCAAAAAAATTGCAGAAAGTCTCCTTTTATTTTAGTTCCGCAGCAAGTTTTTTTGCATCTTCGCCTGTCTCATTAAAAGCACGGGCGATATGAAAACCGTCTGCTACAGCATGACTTATCTGCATCGTAAGAGGCATAATAAATCTGCCGTTTTCTTCTTCTATTTTACCGACAGTAATGACAGGTGCAAGATATTTCCCGCTCTCGCTCATCTTTGTGTTGATGGCTGTAAAGTGGAGCCAGGGAATAAATGAAATTTCAAAATTATTATCGGGAATTTCCGGCTGATTTACAGTTTTAAGTTTTGCTCCTTCCTTTATGCTGTTTTGGGCCGCAGCATAAAATTCATCGAAATCCTTACTGTACCGGGTCCAGACACGTGAAAAAGTTTCAGTATCTTCATGGAAAACACGGTGAACGGGATTAATGTAATCCCATATCATGAGCTGTCCATTTTCTTTACAATAACCGATGCGGAATTCTTCATGTCTGTTCAACACATTTGTAATTATGTAAAGAATTACGACTTCGAAATCTTTATTTACAGTTTCAGTTTTTTTGTACAAATTGGTAACATCGATATTCGCGCTGATAGCACACATGCACTTGGAACCAGTTGCATAATATTCGTAGCACTCCCTGCGTGGCCAGGTGTCCATATCAATCGACTTATAACCGGCAGTCATTTCCATATTGCGAAAAACCTCCAAAATGGGCTTAGACCCATTATTTCCAGTATATCATTATTTGTTGAATCTTTCTATATATACAAAGTGGCTTTGGGCACATTTTTCAGTTCTCTTCTTTATCCGGCTTTATCAGCCCGCCTTTCGTAAGCCATGAAATGCCGAATGCAGCGAGCATGACAGCTTCCAGACCCATTCCCCATGCTGTGTATTCGTATGCGTATATTCCCTTTCCGTTTCCAAGTATGTTATTTGCGTACAAAGCAGATAATATGCCGTCGGCGGAAAGTGCTGCAATAATTGTCCAGCCGCAGACACGGTAGATTACGTTTCGTATTTTTTTTGTCTCTGTCAGAGTTGCTGCCGTTTTCGTAAAGAGAAAAAGAGACATGCAGGCAAGCGAAAGGAAAAAAGTCACTGCGGCTATACTGTGTATCGTTTGTGACACTTCCATCGGCAAGTGAAAAATTCCTACGCGGCTTCCGGCTAATGCTTCAAGGTTGCACGGAAAAAAGGAGATGGCGATTGCAGCCGTTCCGCTGAGCGTTGAAATAATAATATCCAGAATGCTGTAAGCATCGTATGTAATAAGGAACATACCGACGCATACGAGCAGCCCGATCATGACTGGCCCTGCGTTTGAATAATACGTTGCACTTATTGATGACCACCAGTGTGCCGGATTATCGTTTCCGCCGAAAAGACCGATTACGACCGACAAAAAAGCCAGCAGTATTCCCAGTAATCCGATGAGCTGTCTTAAACGCCAGTAAGACACAATAGAATTTTTTTCGTTCATGGTTATTATTATAAAATATTATAAAAGCTGCGTATAGTCTTTTTTAATTATCGAATTCGGCATTAGTATATCCGTACAGCATCATGAGAATAGATTTTTTTACAGGCTTATATACAGATCTCGGCAGTTTGTCCAAAGCCTCCAAAATGTCTTCATACTGCTTGTACTTTCTGTAAAAGTCTTCAGCTTCAGCCGCATGGGTATCGTTCCCTGTAACGAGATATTCGACAGAAACTCCCAGTACATTCGCTATTTTTACGGCGACATCGGCAGGAGGAATACGCTCCCGGGCATCAACATAAGAAAGAAATGTACTTTCTTTTACACCGGCACAACGGGCAACTTGCTTCATCAGCAGCCCCTTAAATTCTATTGTATTACGTAGGATGTTTTTAAACGACATGGAAAAAAACTATCATAATATAATTAAAATGTATGTCCCGTATTAATAATTGTGATGTCAAAACAAAAAAAAGAATATTAAGATGATGTTTTTTTTTCAATTTTGAATGATGTGATTTATACTGTGGCAAAATAAAATTACAAAATATTATGCAACGTGGAGCAAATCATATGAAACTTCAATCAAACCACAGAAATCGCCGCACAGGCATACATATCCGTGCAAAATCTTCAAAAAGAATATCAATTTATAGCACTGCGGGAGAAAACCGTCAATGAAAAAGCAGGAAGAGACAGAAAGGCTGCTTGACAAAGCAGCAGCGCTGATCATCGGATACGAAGCCGGGGACGTGATGAAAGTATGCGAAACGGCAGAAATAATGGAAAGCATAAAGGCCGGTTTTGAAAAAGGCGGGACGGGTGAACGGCTGTGCACGCGCATACTTGAAGAACTGCAGAAAGGGATGGCCGACAGCTATTCAGATTTTACGGGAGCGGTTACAGAAGGTATAGACCTGCTGAGAAGCGTGACGGGCGGGAATGTAACGGCCGGCAGGAAGGAACAGATAACAGCATGGCTCGCGGACAGGCAGCGGGGCGAAGAGAAGGGAACTGCAGCAGTATCTCCGGGCGGAGTCCCTCCCGCGGTTGAAGAGGGGGAGGAAGACGGTGCGGGTGAGCTTGACGGGGAGCAGAAGCAGCAGTTTGTGAGCGACTGCACGGACCGGCTGACGAGGGCGCAGGACCTGATACTGAAACTGGAAGAAGAGCGGGAAGACGGAGAAAGCGTGAAGGAGCTGTTCCGAATCTTCCATACAATAAAGGGAGAATGCGGGTTCCTGAAACTGACGCGGCTGGGGAACCTTGCGCACCGTGC
>WSSedB1CaDRAFT_10000100_pt1 | contig 42574 bp, 35 predicted proteins | sample WetSurSB1Cattail_FD_9460 | JGI IMG/M metagenome (IMG submission 9460)
ATCGTTGCTATATAGCATTGGGGTGCGATCCTATATGGGATGGGGTAGTGATTCATGCTTGGATGAGTGGTCGATGGTATATAGGAACGCACCCCTGTTTTTAAACTTGTTTCTAGGGTGTTCCAAGGTATTCGAAAATGAGGTCGACCTCTCTGCTCAGGAAAAAGTGTCTTGTTTTTTGGTATCCAATCTCTTTCAATGCTTTTGCCAGTTGTTTGTTGCGGTTGATCCAGCGCAGGAGTGTCCTCAGTGCCGAACCGGGAGCAAGTCCGGGGTTGTACATGCCGGCCAACTCCGATTTGGAATATACCCGCACCGGACAGCTAGTCTTGTTCTCTTCCATTTCTACTTCATTTTAATTGATTATTATGCCTTAAAGGTACAAAAAATCAGTCAAATAAGAAAACAAAAAGCCCCCAAATATCAGGCATTTTACCCTAAAATGAAAGAAAAAATAAGACAATTCATGATGCTATATGATAATTCCCGACAGCTCCCGACAAATCACGACAGTGCGCTTTTGCACCACCGTATCTTTGTATTCGTAATCAGGATAACAACGATTACAGAGTCAATTAATAATGTTTCATTCTAAAAAAACAAAAACATGGCAACAAAAGCAAAAGCCAAATCAAACTTGATCTCAGAGAATCAGGTATTGTACAAACCGGTGTTGAAGAAAAACTATCTCGACAAAACCAAAGCTGCCAAGTATTACGCTCAGGTGCAAAACACAGGGCGCGTATCGCTTCGAACGATCGAAGAAGAGTTGGAGCAATCCTCTTCAGTGACTCGTGGCGATGTGATGAGTATCATCAGCAACTTGGAGGTGCTGATATGCAAATGTTTGCGCAACGGCAATGTGGTTCAATTGGGCGACATCGGTACCTTCCGTGTCAGTGTGAGCAGCAAAGGTGCTGCATCAGCGAAGGACTTCACAGCCCAAAACATCACCAAAGCGCGAATCAATTTCCGTGCAGGAGTGGGGCTCACCAGCTTGCTCACCACGCTGAAATACGCCAAGATGGGCGAAGACGGCGCCGCAACGACTGACGACAAAGGTAAAACCGATGGCGGAGGTACAAAGACCGATACCGGTGGAGGTAACACAGGTGGCAACACCGGAGGTGACTCTGACGGAGGCAAAATTTGAGGTGTAACAATCCAAACAAGTAGTAGCAACCAATGAGTGCAGTGAAAGTAATGGGAGTGATCCTGGGCAAAGCGTGGCGGATATTGTCTGCCATAGCCTCGCCGCTCCTGAAAGACAAGGAAAACGTAAAAGCCATGCAAGAGTTTGCCGACTTGATCATGAGCCAGTACAAAACATTGATCGACCAGTTGGAACAAGCGATCAACGACTACTTCGAACTATCAAGAAAAATCAAAGAGATGCACGAGGAAGTGTGTACGCTCAAAGAAGAATTGATCGAAGCAGTGGCAAACAGTTGCAAAGATGCACGAACGTGTAAGCTTGCAGTGAAATAAATAAATGCCGACAGTGAAGCAGGAATATCCATAAAAACCCTATCGCGAAGTAAGACAGATAAATCTCGGTTGAGTCTCTTCGCCATCCAATGGAAACCCAAAAATCACTGTCGGCATTCACTCATAACAACAAATCCAAGCTCAAAACACTCACAAAAGCTCACAAATGCGCAAAAGTCACTCCAACAACAAAGTGTACCAAACAATAAAAAAGACGCAACATAGCACACTATACACCTCAAAACAAAGCAAAGAACAACGCCACTTAATCAAAAGTAAATACCACCAGAAAACGCCACAGGTAATATAAAAAAAAGCGTACCACTCCTCATAAGAAAACATATCCAACAAAATTCATAAAAGCAACCAACAAAAAAGCAATCAAGATGCACCCAATAATAAAATCACAAGCAAAACAGCAGCCAACCAATAAAGGAAAAGCCAGCAAAAATACAGTCAATGCAAACAAAGCCACAACCATCCACAAGAACAAAAACCAGCAAGACGCAGTCAATCCAGCACCCAAAGCCACAGCCACCCACAAGAACAAAACCAGCGAGACGAAGTCAATGCTGCGAGGAAAAGATTAATTCCGGCCTTTAATGGAGAAGCGTGAGCGTAGAGTTAGCTTTGGGCGTTAAGAAACGAACACGTTTAAGTGAGCGAAGCGAGGGCGTTTGTTCGTTTTAGCACAAAGGTGACTCGGAGTAGCTTCGGAATGACAGACGGCGGTTTTTTCTTTTTGGTTCTTTTCCTTTTTGTCCGTACAAAAAGAAAAAGATCAAGCAAGAGGACCCGCAAGCAACAGCAACAATCAATCAAATAATAAAATAATAAAAACAAAAAAAGAAATGAACCACAATACTAAAATCCCGGTAACAGTGCCCGGAATAGCACTAACCACCACCGAAATCATCCTAATATCCAAAACCATCAACATAGAGCCCGCCACGCTCAAAGCCGTGCAAACAGTAGAAACAGGAGGGCGGGGCGGTTTCGTAGCCCCACAAAAGCCCACAATCCTCTTTGAAGGCCATATCTTCTGGAAGATGCTGGTGCAGCAAGGCATCAACCCCCACACCCACATCAAAGGCAACGAAAACATACTCTATCCCAAATGGGATCACACCAAATACATCGGTGGGATCCGCGAGTACGAAAGACTGCAACAAGCCTGCCGCATCCACAAAGAAGCAGCCTACAACTCAGCCAGTTGGGGCATGTTTCAAATAATGGGATTCAATCACTTGAAATGCGGAATAGCCGGCATACAAGAATTTGTGACGTTGATGAGTGAAAGCGAATACAGTCAGCTCAAACTCACCGCATCATACCTCAAAAACAGCCATCTGCTGCCACATCTTCGCAATCACGACTGGGATCGGTTCGCATTGGCATACAACGGAGCAGGCTATGCACAGAATCATTATGCCGAAAAACTCAAAGAAGCATATCGGAAAGCTGCAGGAACATTCAAGTGAAAAAATATTTTTCTTTTTTATTTTAAGCAAAAGAAGAATATCATTTTGTTTAAGAAACGAATAAATCAGTGTTAATTTGAATTATTAAATGCACCTATAGTTACTCATTATGCAAGGTCGCAAAACAAGTATTTATAAGATAAATACTTGACACTACCAAATAATGACATTATGAAAGTTAAGTATTTGAATGTAAAACAGCAATATTTATAGAAATTATATTTACGCATTGCGAATATTAAATATTTGTATTAATTTTGCCGAATAATTAATAAAAACACCAATGAATAACAAAGAAAATCCCTTTATGGACATGATAAAATGCCCACTTAACATCGCTCTCTTGAAAAGATTTAGAATCTATATGGAAGGAAAAGGAGAGATAAACGTTCGTAATACTATGATCAAGGCCGACCGAATATTAAATGAATACATTGCAAGTGATTCAGTGGATGATTTCGGCATATTTTGGAAAACAAAGCAGGACAATCTATCACCTTTGGAGCAGGAACTCGTGCTCTATTTCCTGTTCGTGCACTCCTCTCAAAACCTGTGTGCAATGCCATTGATCGGTTATCGGGACAAGATTATCGAACTTCTCGGTGAGGTAGATCCCATGTTTACGGAAGTCATAACCAAACAGATTGTACATATTCCCGAGGCTTATTCTTCGGCGTTGGATATCCTAACAATATGGAAAACTTTGCGTTATGAGGCATTTGCCGAAGATGAACTGTTGCGTGACTATGCTCACCATAGCGGACTTCATTTGAATAGCCTTATGCCCGATGCTTCCAAATTGTTTGCAGAAAAATTGTACGTATGGAAGAAAGACAAAAAAGGTCCTAAGGCTGTTGGACTCAAAGCCGTGCTGACTGTGTTTGGTCGAATGCTGTATATCAATTGCTTGGATCAAAAGATAAAAAGTGAGATCACATTGGATAAATTTATGCAGATGTTCGGTAAATCCATGAATGTCGATTTAAGCAATCACTCGCAAATATTTTATGATACTCAAAAAACAAAGTGGTTCAATGAGACTAAGGATCATTTTAATATTGAAGAATAAGTCACCAAACAAGTGTTGTCATAACAACGGGTATTCTATTTTGACTAATATTTGTGCAACAGAGTTAACTAGTATTAAATTGTATACTTTAGTAAAGCCTTAGTAAAGTAAAACATTCAAGCAAGCTCTATATATTTGCAGCACCATCGGGAACACTTCCGAAGGTGCTGCTTTTTCTGTATCCTAGGCACAGCGAGGCAGTCGTTTTTAAAATCATTAATCAAACGAATGAATGAGTGAATTGAATGAAATAGAAAAGCTGAAATGCATCCCAACGCCGCTAATGAGTATATTTAGGGGTGGGTGCTGCTCATCGAACATGGTGATGCAAGTATCACAAATCTATAACCTGATCACAGGCAGTGAGCTGATCGGTCTGACTAAATACTATAGAGATATCACGAAGAACCCACGAGAAAAAGCCCGTATGCCACTGCTTCGTAGAGGAATAAGATTCTCGCCATGTGGCGTGGTGAGAAGAGACGATGATCGTGAACCGCTGTTGCGTAGCGGATTGGTGATGATGACATTCTGCCATGTATACGACATAGTTGCCACCAAAGAAAGATTGCTGAATAATCCCTACCGAGTGGAGACTCTGATGATGTATGCCGGCAGAGAGAACCAAGTATTGCATTGGCTAGTGGTATTGCCCGAAGTATCACGCAATATGCCTGAAATGTATGTACAAAGTCAATTGCAATGGTTGTGGGATGATTTCAGCCTAAGACCCGAAGGCTGCTACAAGGATCCCATGCGTACTTACCATCTTGCCTGGGATCCCGATGCTTATCTGGATGTGAAACTGCTGAACAGTTTAGCACACAAACAAATTAAAATAGGTGACTTCATAAATCAAGAATCATGAATGAAATAATAAATAACACTCCTGAGAATAATCAGGAAAACGAGATACTTTGCTTCTCTTACTTTGACGGACCGATCAATAACAAAAAATCGAAAGGAACCGTTACATTGCCCGGACTGCATGGACTGATTACCGGCGATAAATACAAGATTCAGATAGAAGAAATAAGGAATGAACAGGATCCTGCAAAACAGGCGAAGCTGAAATCACGGCTCGATTACGTGACTCCTTCAGTGATATGCACGGAACGCGACCGTTCGAAAATCACGGCTTATAGCAATGTGGCTTGTATCGACTTGGACGGTAAGGATAATCCCCACTACACACCCCAACAGATGCACGAGATATTGGTAAATGATCCTTATCTGCTTCCGCAACTTACGTATGTAAGTCCCAAAGGCAACGGCTTGAAACTGTTTCTTCGTTATGATGCGGCAACAATGGATGTGGCGGATTGTGTGCATGCTGTGATGCATTATTTGTGGATCACTTACTCCCTTACTGCCGACAAGGCTTGTATCGATCCTGCGCGTGCTTGCTTTCTTTCGTATGATCCGAATGCCTATTTCAATCCGTCGGCACCGATGTGCAAATTGGATTTCAGGTTGTGGCTGATGCGTTACGATGCCGTGCACAATCCCAGTCACAAAGTAAAAGCGCCGCCTCCAACGAATGCAGAGATGTATGGCACAGGTGAGAATGCTTTGGCACGTGCCCTTTTCGTATCAAGGCGCATCAATTGCGACATCACCCGTAACGATTATAATGCATTCTTCCGATTGTGTATGTCGCTCACCGCCTTGGGAGAACAGGGGCGGGAGATTTTCAGGCATTGCTGCTCGTTCTATGCAAACAAACAAACCGTGAATCTGGATGAATATTTTGACAAGTGCATGCACGATAGTCATGGAAATGTCACCATCGGAACGTTCTTTGAAATGGCACGTGATGCAGGCATAGACATCTCCATGCCTGCACCGAAGAAAGAGGAGGAATCGGCAGAAGTAGACGAGCCGGAGACGATTGAGCAATTGCCCTCTTTCCCTGAATGGATATACGACAAACTGCCGCCCCTTTTGCAAAAGATCACTTCGCACTGCGATACTCCGGCTGAAAAGAGCATGATGCTGATGACCGGAATTACGACAGTGAGTGCGGCTCTACCGCATTACTACATGGTTTATGGTGGCGACAAAATGGAATCGAACCTCTTTTTCTTCGGCTTGGCAAAGTCCGGTAGTGGCAAGGGACTCATGAAATATTGTCTGCGACTGGTGCAGCCCATTCATGACAAGCTGATTGAAGAGTCGAAAACAGCGATACGCGAGCATCTTATCCGCATGGAACAGAAGAAGAAAAAGAAAAGCAAACGAGGCGAGGAGAGTGTCGTGGTGGACGAGCCATGTCCCCCATACAAGCTTTTTATCTTGCCCGCAGAGAGTAGTAGTGCGGCATTCATCAAATCGCTCTATGAGAATGGCGGACGCGGCATTATGTTTGAGACGGAAGGTGATACGCTGGCCAATATATTCAGTAAGGACTACGGTTCGTATTCAGATAAGTATCGTAAGATACCGCATCATGAGTCGCTGAGGTTCAACCGTGTAGGCAACAGTAGCTCTACCATGAACGAGAAGGGCGAAGGTACCTATTTTGAGATTGAGCACCCCTGCATGTCCACAGTAATGAGCGGTACGCTGAACCAGCTGAAGAACTTGATCCCGTCGCCCGAAAACGGATTGTTCAGTCGTTTCTTTTTCTTGTACATGTCCACCGAAAACAAATGGCAGAACCAATATAAAGTAAATGCAGGTGAGTCGTTTGCCGACAAATTTGATGAATATGCCAAGGATTTGTATGTGATATACACGGCACTTGATTGTAAAGGAGAGGAGGGCGTACGATTCTACTTGAGTGACCGACAGGAAGAAAAAGTATATGAATTTTTCTGTAATCTATCCGTACAGTATCATACTCTTTATGGTGGTGACTACGATGGTACCATGCGTCGTTTAGGTTTGATGCACGGACGTATTTGTATGATCCTCACAGCCTTGCGTACCAAGAGTGTCTCGGATTTTGATTCGCCCCTCTATTGTTCGGATGAGGATTTAAACATTTCTCTAGAGATGATCAAGGTAATGAACCAACACACCACCTATGCATTCCAGTACTTGGCTCCTGAAAAGAGTAAAACGACAGGCCTAAGAAACATGCCGCCCCAGTTCCAATTCTACTATGCTCTACCTAAGATATTCACCGCCACCGAAGCACTAGACATCGGACTGGCCATGAAGTTCTGCAAAACAACGATATACAAGTACATTCGCCAATTCCAAAATGGTCAAGATGGAGTAGGACACTTGATCGAGAAACACAATCGCGGCACGTATCGGAAGGTGCTGAATCAGTAGAGGGACTCGTCCCATCCTTGCGGTAGCAAGGATGGGATGATTCTTACTCAGCCGTCCTAGTAGTATCTTCAATATGCCACAACTACTTTATTTATTAATCGTTATACATTCCCGTTTTGTAATTTTTAAATTGATATTTAATGATATTTAGATTAACATCTGGGAGTGTTTTTGCTTCACTAGAATATAATATAACATTAATACCTTTCACAACACAAAGATGATCTGCGTAGAAAGCTCCAGCAATCATGTAATTCAATAATTGCATTTTCGATTTATTGATACCTGCCATTCCACTTCCAATCAATGGAACATAAACAGAATTATCCTCATGATATTGTTCTATATAATAATACAATTTTTGTATTATTATAGGATAATCGGAATCATTTAATTCAGCACGATTATAATCGTTGAAATGCGTAACTGCTATCAAAATAAAGACTTTATCATTGTAATGAATACGAGCACAGGTCCCTAGCGGATATCTTTTTGTTTTTAAATCACTTGAAGTTCGTTCAAGATTCCAAGTAAAAGAAACATTTCCCAACAACGCATTGTCTATTTCTTTGTCTAAAAGGTCTATGTTATCACTAAAATATTTTGTTATAAATTGACCATGGATTGTTGATGGAGCAATGATACCATCACCAACATGTGTGTCAAAGTAATCATTCACAGGAATGATTATAACTCCATTCTTTTCAAATAAATCTCCATAGGATACATGTATGCATGTCTTATTATTTATTGAAATCGAGATCTTTTCTTTCTTATAAAAAATTTTGGACCAAGCAACTACTATTGAGAAAAAAATTGCAGCTATAAACAAAAGACAAGAATAGCCTTCATATTTTAGTGGCGAACAAACAAGACTTATCAGTGAGGTGATAGTTACCCATATACCTAATTGGGTTAAAAAATTATCCCCTATAATACTACAATGATCGAGTAAAAGATGTAATTTATTCATATAACTATATTTAAATTATTCAAAAGGAACAAGTTTTACACTATGTACACCACAGCAACTTCCATTGTTGGAATTAAATAATTCCCTGTTTTAAAGATCTCCGATATAAATTCAACGAAAGAATTAGAGATAAAAGTGTTTCCAACTATTCTTATTTTCAATCCGAAATCACAACTTATCTTCAGGGGTGACCTAGACGATGCGAAAAGATTGATAAAACGAATATCGAAGAAAGATATTTAATGCCTCTCACACTTCTATAAAAATAAAGCATTTCTTTTTACACTTGATAATAACGAAGGTGGTGAGGATAAACAGGATAGCTAAACCTACCAGCAAAGGAATTATATTAAAAAGAGTGAGAAGATATAGCAGAACAACGAAGGAGATACCCACTATACGGAATGATCTTGAAATGTTTCGCTTGATAATAAATGTTCTATCACCGGAGGTAAGATCGATATCAATCTTACTACAGAAACCATCAATGCATGCTGACACAGAATGGATACTATTTGATAATTCCAATTCAAGCACACCATTGGGTTGCAACGTTCGCGGTGCATCGTTGTCGATACCAACTTCGACTGATCTGAACAAAAAATCGTTTTTTCTTGATAATATTAATTTAGACATATTCTGATTAGATTTGATTGTACCGTAAATATAGAACAAACTTTCATATATGTAACATTAAATATCAAAATAGTTATCAGTGAACTATAAGAGATAAATCTCTATGAACACTCATTAAATAAAAGGCTTTTATTGTAAATTAAAATGGATGTTACTACCTTTGAACGGATTTTTCACAACGATACAAAGACAAAACATAAGATAAAATGGACACGGAGATTAGAATAAGAGCGGTTGAAGAAACTGATTTTTTTCAAATTGTGAGTTTATTCAAAGAGTTTGCAACCTTTGAGAAGATGCCTGAACAGATGACTAATTCTGTTGAAAGAATGAGTAAGGAAAAAGACTTTTTCCATTGTTTTGTGGCTGAAACAAAGGAAAAGAAGATCATAGGATATGCTACGTATTTCTTCTGCTACTACACATGGATTGGCAAATCGCTATACATGGATGACTTATATGTAAAGCCTGAATACCGAGCAAATGGAATAGGTACGAAGCTCATAAACAAAGTAATTCAGTTTGCAAAAGATTCAGAGTGTAACAAATTGCGCTGGCAAGTGTCTGATTGGAATAAACCGGCCATTGATTTCTATACACACATCGGTGCTAAAATAGATAGCAATGAACATAATTGCGATTTGATATTTGACTGATTACATAAGATGCAAAAATCCGGTAGGAGATGGGTCTTACCGGATTTACTTATATCTTTTGCTATTTGAAGTAAAAGCTTTGCGGAAAGTGAGGGATTCAAACCCCCGGTACGGACAAGCCGTACAGCGGATTTCGAGTCCGCCCCGATCGATCACTCCGGCAACTTTCCTTAAACGACTGCAAAGGTAAACCGTTTTTTCAAAACAGGAAAGGATTTATGTCATTTTTTTACCTCTTTTTTACTAAAGAAGAGATCATATATAAATTTATTATTGTACTTTTGTTCCCAATTATGGGAAGAATTCTTGCTTTAGACTATGGACGTAAGCGCACTGGCGTAGCCGTTACCGACCCGTTGCAAATGATTGCAAACGGACTTACCACTGTTCCTACGTTTGAGTTGGAACATTTTTTGCTTGAATACACAGGCAGAGAAGTGGTTGAAAGAATTGTGATAGGTATGCCCAAACAACTCAATAATCAATTGAGTGAAAATGCACGCTATGTGACACAGTTCATGAAACGTTTGGAAAAGATTCTGCCAAACATACCAGTCACGATGGTTGATGAAAGATTCACGTCTGTATTGGCGCATCAAACGATGCTGGATGGCGGTCTTAAAAAACAAGCAAGAAAGAATAAGGCATTGGTGGATGAAATCAGTGCTACCATTATTTTGCAATCGTTTTTAGAGAGTAGAAGTATTTTAAATTTAAAATAGATAACAGTTTTATGATATTACCAATTTATGTATACGGGCAGCCCGTTCTTAGAAAAGTCGCAGAAGACATTACATCAGATTATCCAAATATTAAAGAATTAATTAGCAATATGTTCGATACGCTCTTTCGTGCTGAAGGAGTAGGATTGGCTGCACCACAAATAGGATTACCAATTCGCGTAGTTGTGATAGATTTAGATCCGATGGGCGAAGACTACCCTAAATATAAAAATTTCAGAAAAGCATATATTAATGCGCATATCATTGAGACAAGTGAAGAGACTGTTTCAATGGAGGAGGGATGTTTGTCGTTACCTGGCATTCATGAAAATGTAACCCGCGCTAAAAAGGTTCTCGTACGCTATCTGGATGAAAACTTTGAGCCGCATGAAGAGGAAGCTGATGGATATTTGGCTCGCGTAATGCAGCATGAATTCGATCATCTGGATGGACATATGTTTATCGATCGGATGTCGCCCATGCGTCGACAAATGGATAAAGGCAAATTAAATGCAATGCTAAAAGGCAAAGCACATTGCAACTATAAAGTGAAAACTGTAAAAAAATAAGTTTATTCTTAACTCATAAGCTTAAATATTGGATGAGTATGCGTAAAACATTATTTTTATTGATCTGGGTTATTTCAGGCTCCATTTCAGCGCAAATAAACACTGACAGGGTAATGGAAATCGGCAGAAATGCCCTTTATTTTGAAGATTATGTACTCTCTATCCAATATTTCAGCCAAGTGATCAGTGCGAAACCGTACTTGCCTGAACCTTATTTCTATAGAGGTCTTGCTAAAATGAACCTTGAAGATTATCAGGGTGCCGAGGAGGATTGCTCGCTTTCAATTGAAAGAAATCCTTTTGTGGCAAGTGCTTATCAAGTGAGGGGACTGTCAAGAATACACTTGAAGAAATATGACGATGCTACCAGCGATTATCTGAAAGCCATTTCATTTGACCCATATAATGTGGGAATTCGTCACAATCTGGCGTTGTGCTATCTGCAAAAGAATGATTTTAAAGAAGCTGATGCGGCACTTGATTCTTTGATAAAAATCAATCCGAATTACCAAGCGGCCTATCTCATGGGGGCGGAGTCGTCTCTGAAACAAAGAGATACGTTGCGCGCTGTGACCAACTTGACCAAAGCAATCGAGCTGGATAAATACAGTGGCGATGCTTATCAGGCACGAGCCGGGATATATATGCAACAGAGCAAATGGAAAGAGGCAAAAGAGGATTATGGCTTTGCTATAAAATATACACCCAAAGAAGTGGGCAATTACATTAATAGGGCATTGGCCAATTATCATCTGCTCAAGTACAACGAAACGCTTGCGGACTATGACTCGGCCATTGAGCTTGACCCCAATAATTTCCTAGTTCACTACAACCGCGGTTTGTTACGTGCTCAGTTTGGTGATGAGAATCGTGCTATCAGTGATTTCTCATTTGTACTGCAAAAAGATCCGAACAACTTCATGGCTGTTTTCAATAGAGGTATTTTGCGCAACAAGACGGGGGATTATCGCGGAGCTATTCGTGATATCTCTACGGTTATTCGGCGATATCCTAATTTTCTGGCTGGTTATCAATTCAGGGCAACTGCTTATCGCAAGATTGGAAATATAACTGCTGCAACGCATGATGAAATGAAACTGATGCGTGCGAATCTGGATATGCGATTTGGAGGAAACAAATGGAGGAAGAAAGCTCCTTTGGCATCACACAAAACTCGTAGAATGTCTGATAAGGATATGGAAAAATACAATCAGATTGTTGAAGCTGACAAGGAAGAAAGCAATGATTCCATCTACAAGAATGAATATCGCGGTAAAATACAAAATAAGAAAGTGGAGATTCGCCTGGAACCGATGTTTGCTCTGACTTATTATGAGAAACAGGCGGAAATAAAACGTAGCGTACATTATTATAAAGGGATCGATGATATTAATAATCACCATTCGCTTCCACGTCGCTTGTTTATAACAAACCAGGAAGTGGCACTTGATCAACAACAAATTAAAGACCAATTTACGTCAGTGGACAAACTGACTCCTGAGATAATTAAATATCCTAAGAATGTCAGATATCGCTATGCACGTGCTCTTGACTATTATTTATTAAAAGATCAAAGCAATGCGTTGACGGATTTGAATGAAGTCCTAAGTATCGATTCGCGCTTTTATCCTGCTTATTTCACTAGAGCTCTTATTCGTTGGAAACAACTTGATTATGAAGAATCTGAGGAAATTAAAAATGTAAAAGGAAAAGTGGAAGAAGTAAGCACCATTGATATAAAGAATCCTGCATATGATGTAATCAAAGAGGATTATGACAAAGTAATCGGTTTAGCTCCGGACTTTGCGTATGCTTATTATAATCGTGGTATCGTGATGTGTGCACTTCATGACTATCAGTCGGCATTAGCAGATTTCACGACAGCCATACAACTTGATTCGAATCTTGGTGAAGCCTACTACAATAGAGGACTTACAAATGTATTTGCAGGTAATAACCAAGCTGGAATTAATGACCTTAGTAAAGCCGGTGAATTGGGCGTTGTAGAAGCATATAATGTGATAAAACGTCTAACTAAGTAAAAAAGGACGTTTTTCTTTGTCATTTCATGCATGAATGAAAAAAAAAGCCTATTTTTGCATTTGCATAAAAAGGATGAAATAATTTATTAAAAAGATTATGATAAAAATCACTTTTCCGGATGGCTCCGTTCGGGAATACAATGAAGGAGTAACAGGGTTACAAATTGCCGAAAGTATTAGTCCGCGCTTAGCTAAAGAAGTTTTGGCATGCGCAGTAAACGGCGAAACAATCGAATTAAATCGCCCCATCAACGAGGATGCTGCATTTGTTTTGTACAAATGGGACGACGAACAAGGTAAGCATGCATTTTGGCATACTAGTGCTCACTTAATGGCTGAAGCTTTGCAGGAGTTGTATCCAGGCATGCAGTTCGGTATCGGACCGGCCATTGAAAACGGTTTCTACTATGATGTGGATCCGGGAGAGGGCGTAACGATCAAAGAAGGCGATCTCGCTGCTATTGAGAAGAAAATGACTGAGCTGGCTGCCAAACATGAAGAGGTGGTTAGAGCTGACATTTCAAAGGCAGACGCGCTGAAAGGATTTGGAGATAAAGGACAAACTTATAAGTGCGAACTGATCTCTGAATTGGAAGATGGTACGATCACTACCTATACCAATGGAGGATTTACCGATCTTTGTCGTGGACCACACCTTATTAATACGGAAGTAATCAAGGCGATCAAATTAACAGCTGTGGCTGGAGCATATTGGCGCGGGCATGAAGACCGTCCTATGTTGACTCGTCTTTACGGAATAACATTCCCCAAAAAGAAATTGTTGGATGAATATCTTGTTTTGCTTGAAGAGGCAAAGAAGAGAGATCACCGCAAGATTGGAAAAGAAATGGATTTGTTCTTCTTCTCAGAGATGGTTGGTAAAGGATTGCCAATGTGGTTGCCAAGAGGAACTGCACTCCGCGTACGTCTGGAAGACTTCCTAAAGAGAATCCAACATCGTTTCGGGTATTTGCAAGTAATAACTCCACATATCGGTAATAAACAACTATATGTGACATCAGGACATTACGCTAAATATGGCAAAGATTCATTCCAACCTATACATACTCCTGAAGAAGGAGAGGAGTATATGTTGAAACCGATGAACTGCCCTCACCACTGCGAAATATACAAATATCAACCACATTCATACAAAGATCTGCCATTGCGCTATGCTGAATTCGGTACTGTATATCGTTATGAGCAAAGTGGTGAATTACACGGATTGACGAGAGTACGTGGCTTTACTCAAGATGATGCTCACATTTTCTGCCGTCCGGATCAAGTGAAAGAAGAGTTCTTGAAAGTGATGGATATCATCATGATCATCTTCAAAGCATTGGATTTCAATGAATTTGAAGCTCAGATTTCATTACGTGATAAAACTAATCGCGAAAAATATATCGGTAGTGACGAGAATTGGGAGAAAGCTGAAAACGCTATTGTAGAAGCTTGCAATGAAAAAGGATTAAAAGCCAAAGTAGAATATGGTGAAGCTGCATTCTATGGTCCTAAACTGGACTTCATGGTGAAAGATGCAATCGGTCGTAAATGGCAATTAGGAACAATTCAAGTAGATTATAACTTACCTGAGAGATTCCAATTGGAGTATACAGGTGCCGACAACAAGAAACATCGTCCGGTGATGATACATAGAGCCCCATTCGGTTCTATTGAACGATTCATCGCTGTGCTTATAGAAAATACAGCAGGTAAATTCCCATTGTGGTTGACTCCTGATCAAGCAATCGTGTTACCGATTAGCGAAAAGTTCAACGAGTATGCTGAAAAAGTTCGTAAACAACTTGATGACGCAGATATACGCGTATTGATTGACGATAGAAATGAAAAGATCGGACGTAAGATTCGTGATAACGAAATGAAACGTATACCTTACATGCTAGTTGTTGGTGAAAAAGAAATGGAAACAGGAACTGTAAGCGTAAGAAAGCAAGGCGAAGGAGATAAAGGTTGTATGAAAATTGAGGAATTTGCTAAAAAAGTGAATGAGGAAGTTCAAAATATGATAAATAAGTATTAACTTTGCAGGCTGAATATTTAAATAATAACAAGATAAACGGAAAAAGATAATTTTATTGAATGAAGAATGATAGATTAAAGTCTCAATATAGAATCAATGATGAGATTCGTGAGAGAGAAGTTCGTATTGTGGGTGACAACATTGAGTCCAACGTATATCCCATACAACAGGCATTAAAAATTGCAAGCGATTTGGGAATGGATTTGGTTGAAATCTCTCCCAGTGCTCAACCACCCGTTTGTCGTGTTATTGATTATTCAAAGTTTCTTTATCAAATGAAGAAACGTGCTAAGGAACAAAAAGCAAAACAGATAAAAGTAAACGTGAAGGAAATTCGTTTTGGTCCCCAAACCGATAGTCATGATTACGAATTTAAAATGAAACATGCTCGTGGTTTCTTAGGTGATGGTGATAAAGTGAAAGCTTACGTTTTCTTCAAAGGTCGTTCGATCTTGTTTAAGGAACAGGGAGAAGTACTTCTTCTTCGTTTCGCAAACGATTTGGAGGATTTTGCGAAAGTGGAACAAATGCCATTGCTTGAAGGTAAGAGAATGACAATTTTGCTAGCTCCTAAAAGAAAAGATGTTGCTCCTCCTGTAAAGAAAGAAGCAGCTCCTAAAAGAGAAGGTGGCCCTAAGAAAATGAAGTTGACTCCTGTTGCGAAAGAAACAACGGAAGTGGCTCCAGTGCAAGAAGTTGCTGCTGCTCCAGTAGAAAAAGAAGAAAATGCGTAACGCGCCGGTATAGTGCGTTACCATTATTAATAATAATTTAAATAATTAATAAAATGCCAAAGGTCAAGACTAACTCCGGTGCTAAAAAGAGGTTTACCCTTACCGGAACAGGTAAAATCAAAAGACAGCACGCTTATCATAGTCATATTCTGACTAAGAAAACTAAAAAGCAAAAAAGAAATTTATGCTACTCTACAATTGTTGATCACACAAATGTAAAGCAGGTTAAAGAACTTCTTTGTTTAAAGTAATCAAGTTAAGCGTACAAATTTATTAAAAGTATTAATCGAGTGTATTAGCATCTAAAGCTCGTCAATCAATGAGACGGCGCTAACATTCAAAAAATTAAAAAACTATGCCAAGATCAGTAAATCATGTTGCTTCCAGAGCAAGAAGAAAGAAAATTTTGAAGCTTACCAAAGGTTATTTTGGTGCAAGAAAGAACGTATGGACTGTAGCCAAGAATACCTGGGAAAAAGGTCTTACTTATGCATACCGCGATCGTAAGAACAAGAAAAGAACATTCCGTGCATTGTGGATACAACGTATCAACGCTGCTGCACGCCTTGAAGGTCTTTCTTATTCTCAATTGATGGGTGCTCTACATAAAGCCGGCATCGAGATCAATCGTAAGGTTTTAGCTGATTTAGCAATGAATCAACCTGAAGCTTTCAAAGCTATTGTTGCTAAAGTAAAGTAATTTAGAACAAGATTTTTCAAAGCCCATTTGCAATGCAAGTGGGCTTTCTTTATGTTAAGACCTTTTTGCAATAATATAGCCTTTGATCCGGAAATACCACGCATTGACAACTAACGGTACGGCTACGCCACAAATGGTATAAACAACCCAAAACCACTCATTACGAACCCATATAACGGGATAGCAACTGATCATGCGCGGATCTAACCCGTAAATAAAAATCTTCAGTGCATTGACTATTTTAAATGAAAGCAAACTGAAAGCGAATATCGGCATGGTGTTATTACCTATATACACCAACAAATTTTTTATCCGCGATTCATTGCAACTTATATAATGGGATGCTTTATATACCATGATCCAGCCGATGATTCCGGGTAAAAAGGTGTTGAGATAAAGAGTGAGGTTGGGACGATATTTCAGTGTAGTGGGGTGAATCTGCGAATATGCTGCAACAAATAGAAATGCACAAATGGCTAAAACCCAATCGTACTTATGATGATCATTCAATCTTGTACGGCGAAATATAAAGCCTGCACCAATATAGAATAAGGCATATAATTCTCGACTGCCTCCTTGTGGCCAATAAGGAATGGTTGTTGCATGCCATGCTAATTTTAGGCCTGCAGCAAAAGCCAGTAGACAGATGATAATACCTACAGCTATCTCATTCTTTGTGACAAATTTATGAATCAAATAATACAATAGACAGAAAAGGATACTGCCTACAAACAAGGAACGCAAAAACCAGAATGTTCCCAGCACAAAAGGATCATAGCCTCCCATGCTATAAAGGATTTTACCTCCGAAATCCAACATGGTGGAGTAGGTGTATGGGCGTACAACACCACCGGCCATATTACCGTAAGATGTGTTCTGCAGACCTACCATAAAGAAGACATTATGCAGAACCAAGAAAAGAAGGCTCCATTTTACAAAAGGAAAGTATAGTCCTTTTACTTTTTTCTTGATAAAGGTCGATTTATCATCGACGTACTTTACTGAAAAGAAATAACCTGAAGCAATAAAAAATAAAGGCATGTGAAACATATAAATGAATGCAGTCAACATTCCGGGACAACAGGTATGCCCCATAACCATGAGTATGATTCCAATTCCTTTGCAAATACTTATTGTTTCATTCTTTTTATTCATTTCTCTTATCCATTCAATTTACTTACAAAGATACAATAAGTGTTTCAATGCAAAAAATACTTAAGATTCTAAAAGCCTTATCTGAATGATTTTTACTAATTTCGCTATGGAAAATAAAATTAATCAATGTATGATCTATAACAATCAACAAGTAAGGCGACAAGATCGTCTATTAGAAGAAGAACAAGCTATCCGACTATTGAAAGAAAGTGAATATGGAGTATTATCCATACAATCTGACAAAGCTGACGTTTATGGACTCCCTATCGATTATGTGTGGGATGGAGAATCATCTTTATATCTTCACTGTGCTCCAGAAGGACATAAACTGGATTGTATTGCAAAATATCCGAAGGTTTCTTTTTGCATAATCGGGCATACGAATGTCATTTCAAATAAGTTTACGACAGCTTATGAAAGTATTATACTCACGTGTGAAGCTCACATCGGATTAAGCTCTGAAGAAAAGATGAAAGCACTCAAGCTGATATTACAGAAGTATTGTCCCAATGACCAGGTGGTAGGGCAGAAATATGCTGAAAAATCCTTTCATCGCACAGAAGTTATTCGCATTGAGATCGACGAATTTAGTGGGAAACGCAAATGTATACACCCCTAATAGATAAGGAAAGAATCTCTATGTTCACCTATCTTGCTTGAATAATTCTTGTTCTGCAAAATAGGTGAACATAGGATGAGAAGTTTCAATAATTATATAATGCTTCATTAAAAAAGTCATTAATCGGCTTCACGAGCTGAAATTTTTCAAAGACCTCATCAACATAAGTACCGGACTGGATTACAGCACTGTCATCATAACTTTTGAATATATCAAAATTCTTCATCTTAACATACTTATCAAATTTCCCTCCCGCTTTAAAATCTCTGGGCATTGTTTTAAGTGAATCTCCCTCAAACAGAAAGTTTTCCTTAAATTTCTTATCTTTCAATAAACGATCAAGGGTTTCACCTTCTGATTCAATTTCCTGCCTTACTACTTTCAATGCATCATTAGGCAAGCAGTGTAATCCAGCAGCTATCAAGCTCTGATCTCCCGGCTGAATATGTAAATAATACCCGGCTTTAATACTCTTCTTGCCACCCGGTGCAATGTATGCCCCAAAATGATTCTTATAAGGTTGCTTGTCTAAACTGAATCTTGTATCTCGTGGCAATCTGAAGACACACTCTTTAGGAGATAGCCCCAACAAAGATTTATCGATCAATGTAAGCCTATTTATCAACTCCTGAACAATTTCATTAAACTCGCCACGCGCTTCGTCACACAGGCTCTTATGGGCATGCATCCAATCCACATTGTTGTTTCGCGACAGCTCTATCAAAAAGTCTAAGATTAATTTTGTATTCATAACAATTTTATATTAACAGGAAAATAACAATCATATCAAAGGAAAAGTTTTTCAAAGATCGGCATTTTTTTATAAAAACATAAGCTTAGAGTCTAAATAAATGTATTTGTTTTTTTACCTTTGAAGACAGAAAAAAATAATGAAAATGGAAGAAGGTCTGATAGTATACAAAGCCTCTGCCGGTTCGGGTAAGACTTTTACACTAGCGGTGGAATACATCAAAATGTTGGTAAAAGATCCTTTTGCCTATAAACAAATATTAGCCGTCACTTTCACAAACAAAGCTACGGCTGAAATGAAAGAGCGTATTTTAGGGCAATTATATGGTATTTGGAAGGGTGATCCCGATTCGCAAGCTTATTTAAAAAGGGTATGTGAAGATTTGAATAAACAAGAGCAAGAGGTACGGTCACAAGCCGGCATTGCACTTGAACGAATGATGCATGACTATGGTAGATTTCGAATAGAAACGATCGATTCATTCTTTCAATCAGTCATGCGAAACCTTGCTCGGGAATTGAATCTATCTCCTAATCTGGAAATTTCCTTGGATGACAGCCAGATTCTTGGTGACGCAGTGGATGCCATGATTGAGAATTTGACTCCACGTTCAACTATGCTTTCGTGGATTATGCAGTTTGTTGAGGAAAAGATTGCAAGTGATAAAAAATGGAATGTAACGGATGAGATAAAAGCTTTTGGACGTAACCTCTTCAATGAAATATATATTGAAATAGGTAAGGGGTTACGCGCCAAACTGGAGGATCCACAGTACATTGCAAGTTATTATAGAGATATAAAGGCTTTGAAAGCTCAGAATGAAGATCTTATGAAAGGGTTCCTTGAGCAATTTCATTCATTACTCAAAGAAAATGGGCTTGAAGTAAGCGATATAAAATACGGTAAGGATGTGGAGAGTTTCTTCAAGAAGCTTACTCAAAATAATTTTGCAGACTCAAACAGAGGAACGCGAATTGTAAGCTTCATGTCTGATGCCGGATTTTGGATAAAGAAGAGTTCTCCACGTGCCGATGAGATTATGGAATTGGCTACAGATGAATTAATGCCGCTACTAGTAACTGCTGATGAATTTCGTAAAGAAAAAGGACGAATCATTAATTCATGCATACTTTCGTTGCAACAGATATTTAAAGTAGGGCTACTTGCCGGAATAGATGAAGAGGTTCGTGAACAGAATCATGCACACAACCGTTTTCTTTTAGCAGATACCAGTGCTCTTCTGCATCAATTGATGCAGGATTCGGATGCAACATTCGTGTTTGAAAAGATTGGCTCAAGTTTGCATAATGTAATGATCGATGAATTTCAGGATACATCACGTTTGCAATGGGACAATTTCAAATTATTACTACTTGAATGTTTGTCGCAGGGAGACGAGAGTCTATTGGTCGGGGACGTAAAGCAGAGCATCTACCGCTGGCGAAACGGCGATTGGACGATTCTTAACGGATTAAATAATCACATTGATTACTTCCCTTTAAGTGTAAAAGGCCTGAATGTCAACAGACGAAGTGAGGCAAACATTGTGATGTTTAACAATAACTTGTTTTCACATGCGGCGCAATGGTATAATCAACGCTTCAGAGAGACTCATGACACAGACTGTGAACCGTTGCTGCATGCTTATGCTGATGTGCAGCAAGAGGTGCCAGACCCGTCAAAAGAGGCCAAAGGATTAGTGTCTGTCACATTCATTCCAAAAGATGAAGAAAAAGATTATGACACACTGACATTGGAAGCTTTAGCTTCTGAAATTAAAGAATTGATTGACAATGGACTTGAAATGACGGATATAACAATCCTGATTCGAAAGAACAAAGTAATCCCTATCATAGCGCAATATTTTGAAAAGAATTATCCGAAATATCGCATTGTAAGTGATGAAGCATTTCAATTGAAAGCATCAATAGCTATTCAAATAATTACGGATGCACTGCGTTTACTGAGCAATGAAAACAATAAGATAGCAAAAACACAATTAGCACTCAATTACCAAAATAGAGTTTTGCTCCAGAATCTCTCTCTCAACGATTTATTGATAATGAATAATATAGATGATCTTCTTCCTGTGGATTTTATCGAAAAGAGGAAGTCGCTAGCGCTAATGTCATTATATGAGCTTGTGGAAGAGATATTTATACTGTTTCAATTGGATCATGTAGAAGGGCAGGATGCTTATTTATTTACATACTATGATGCCGTACAAGAATATACAACAAGCAATTCTTCAGACATCGGGCAATTCCTGGATTATTGGGATGAGAAATTATGTACAAAGACGATTCCATCAGGAAATGTGGATGGAATAAGAATCATGTCCATTCATAAATCAAAAGGACTGGAATTTCACACGGTTTTAATTCCATATTGTGACTGGAGCATGGAAAGTGAAACCAACACCCAACTGGTATGGTGTCAGGCGGATGAAGCTCCATTCGACAAAATGGATATTGTGCCGATGTACTATTCTGCTACCATGGAGAATTCAACCTATCACAATAGTTATGAGAATGAGAAACTGCAAATGTGGGTGGACAATCTTAATTTATTATATGTAGCATTTACTCGTGCGGCAAAGAATCTTATAGTATGGTGCAAAGCTGATAACAAACGCCAGGTCTCTGAAATGTTAGGAGACTGCTTGTCGGAAATGGATGAGAGCTTTGCCGTTGACAAAGAGATCGGAGGCACTTACACGTTTGGTACTTTATTAAGCAGCACGAATGAAAAAGAGAAAATAAAAACGTTCAACAATCGACTGGAGCAGCAACCTGAGGAAATTCCGGTAAAAATGGAATTGTACAGACAGAAGAATGTTGAATTTCGACAAAGTAATCGATCTGCTGAATTCATTGATGGGGAAGAGGATACTCAGCAACAATACATTAGCCGCGGACAGATTATGCATGCTTTATTTGCCGGCATAAAGACTGAAAACGACATCAATGGCATGTTGCAACAGTTCATAGAGCAAGGCATCATTACCACTGAAGATGAACCGGAAATAAGAGCACTAACAGAACGGGCTTTAAGTAACCCACTCGTGAAGGATTGGTATGATGGAACATGCACTTTATTTAATGAAAGAGAAATCATTGAAATAAATGAAGGTAAACTGGAAATTCGCCGTCCTGACCGTGTGATGCTGAAAGAGGATGGTAGTATCACTATCGTTGACTTTAAATTTGGGCGCGACAAAGCTGAATACGAAACGCAAGTTCGAGGTTACATTGATTTGTTGCAAAAAATGGGGTATAGCAAAGTAGAAGGATATTTATGGTTTGTTTATAATAACCGTATTATAAAAGTTGATTAAGGATGAATACATTTTTAAATATAGTTGCCAAAGATTTATATAAACGTTTTGGAAATGATATGTCACGCGTGGCTGTTGTCTTTCCAAACAGACGTGCAGGATTGTTTTTTAATGAGTGCCTGGCCCATCAAACCGATAAACCGGTATGGGCACCGGCTTACTTGAGTGTTAAGGACTTGTTTCAATCTTTGTCTCCCTTGCATCTTGGTGATCCGATTGAGTTAGTCTGTCGTCTATATAACATCTTTGCAAAGATCTCCGGAAGCAAGGAATTGCTGGATGATTTCTATTTTTGGGGTGAACTTCTGATTAGTGATTTCGATGACGTGGACAAGAATCTGGTGGATGCGGACAAATTATTCAGCAACCTGAAAGATTTGCAAGAGATGGCAGATGATCTTTCTTTTCTTTCAGAGGAACAAGAGGAGGCAATCCATCGTTTTTTCAAGAACTTCTCCATAGAGAAAAGGACAGATATGAAAGAGAAGTTCATCTCTCTATGGAATGTGCTGAAACCGGTCTATCATCAATTCAGAGAAGATCTAGAGCAAAGTGGAATCGCTTATGAAGGAATGCTATACCGTGATGTGATAGAGCATCTTGACACAAAGACATTGAAATATGATCATTATGTTTTTGTAGGATTCAATGTGCTAAACAAGGTAGAGCATAATTTCTTCAAAGCTTTGCAAGATGGCGGAAAAGGTTTGTTTTATTGGGATTATGATCTATATTATACAAGTAAATCAGGAAATGAAGCAGGAGAATTTATTAAACGCAATCTAAAGGATTTCCCGCAAGACTTATCGCCTGATTTATTCAACGAATTGTCTGCTCCAAAAACAATTACATATGTTTCGGCAACTACAGAAAATGCTCAAGCTCGCTATCTTCCTCAATGGATACGCAAGCATGTTACTGGTGATACTAATCAAAAAAAATCTGAATGTGCCATTGTTCTATGCAATGAGTCTCTTTTGCTACCGGTTCTTCATAGCTTACCGGATGACACAGGAGACGTGAATATAACAATGGGATATCCCTTACTGCAAACTCCTGTATATAGCTTTGTATCCGCTTTGTTGGATTTACAAGATGGATATGATTCTGAGCGTGACCGATACACCTATAAAGCGGTTCACACAGTGTTGTCACACCCTTATACTCGACAGCTAACAGCAGACAATGCTAAAAATCTAGACGTGGCAATCACAAAACAAAATAGATTTTTCCCTCAACCCAATGAACTTCTAAAAGATGAATTTCTTACTTTTATATTTACTCCTACAGAGAAAACCAATGAGGGATTCTGTAAATATCTATTGAATATATTGAAAGATATAGCAGTCATCTACCGCAAAGAAAAAAGTAGTGACGACATGTACAATCAATTGTATCGCGAATCACTTTTTCAAACCTACACGACAATTAATCGGATTTACTCTTTAGTCTCTTCGGGATTATTACAAATAAATTTACCAACTTTCAGAAGATTGTTGGATCGTCTTTTAAAAGCATCCAGTATCCCTTTCCATGGAGAACCGGCTATTGGATTACAAGTGATGGGAGTACTGGAAACTCGTAACCTTGATTTCAAACATCTAATTATGCTTTCACTTAATGAGGGGCAATTACCGAAAGCCGGAGCAGATGCTTCGTTCATACCATATAATCTACGAAAGGCTTTCGGCATGACAACCATCGAACACAAAAATGCCGTATATGCTTATTATTTCTACAGAGTTATTCAACGCGCAGAAACCATTACGTTATTATACAACAATTCGACAGATGGTGCAAATAGCAGAGAGATGTCACGTTTTATGCTGCAGTTGCTCGTAGAATATCCTCACGAAATAAATAAACGATACATTGAAGCCCGCCAGCAACCAATGGTTATAAGTAAGATTAGCATTGAAAAGAAACAAGAAGTGATGCAACGATTAATTAATCGATTCACTCAAGATGAGAATTATAGTGGCGAGTCCAAAAAGATATTGTCTCCATCAGCATTGAATAACTACCTAAGTTGCCCTTTGAAATTTTACTTCATGTACGTTGCCAAATTGAAGCCGGAAGATGAAGTAACAACGGATATAGACGGAGCCATGTTCGGAACAATTTTCCACAAGACGGCGGAAAACATGTATAAAGAATTGGGAAAGAATACAATCGTGCCGGAAATGATAGATTCTCTATTAAAGGATCCTCGTAAGATTCAAGACGAAGTGGATAAATCATTTCAAACCGAATTCTTCAAACAAAAAGAGATGTCAAATGTGGAATATAATGGCTTACAGCTTATTAATTCACATGTCATTTGCAACTACATTAAGCAATTGTTGCGCAATGACCAACGATATGCTCCATTCAAAATCGTGTCAACAGAGCATCCTGTATCAGATCCATACAAAATCATTTTAAACGATAGTAAAAGCATAAATATATTAATCGGTGGCATTATTGACCGTATTGATGAAAAAGAAGGAACTATACGTATTGTCGATTATAAAACAGGTGGGCAGCCATCAATAGCCAAAGATATTCAATCGCTATTTGTACCTGATGACAAACGTCCCGGATATATTTTACAAACATTCGTTTATGCCTCTATTTTAAGTAAAGAGTATCCCAATAACAAAATGGTTCCATCATTATTGTATATTCACAAAGCCGCAAAAGACGATTATTCTCCGGTTATCAAGATGGGGAAGACGGCTGTTGAAGACTTTTCAGAGTATCAAGAAGAATTCACACAATCTTTAATAGGATTGTTGCAAGAGATCTTTGATGATAAGAAGCCTTTTGAACAAACAGAATTGAGCAATAGCTGCACATATTGTGATTTTAAAGCAATTTGTGGAAAATGAATGATGCAATTGTTCTCTCTTTTTTGTAAATTTGCATGCGAACAATTAACTTATAAAAAGAATATGGCAAAAGAATTAGCTTTAAAGTATGGATGTAATCCCAACCAGAAGCCAGCACGTATCTTTATGGAACAAGGGGAGTTGCCTTTGGAAGTGCTTTGCGGACATCCGGGATACATTAACTTTTTAGATGCTCTTAATAGTTGGCAGTTGGTGAAGGAGCTAAAGGAAGCTACCGGACTACCTGCAGCAACATCATTCAAACATGTGAGTCCTGCCGGAGCAGCAGTTGGTGTTGAAATGAGTGACACTCTGAAAAAGATTTATTTCGTTGATGACTTGGAGTTATCACCATTGGCTACTGCGTATGCGAGAGCAAGAGGTGCTGACCGCATGTCTTCTTATGGCGACTGGATTGCATTGAGTGACGTATGCGACATTCAAACAGCGCGTTTGGTTAAACGCGAGTTTAGTGACGGTATCATTGCACCCGGATATACTCCTGAAGCTCTGGAATTGCTAAAAGCAAAGAAAAAAGGTAATTATAATGTAGTTCAATTTGATCCGAATTACACTCCTGAGCCCATTGAGCATAAACAAGTCTTTGGTATTTCTTTTGAGCAAGGACACAACAATGTCAAAATTGATGAAGCAATGTTCAATGAGATTCCTACAAAGAATAAAAATTTGCCCGAAGCTGCTAAACGGGATTTACTATTGGCATTAATCACTTTAAAATATACTCAATCCAACTCTGTATGCTACGTCAAAGACGGACAAGCTATCGGAATTGGTGCCGGTCAGCAAAGTCGTATACATTGTACAAGATTGGCTGGCAACAAGGCAGATATATGGTGGTTGCGCCAACATTCCAAAGTAATGAACTTACCATGGAAAGAAAAAGTACGCCGTGCTGATCGTGATAACGCAATCGATGTATATATCTCAGAGGATCATAATGACGTATTAAATAATGAAACATGGCCGACCTTCTTCACGAAAAAACCTGAAGTACTTACTTCTGAAGAAAAGAAGGAATGGCTTGCTCAATTAAATGGAGTATCACTTGGATCTGATGCTTTCTTCCCATTTGGTGATAACATCGAAAGAGCATATAAGAGTGGGGTAGAATTCATCGCGCAAGCCGGAGGATCTATCCGTGATGACAATGTGATTGAAGTTTGTGACAAGTATAATATTGCTATGGCATTTACGCATCTGCGTTTATTCCATCATTGATCGATATATAAAAGATGAAATAGTAAAGGCCTCGATTAAAATTAACCGAGGCCTTTCTTTTGAGAATCAATCACTAACTTTTATTTTAGGTCTTCAAGTAGTTTTATAGCATCAACATATTGCGCAATACCATCTGCAACCATTTTTGCATCACGCATCGCCAATACCACAGTTTGCGGAGTATTCACAACATCTCCACCTGCAAATACACCCTTTCTAGTTGTCATCCCGTAAGGTGCCCTTTCACGTGTTAGCACATATCCTTTGTCGTCAACATCAATTCCTTTCGTAGTTGACACGATACGGCTTGCAGGTTCTGACCCAACTGCCATCATTATTACATCCATCGGCATAGAAGTCTCAACTCCTTCACGATTCAACAATACTTCCTTTAATATATCTTGTTCTCCTGTAAATCCTTTTACATCGGTATTCCAACAAAATTGTACGCCTTCTCTTACAGCATCCTCATATTCCGACTTTAAAGCGCTCATTTCATTAACACTTCTATAGTAAAATACGGTAACAGATTGAGCTCCCATTCGTATCGCTGTGCGAGCACCATCCATGGCAACATTTCCACATCCGATAACACCTACACGGTCACCATCCTTTACTGGAACATCTCCTCTCTTAATAATGTTGCCTTCATTCATCAAGTTTACCTGACGAAGAAAATAGGAGGATTGAATAACACCTTTAAATTTAGATCCGGGTAGTCTCAGTTTCTTCGGTTTCACAGTACCCGTTCCAATAAAAATGGCATCAAACCCTTGATCAAACATTTGATCAACCGTTATATCTTGTCCTACTACCACATTTGTATGATAAGTAACACCTAACTCTGCTATCTTTTTTATTTCACGCCTAACGACTTCTTTAGGAAGACGATATTCAGGAATGCCGAACATAAGGACTCCGCCTAACTCCGGTTCCATTTCAAATATTTCTACATTAAACCCATCTCTGGAAAGATCTCCGGCGATAGTCAAACCAGCAGGTCCTGAACCAATAACAGCTATCTTTCCACGAGTCTTAGGAACTAACTTCTCACGAATCAATTCCATGTTTCCATCAAAGTCCGCGATAAATCGTTCTAATTTACCAACACGTATTCCTTGACCTTTTTTATTTAGGATGCAATGTCCCTCACATTGTTTTTCATGAGGGCAAACACGTCCGCATACAGCAGGTAAGTTACTTTTTTCATTAATAACAAACATGGCATTTCCCATATTACCCATAGAAAGCTGATGAATCCATTCAGGAATATTATGCTTGATCGGGCAGCCTTGTACACACATCGGATTCTTACAATGCAGACAACGCTTAGCTTCATCAACGGCCTCTCTAGCCGTATAGCTTTCATTTATTTCATCAAATTTCAAATCTTTAGCTGATCTCATGTTTCTATTACCTATAAATTTTGGCGCAAATATACATCATTTTGCAATATAGACATAGCAGAATACTGAAAATATCAATTTAATTTGCAAGAAACACAAGATTAATCTAAATTTGCGCTATATGATATAATAAAATGAAAATTAAAGAACGAATAATTGCAACAATTCAAGAAGCAATACCAGATCTAGTACTTCTGAATGATCCATATACAGTAATTACCGCTGCAGGGATGATCCTTACCGATATTCCTATTCAGAATACAGATGATATAGATATTCTAGTAAGCTTACAAGATGAACTTTTACTGCAACAAATATGGAGTAATAGACTGATCGATAATTTTCAGACACACAACGATCATCTATTTAAATCCTGTATTCACCGGTATCATTTTAATTTGATCGATATTGAGGTTATGGCTAATTTAAAAGTTCATAAACAGGAAGGATGGACTCCCGTAGAGATCAATGAAGTCCTACAAATCCAAATCAACAAAGACTTTGCTATAGCTGTACCTACTAAAAAGGAGCAGAAGAGACTTTTACTACTATTCGGAAGAGATAAAGACCTGCGACGATTGATTTTATTCAAATAACTTGCTACATAAAAAAAGGATATGCTTCAAAGCATACCCTTTTTATATATCTTAAATTGATTTATCAATCATCATCATCATGTACATCCGGTACTAACTCAATTGTATTATCATAGTAAGTACTTGTTGATGCACATCCTGTACTCAAAATTGCACGTTTACCATTACAAAAAGATACGGCATCATAACGTGATGTTGCAATACTGTGCTTAGTAATTGGTGTAAATGAAACTTGATTCCAAAGATCTGTTGAAGGAGTATATTCCCAATAGTCTCCCCTTACAGAAGAGTTTTTTCCACATGCAATATAAACTTTATTGTTAAATGCAAAGATGGATGGAAACATTCTACCTAATGAACCATAATCATCATCATAACTATCTGAACTCCTATCAGCTATATCACGTTCTTGAGTCCAAGTATCTGTTTTTCTATTGTATTTCCAAAAATCGTAGTTATAGCCGCTACTACTATATCCAAAACCTACATATGCGACACTATCACTAAACGCAACAGCAGCTCCAGCTTGACGCTTACTACCAGGGAAAGCAACAGTACTCCAAGTATCTGTAGTCGGATTATATGAATACATATCTTTTAAATAACTATCATCATTATATCCACAACCGACAATACCTTCATCACTAAATGATACTGAGAGCGCATCTTTACGCCCCGTATAAGGGAAATTTGCAACTTGAACCCATGCTCCTGCTAGAGTTTTAGTAATTGTGTCAGTTCCTATAACAACATCCTGAACTGTGCTCCCGGATGGATTAAATTTCCAAGTATCTCGCAAATAAACAGTTGTCTGAGTCGTGGCATCATAACCTTCTCCTGTAGTAACAAACCCATATCCATCTGCAGAAAAACCTGCGGCTTCTCGCCTTGCTGTACCAGGCATAGATGCAACTTGTTCCCAACTATTATTTGTAAAGCTATAACGCCATACATCACTAAGACGAACTGTCTTTCCATTATAACCACCGACTACATAACCATAATCACCTATAACGAAAGAAGCTGCACCCCAACGTGCTTTACCATCAAAATCAGCTTTAGTTTTCCATTCACCATAAGTATAACTATTGCTTGATGTACAAGAAGAGAACAACGCTAACGAGAAAAGTGCTGCCGCCACCGCTGTATTTAATTTGCTCATTATATTCATACGAGTTTTGTTATTAAAATTTTATAGGCAACAAAAGTAAAATTGCTTATCAATTAAGCAAAATGTTATCTACTAAACAGACTTTTTAATCGCTAAATTGAATTAAAACACGTATGAAACAAATATCGACTAATTTTATTAAAACATAGATTAATTAGATAGCTTTGTACTGAAAAACAGCCTTTTTGTGGATTATATTTTCTCATATAGTTACACCGACCTAATTTTATACCGTTTTAAAAGGAAAATAATAAATATGAGATCAATAAAACTAGCGTTCTTGTCACTGGCTTTGATTGCCGCATTTACAGCATGTAGAGATGAATCTTCAACTTTGGGAAGTAACTGGGTTTCATCAGAACTTAAAAGTGTGATAACGGATACTTGTACTGTGAAACTGACTACCATCATGGCTGACTCAGTCAATACGTCTAATCTCTCATCGGTTCAAGTGGGGCATTATAAAGACAATAATTATGGTGATATTACAGCTAAAGCGTTTGTCGAGTATGCGTATGCCTATTTTACGACAGGTGAAGACGTTAAATATAGCATAGACTCAACTACTATAAAAGTAAAATGGACTGGTGAGTTCATGGGTGATACCACACAAGTCCTTCCAATAAAGATGTATGAATTGAAACAAAATATCACACTTGATGATGATGGATATCTTTATAATATTTCTCCAGCTGTTCAGTGTAGCACAACACCGATAGGTGAGTTCAATGCTTATGTACATCCTAACAGTACATCTACGCAATACGAATATAAATTACCAAACTCACTTGGCCAAAAATTTCTTGACAAAATAATCGATTCTCAAGGACTACCAACAATGCAAAACCAAAGTGATTTTAGAGAGTATTTTAGAGGAATTGCATTTATCCCTGAAACAGCTAACAATATAATCCCTGGTATTGCTAGAAATGACTCTAGTTTGGTGATCACAGTATATTATCATGGCGATGATAATTCTGATGAACAACAACTGCAATTCAAGCCAACTACACCGTGTTTTTCAAAAATTATTCAGGACAAGACCGGCTCTAAATTGGCTTTATTTGACAACCATCCGGATGACAATATGGTTGTTTCTAGTAAAACCGGAAATATGAGTTTTATCCAAAGTACAACTGGATTCTATACAAAAATAGAATTCCCATTTTTAGATGGACTTCAGGAATCAGGAGAGACAGTGAGTATCACTGCTGCAACCTTATACATTTATCCGGTTAGAGGAACCTATCCCGACGCGTTGAACCCTTTGCCTACGACAGTATCTATGTATACAGCCTCACCTGATAACACAACAAGTTCCCAATTAAAAAACAGTGCTGGAACGACAGCTCAAACAGGGAATTTGGCTGTCGCGTCTGACGGAGATACGGACACAAAATATTATTCTTTTGATCTAACATCATTTTTGCAAACAAATTTATTTGCTGCTCCTATGTACAGACAAAACCTGCAGCTGACATTTCCATCAAGTAAAATTAACACATCATGTAAAGGAATATTGATTAGCGACCAAAATTACAATAACGATAATGGTAATGACAATTACAAAACAAAATTAGTAATCAGATATACGGCGTATAACTCCAATAAATAAGATGAAAAATAAACTGACAATATTTACAGGAGTATCACTTTTGGCGATATTCTTCAACCCTATTAGTATAAAAGCGCAAGGAACTACTGATTCACCTGCATCCATGTTTGGTCTTGGAGAACTGGTTAACAATGAAACCGGTAGATATTCAGGAATGGGTGGAGTAGGTATCGCATTGCGAAGCGATAACTTTTTAAATACGAATAATCCGGCAGCTCTAACTGCCGTAGATACATGCAAATTCGTTTGGGAAATGGGATTGCACGGCAAATATGACAAATATGACTCCGGTAGTCAAAATTCTACTGCTTTTGAGGGCAATATAAGTAATATTGCATTAGGATTTAGTCTAAGGAAAGTTTCTTTTGCACTAGGATTAGCTCCCTATAGTAGCATGGGATATGCTATTACTGAAACAAAAAGTGTTGAAGGAACAACCAATTCAACCACATCTTCCTTGTTTGAAGGTGATGGAGGTACATCCAAAATCTATTTTTCTGTAGCATATAAATTATTTAAGAATCTTTCAGTTGGCGCAACCATGAATTATTTGCTAGGACATACGGTTGAAACAGAAGCTATGGATGCAACTACTGTTCAAACAACATCAAGAAAAAATGCTTTTTTCGCTGATTTTGGAGCTCAATATACCATGCTTATTGATAAAAAACAAGCTTTTACATTCGGACTTGTATATGGTTATAAGCAAATCATTCAACAACATAATAAATTGGTTGTAGCAGATTCAAACAGCGGTGATGGCAGCACTCAAAATGGAGTACATAAAAAAGAACAAATCATACCACAATATTTTGGTGGAGGTATTGCCTGGACAAAAGAAAGACTTACTTTGACGGCTGATTACCGTAAAATACAATGGTCACCAATGCCTGCGGATGTAGTTACCTTTGTTAATCAAGACAAGGTAAATGTTGGTGGTGATTATTTATTCGGCAATTTATATAAAGAACCAACTCACATAATGGCAGGTTTAGGATATGAAAATTCTTATATGATGAAAAATGGTTGTAATCCAAAAACTTATTCAGTAAGTGCCGGTATCGGATTACCCGTACTGAATAAAAACTTATTGTCATTAGGAGTTAAATATTCAATTCAACCAACCAGTCCACAGAAATTCCAAAGAACAAATTCTTTCTGTGTCTTTCTAAATATTTCATTCCATGAAAAATCAATGAGATATAAAATAGAGTAAACTCTATGATCTCCAAAATTAGATAAGTTTTATTGAAACATAAAAAAGCGCATTAAAAATGCGCTTTTCTTTTTCACTTGAAACTTTGATTCGATTACTTGAATATCTTCACTCTATCTTCCAGAGGTTCAAAATCTTTATCACCAGGACCATTTGCAGGAGTTCCAAAAGGCATTTCTGCAATCAATTTCCAATTAGCAGGAATATTCCACTCTTTAGCAACACGTTCATCAATGAGCGGATTATAATGTTGAAGGTTTGCTCCAAATCCCAACTCTTCAAGCATAGTCCATACAGCTAACTGATGCATTCCGGATGTTTGTTGTGACCAAATAGGGAAATTGTCTGCATAAGCTGCATAAGCTTTCTGTAAGTCTGTTATCACATCCTGATCCTCATAAAATAGTACTGTACCATAACCGGAAAGAAAAGCTCCGTCTATTTTTGCTTCAGTTGATTTAAATGCTTCAGCAGGAACAATACCACGCAAAATTTCTTTCGTTATATTCCATACTTTCTTATGATTTTCACCCAATAATAAGACCACTCTTGTAGATTGGGAATTAAAAGAACTAGGCACATGCTTTACTGCAAAATTAACGACCTCCTCAATTTCTTTATCAGAAACAGGTGATTGATTATTGATCGCATAATATGTACGACGATGCAAAAGTGCATCCTTAAAACTATTTTTCATATCTCCTCCTATTTTATTCTTGTTTTATAATTAACAATTAGCGCAAGAGAAAGTTCAAAAAAAGCGGAGTAAATCTTTTGATTTACCCCGCTTTTTCAATATAACAATGATTTTATTTTATCAGATCAATGCTTCTTCTTACGAAGTTATTCAGGCTTTCACCTTTTAGCATATTATTTTGCAACAAAGCCAAATCAATCAATTGATGAACCACTTCATTTCCTTTCGCAAACTCACTCCAAATTTGTTCCTTTTTGTTTTTGGTTTCATTGATTTTCTTATCCAGATCTGCCAATTGATCTTTCTCGCCTTGAGGTATTTCATCCTCTTTCTTATCCTTATGACTCTCTTGCAAATCACTATGACTCTTATTCAATGATTGAAGTTCCTCTTCAATAGGTTTCACCGTAGCATCGCAAGTATTCTCTTCAGAGTTCAATATCTCTTTGATAATCGGATGATCCGTATTGAGAACCACATTGTACATAGTAGGCATTTCACCATAAAAACTCATTCCCGCATTAATACTTGCCATGTCTTTCATTCTTCGCATATATTCACTTTGGGTAATCATTAGAGGGAATGAAGTTTCACCCATCGGTTGAGTCAGTACAGAGAATTCTGTCTTATCCATCTTAGGGAATTGACTCTTGAAGACACATGAAATAGCATCTATTTTCTCCTTAGGAAGTTCATTCTTCTTGACATCTTCCTTTGCAATCAAGTTATCAGCGATATCACCATCAACACGTGTAAATCTTGATTTCTCAAATTTTTGTTCAAGTTGATTAATAACAGCTGTATCCAGTTGTCCATCAAGAACAAGTACATTATAGCCCTTATTCTTTGCAGCTTCAATATAAGTATACTGTTCATCTTTATTGTTTGCATACAAATAAACAAGTGTACCGTCCTTATCCGTTTGATTGTCTTTAATTAAAGTTTTATACTCATCAAAGGTATAATACTTGTCATCCGTATCCTTAAATAGAGAGAATTTTGAAGCACGATCATAGAAATCATCCTGAGTAAGCATGCCAAAATTGATGAAGATCTTCAAATCATCCCATTTCGACTCAAAATCCTTACGATTATCCTTAAAGATTGATTGCAAACGATCAGAAACTTTCTTAGATATATAACCAGATATTTTCTTAACATTTGAATCACTTTGCAAATATGAACGCGATACATTCAACGGAATATCAGGGGAATCAATCACACCATGTAGCAATGTCAAGAACTCAGGAACAATACCTTCTACCTGATCGGTAACAAACACCTGATTACAGTAGAGTTGGATTTTGTTGTGCTGAACATCTAAATTATTCTTTATTTTTGGAAAGTATAAAATACCGGTCAAGTGAAATGGATAATCCACATTTAAATGTATCCAAAACAAAGGATCATCCTGCATGGGATAGAGGTCTTTATAGAATTTCTTGTAATCCTCATCTTTTAAATCAGCAGGTTTGCGTCCCCACAAAGGATCACTGTCATTTACTATATTATCATCTTCTGTCTCAACATTCTTGCCATCTTTCCATTCTTGCTTTTTACCAAATGCAATCGGAACCGGCAAGAAACGACAATATTTTGTCAATAGTTCCTGAATTTTACTCTTTTCAAGGAACTCTTTGCAATCGTCATCGATATGAAGTATGATATCAGTTCCACGTTCCGCTTTGTCACACTCTTCCATGCTAAATGCAGGGCTACCGTCACAACTCCATTTCACACCTTTGGAATCTTCCTTATATGATTTTGTAAAAATCTCTACCTTTTTGGCAACCATAAACGCCGAATAAAATCCCAGTCCGAAATGTCCAATGATAGCCTTTGCATCATTTTTATATTTTTCAAGGAAGTCATTTGCACCTGAGAAGGCAATTTGATTGATGTACTTATCCATCTCTTCGGCTGTCATCCCGATACCCTTATCTGAGATTGTCAGTGTGTCCTTGCCAAGTTTTACCTCTACATGAACATCACCTATCTCTGATTTTAGTTCACCGGTTGCTGCCAACGTTTTCAGCTTCTGAGTTGCATCTACTGCATTCGACACTAATTCACGCAGAAAGATCTCATGATCACTGTATAAAAACTTTTTAATGACGGGGAAAATATTCTCGGTAGTAACCCCAATGTTTCCTTTTTGCATAGTCTTATATTATTTTATTTATCTTGAAATTTTATGTCTAGCATAAGACAAAAAAAATGCCAGATCGTTGCCGGTCTGACATTTTGTCTATAGTTAACCTAATTTATTGACTCATTTTTTCTTTTTTGACACAGTTGCAGCAGCAGCCGTCATTGTCAATTTATTATCTCCTTCATGATATGTTGCCGTTATCTTGTCGCCCTCATGCATTGTATTATCAAGCATCAGCTCAGCCACACCATCTTCCACAAAGTTCTGGATAGCACGTTTGAGCGGTCGAGCACCGAATTGCACATCATATCCCTTGGATGCAAGGAAATTCTTTGCCGATTCATCCAACTCCAATTCATATCCCTGCTCAGCAATACGCTTATATACTCCAACTAACTCTATGCTTACAATCTTAGTGATTGCATCCAATGAAAGTTGGTCAAACGTAATGATCTCATCAATACGGTTCAGAAACTCGGGAGAAAATGTTTTGTTTAAAGCCTTACTTATTAACGAACGCGATAAATTCGTTCTATCAATATCAGCCGTATTAAAACCTATTCCGTTTCCAAATTCCTTAAGTTGACGGGTTCCGGCATTCGAAGTCATGATGATCACTGTATTTTTGAAATCTACAGTTTTTCCATAACTATCAGTCAGTCGCCCTTCGTCCATAATTTGCAACAACAAATTGAATACATCTGAATGTGCTTTTTCAATCTCGTCAAGCAACACAATAGAGTAGGGTTTACGACGAACTTTCTCCGTCAATTGTCCACCTTCTTCATATCCAACATATCCCGGAGGTGCTCCCACCAAACGACTTACCGAGAACTTCTCCATATATTCACTCATATCTACACGTATCAATGAATCTTCTGAGCCAAACATATATTGAGCCAATTGCTTAGCCAAATAAGTTTTTCCCACACCGGTAGGACCCAAAAACATAAATGTACCTATCGGACGATTAGGATCTTTCAATCCCATACGACTACGACGAATAGCTTTCACCAGAGTTTCCACAGCTTGATCTTGAGCAACAATCTTCTCTTTAAGCACATTGCCCATTTCTCTCAAACGCTCATTCTCACGCTCAGCCATACGCTGTACAGGCACGCCACTCATCATCGAAACGACATCAGCCACCTGATTTTCATCTACTATTTCTCTTTTCTCCTTAAGACTTTCTTCCCAGTTATGCTTCAACAAGTCCAGTTGTTCTGCCAGCTCTTTCTCTTTATCACGATAGCTTGCCGCTAATTCAAAATTCTGAGATTTAACAGCTTCATGCTTCTTTTCAGATAAGTCTGATATTAATTTTTCCTGATCTTCAATTTCCTTTGGAACACTTATATTAGTTAGATGTACACGTGAACCGGCTTCATCAAGAGCATCAATCGCCTTATCCGGAAAATTCCTATCGGAGATATAACGATCTGTCAATTTGACACATGCTTTTAAAGCTTCATCCGTATATTTCACATTATGATGATCTTCATACCTTCCTTTTATATTATTAAGAATCTGCATTGTCTCATCCATCGTGCTAGGCTCCACCATCACCTTCTGAAAACGTCGATCCAACGCACCGTCTTTTTCAATATTCTTACGGTATTCATCAGTAGTAGTGGCACCGATACATTGTATTTCGCCTCTTGCCAAGGCTGGTTTCAATATATTGGATGCATCCATTGATCCGGTAGTTGATCCGGCACCAACCAACGTATGGATTTCATCAATAAAAAGGATGATATCCGGATTTTGTTCCAACTCTTTAAGAATATTGTTCAGGCGCTCTTCAAATTGACCACGATATTTGGTTCCAGCTACGACAGAAGCCATATTCAAACTAATGATTCGTTTATCAAAAAGAATTCTTGATACCTTTTTATCTTTTATACGAATAGCCAACCCTTCAACAATTGCAGATTTCCCCACACCCGGTTCACCAATAAGAATAGGATTGTTTTTTTTACGCCTGCCCAATATCTGTGCAATACGCTCTATCTCTTTTTCGCGTCCTACAACCGGATCAAGTTTGTCTTCCTCTGCAGCTTTTGTTATATCAGATCCATATTTATTTAAAATAGGTGTATCACTGCTTGAACTATGAGTTCCGGTTCTTTGCTTCCGATACATTGTATCTCCGTCATCAGCAAATCCTTCATCCTCATCATCTTCCTCATTATCTTTAAAATCGGCCATATCATTCACATTGTTTGGCTGTGTAGCCGAAGCAATATCAAAAACAATCCGATAAGTAACAAAATTTTCACTCAAAAACTCTTTTGCCAATGATTTGGATTTCAATAGAGACAACAATACATGGACAGGAGTAGCCAATGATTTATTTAAAAAATTGGCTTCATTCACACTGCCATCCAAAACCTCTTTTGCGTCTGATGTCAAGTCCGGACCATCATTAGCCGGTTCTCCTAAATCAGGGAGTCGTTTATCCCGAATGTGATCTTCAACTTCTCTCTTTAACATTGCAATGTCAACATGCAATTTTTCGAGGATATTTACCGCATCACATTCACCTTGCCTCAACAGTCCCAATAACAGGTGCTCAGGCCCTATATAGTTATTATTCAACCGTTCAGCTTCTTCTTTGCCAAACATGATTGACTGAGCGGTCTGTTTTGTGAATTTCTCAAACATAATATAATCTCCTTTTCCTCAAAATTACTACTTCAATATATTACTCTACAGCAAAGATACATATTTTTTTATCTTAAAAAACTTACTCAATGCTATTTGATATACAAATAACAAATCACGTGCCAAAAAAGGTTTCATCAAAATACAATATTTTTTACTTATTTCTAAACTTTTTTCAAACAAGAAAATGATCAAAATTATTTCCTATTGCGTTAAGCATCACGAGATGTATACTCCCATACATTTATTATATATTGACGCTACAAGGCATTTGAGAGGCAAAATACGAGCTCTATAGATTACATTTTTCAATTTCTGAATTTTTTTTAGCCTAAATACTTTTCTATTTCAGGGGAAAACACTACTTTAGCATGGTTTTTTCAGAACCGGTATTAAATAAAAATTAATATATAATTAAATGCTTGAACAAGACAGAATTATAAAAATCAATATCGAAGAAGAAATGAAATCTTCTTATATTGATTATTCAATGTCAGTTATTGTGTCCCGCGCTCTGCCGGATGTACGCGATGGTTTCAAACCCGTACATAGACGTATACTTTTTGGTATGATGGGACTTGGCAATACTTCGGATAAACCGTATAAAAAATCGGCAAGAATAGTAGGAGAGGTACTTGGTAAATACCATCCTCATGGTGACTCTTCAGTGTATTATGCTATGGTGAGAATGGCTCAAGATTGGTCCATGCGATATCCATTGGTTGACGGTCAAGGTAACTACGGATCTGTCGACGGAGATAGCCCTGCAGCTATGCGTTATACCGAAGCGCGTTTGAATAAAATGGGCGAAGAAATGATGCGTGATCTCGACAAAGACACCGTAGATATGGTGAACAACTTTGATGACACGTTGCAAGAACCTTCTGTGTTACCTACACGTATACCTAACTTATTGGTAAACGGTGCATCCGGTATCGCTGTTGGTATGGCCACAAATATGCCCACACACAACCTTTCGGAAGTAATTGACGCTTGTATAGCATATATTGATAATCATGATATATCCATTGAAGAATTAATGGAACATGTAAAAGCTCCTGACTTCCCTACAGGCGGTTATATCTATGGTACCTCAGGTGTTCGCGAAGCTTATTTAACAGGACGTGGACGCGTGGTTATGCGTGCAAGGGCCGAAATAGAAACCGGGCATGCACATGATAAGATCGTTATTACAGAAATACCGTACGGCGTTAATAAGATGGAGCTTATTCAAAATATAGCAAATCTTGCCGGCGAAAAGAAAATTGAAGGCATTTCTAATGCTAATGACGAAAGTGACCGTGACGGTATGCGTATCGTTATTGAAATCAAACGTGACGCCAATGCTAATGTAGTATTGAACAAGCTGTACAAACTTACAGCATTGCAAACTTCATTCGGTGTCAATAACATTGCGCTGGTTAAAGGTCATCCAAAATTGCTGAACCTCAAACAACTTATTCAATATTTTGTAGAACATCGTCATGAAGTGGTGATTCGCCGTACGAAATATGATTTGAAAAAGGCAAAGGAACGTGCACATATCTTGGAAGGACTCATCATTGCTAGTGATAACATTGATGAAGTTGTAAAGATAATACGAGCAGCTAAAAGCCCGCAACAAGCTATTGAAAACTTAATGAGCCGTTTCAACTTATCTGAAATACAAACACGTGCTATCGTTGAAATGCGCCTTCGCCAACTAACCGGTCTGGAACAAGATAAGTTGCATGCTGAATATGCAGAAATAGAAAAGTTAATCGCTTATTTGGAACAAATATTATCTGATACGGCTCTTTGCCAGAAAGTAATTGAAGATGAATTGCTTGAAGTGAGAGAAAAGTTCGGTGACGCTCGTCGTTCCGAAATTGTTTACTCTGCTGAAGATTTCAATGCGGAAGACTTCTATTCCGATGATAAAGTGATTATTACCATCTCTCACATGGGATATGTCAAACGTACACCGCTATCAGAATTTCATTCACAAAGTAGAGGAGGATTAGGATCAAAAGGTTCTAACACTCGCGATGAAGACTTCATAGAAAATATCTATCCGGCCACTATGCACAACACAATACTCTTCTTCACACAAAAAGGGCGTTGCTATTGGCTGAAAGTATACGAAATTCCTGAAGGAGCAAAGAACTCAAAGGGACGTGCCATTCAGAATCTGTTGAACATTGATTCCGAAGACAACGTCAATGCATTTGTACGAGTTAAAAATCTCAATGATTCGGAATTTGTAAAAAATCATTATATCATTTTCTGCACGAAGAACGGATTGATAAAGAAAACTTGTCTTGAAGCATATTCACATCCACGTGCAAATGGAATAAATGCTCTTAAAATCAATGAGAATGACCGCGTAATCGAAGTAAGAATGACCAACGGTAAGAGTGAAATTATCATGGCCAACCGCAACGGGCGTGCTATTCGATTCCCTGAATCAATTATCCGCCCAATAGGACGTAATGCAACTGGTCTTCGCGGTATGCGATTAAGTGCAGATGATGAGATAATAGGAATGATCTGCATAAAAGACAAAGAGACAGAAAGTATTATGGTTGTCTCTGAAAACGGCTACGGTAAACGTTCGAATATCGATGATTATCGTGTAACAAACCGTGCCGGAAAAGGAGTTATCACACTCAATGTCACTGAAAAAACCGGAAAGTTGGTTGGAATAAAAGCTGTGACTGACGACAATGACCTGATGATCATAAACAAAAGCGGCATCACTATTCGTATGAAAGTGTCTGCTTTCAGACTGACCGGGCGTGCTACGCAAGGTGTGAAACTGATCAATCTTGAGAAACGTGGTGATCGAATAGGTAGTGTTTGCAAAGTCTCTTCAGAAGAGGAAGAAGGAATCACCGACGAATCTGTAGAACCGATTATTGAAGGAGAAAACGTTGACTTGAACGAATCATCCGTTAACCAGGTTTCTGAAGATAAGGAATCGGCAGACGACGAACCAAAGCAAGGAACATTATTTGACTTCGATGATGAAGAAGATAACGAAAAATAGTAATATAATAAAATAGAGAAAAGCATGAAAAAAGTAATCTTATCAATTGTACTGCTACTCAGCATAGGTACTGCATTTGCTCAAAAATCAAATGTAAAGGCCGCTAAGTCCGCTGCAGAAGCAGAAAAGCCTGACTTTGACAAAGCTCAAAGTTTAATCAATCAAGCTTTAACGAACTCAGAAACCATGAATGATCCTGAAACTTGGAATACAGCAGGACAGATTCAAAAGTCAATTGTTGCTAAGCAAATGGAAAAAATTTATCTACGTCAGGCATATGATACATTGACTTACTACAATGGTATTTATAGCATGTCTAAATATTTTTTGAAATGTGACAGTCTGGCGCAAATTCCTAACGAGAAAGGTAAAATCAAAAACAAATATCGCAAAGATAATGCAACTTTGATCGCTCAGGACAGACCAAACTTGATCAACGGAGGTATTACATACATCAACGTTAGCAACAACAAATTAGCAAAGAAATTCTTTGGTATGTATGTTGACTTAGCTACAGCTCCAATGATGGAAGTGAAAGATCAAAAGGCCGATACCTTGCTTAGCACTATTGCATATTATGCATCAATGGCCGGTGCTCGCGACAATGATTGGGCTTATGTAGTAAAATATGCACCAGCTGCTCTTACAGGTAAAACAGAAGAAGCATCTGCTGCAATGAAATTGTTGGCCAACGGTTACCAAGAGTTGAAAGATTCAACGAAATGGATTTCTGTATTGAAAGATGGTATCACCAAATATCCTACAGACAACTATTTCTTTGTAAACTTGATCAACTATTACAGCAATAAAGGCAACACCGATGATGCTCAGAAATTTGCTGATGATATGATAGCAAAGGATCCTAACAATTCACTCTATTTATATGTGAAAGGATACCTTTTCCAAGTATCAAAGAAATATGACGAAGCTGTAAAATACTACAAGCAAGCTACAGACAAGAAACCTGATTACGCTGAAGCATGGAGCAACATGGCCGGTTCATACGTAAGTAAAGCGATGGAAATTGATGCCAACACATCAAGCAATCCTAATGATCCTGCATATCGCAAGAATCAAGGAATGATCAAAGCACTTTATGGTATGGCTAAACCTTGCTACGAGAAAGTTCGCGAATTGAAACCTGAAGCTAAAAACTTGTGGTTGGTTGGTTTATACACTGTATATTACCGTTTAGGTATCAACGGACCAGACTTCGAGCAATTAACAAAAATGGTTGAAGAACAAAATAAGAAATAATTATATTCATCTTTTTTTGAAAGACTCCGGTAACTTAGTGTTATCGGAGTCTTTTTTTATATCCTTGCATCCGCACATTCTTGAATCCGGAAAGAACGTATCTGCTAAAATAAAATATTCTTAACTTCTCTATTCATCCTTCAGAACTCAATGCTCATAAGGCTTTCCGGCTGAATGACTGAACCTAGACTTTTCAAACGAGTAACAGCTTGTATCGTACTATGAAGTTTCTCTACGACACGCCTAAATATGTCTTATACTGAATATGGTTTACATCTGAAACCAATAAAAAAGTATAAGAACATGGAGAAAAAAAGAAAGAATCAGATCTACGATGAATCCTATCGCTTGGAAGTAGTTCGAGATTATTACGAGAGTGGCGAATCGAAAGGTTTCATCATGCGTAAG
>WSSedB1CaDRAFT_10000101_pt1 | contig 42573 bp, 39 predicted proteins | sample WetSurSB1Cattail_FD_9460 | JGI IMG/M metagenome (IMG submission 9460)
TTTTGGAGAAACAGTAGGACTCTTCCGTCCTTTGAACATTGAGGATCAGCTTTTCAGGTATGGCGTAAGAATTAATCCGGTTATCGTTCAGGATCTGGAATGCGCATCTATACACCTTATGGTAATGAGTGGCGGTACACGTCAGCAGGTTGTACCTGCTCCATGGGTTTATTATCCTTTGCTTATGCCGGCTGAAGATCATCCCATTACCCGTAACATAAACAGAGTGGAAGGTGAGTTTGTGAATTATATCGATACCGTTGGTCTTGATCCTTTGATAAAGAAAAGGATTCTGTTGTCAACTTCGGACTTTAGCCGTGTAATATCACCACCTGTTGTAATAAGCCTTAAAGAGGCGGAAATGACTCCTCCTGAGAAAGATTTTAATAAATCAAAACTGCCGGTTGCTGTTCTTCTGGAAGGCATTTTCCCATCAGCTTTTAAAAACAGGATGGTCAACAATCTGATTGATGATAAAAACTTCAGGGTTAAGACTGAAAGCAAGGCAAACAGAATGATTGTGGTAGCCGATGCAGATATTATAAGGAATGAAGTAAAAAGGTCGGGAATGAACGAGACTCCGCTTCCACTGGGAAAGGATAAATATACCGGACAAATCTATGGGAACAGTGATTTCCTTATAAATTGTCTGAATTGGCTTGTCGATAAGAATGGGATAATGGAACTGAGATCAAGAGAACTGAAGCTTAGATTGCTGAATATGAAGATAGTAAAATCTCAGCGATTTAAGTGGCAAATGATTAATATTGCTGGTCCGGTGTTAATAGTCATTCTCAGCGGATTATTGTATAGCTATTTCAGGAGAAGAAAATACACAAGATTTTGATAATGAGTAAGATATATTTCAGGATCGGATTTTTATTCATTTTGGTTATACTATTCCTTCTGATATTATTCAGGAACCGCTCACCCTTTGGAAAAGACAATAGTTCGTTTGCTTCTGAGCCCAAAGACGAGATTACTAAAATAGAATTCTCGGAAAAAGGGAAAAGGCTGACTCTTGAGAAAAAGGATGAAGACTGGGTGATAAATGGTAAGTCAGAAGCCAGAAAAAGCGGCATCCAATTTATTCTCAGGATTTTAAAAGAGATAAAAATCAAATCGCCGGTATCTCAGGAACTGTTCGAAAATGAAATAATCAGTAAAAACATTATTCCTGTAAAGGTGAAGGTTTATGAGAAGCGACGGCTCCTCAAAACTTTTCTTGTTTACAAAACCAGTTCAAATGCTTATGGGAATATAATGAAGATTAAGGAAAACTCAAAGCCATTCATTGTCTATCTGCCTGGCTATGAGGGAAATATTGGTTCGGGGTTCATACTGAATGAATTATTCTGGGAACCATATACCATTTTCAATCTCTTACCTTCAGAAATAGCATCAGTGAGCTTTGAAAACTTATCCGATACAGCTGCCTCATTTTCAATTATTAACAGTGGTCATAATTTTTATCTTAAAGATGCTCAGGCTAAAGAGTCGGGATACGATTCGTCACTTGTAATTCGTTACGTTTCATATTTTGCCTTTGTTCCATTTGAATCATGGGATTTTGAAATGGGAGAAGCCGATAAAAAATCGATTGAAGCTCAGCCTCCAATGTACAGGATTACTGTTGTAACTTCTTCAGGCAGCAAAAGTGTATTGTCATTATGGGGAATGATGATTGCAAAAAATGGTATGAAAACTCTCGATAGCGACAGATTACTTGGTAAAACAGATGCGAAGGATGAGCTATTTATTCTGAGGTATTTTGATATTGATCCACTTATAAAGAAGAGATCGTATTTCTATAAACGATAAGTTTGATTTTTCCAAAAAAATACAGTAATTGATTTTCTTCGCTTACTCAAAATAATTTATTTGAGGTAATAGTTTTTTTTTGTAATATTGATAATTGTGAATTGAGTAAACACTCTGTATCAATTCATTCATTTTGACTTGAATAGTAAAATTTTAAAATCAGTAAAACAACTTAAATCGATACAATATGAAATTTGTAGTATCCAGCTCGGAACTTCTTGGCCATCTTCAAGCAATTAGCAGGGTAATCAGTTCTAAGAATACACTTCCTATTCTTGATAACTTTCTGTTCAATCTTTCAGGGAACGATCTTGAAATAACGGCCTCAGATCTTGAATCAACACTGATAACAAGAATGAAGCTTGAGAATACTGATGGAGATGGCACCATCGCTCTTCCGGCCAGAATATTACTTGATACCTTAAAAGAATTTTCAGTTCAACCACTCACATTTGATATCAACATGGAAACCATGGCAGTGGTAATCAGTTCTGAAAATGGAAAATTCAATGTTGTAGGCCAGAACGGGATAGATTTTCCAGCTTTGCCTTCCATTAAGAAAGATAAAAGAATTGTATTCGTAATAAATGCTGAAGTATTGCTCGCCGGAATAGGTAAGACACTTTTTGCAACTGCTGACGATGAACTTCGTCCTGTGATGGGAGGCATATTTGTGGAGGCAGCTACCGACAGAATTACTTTCGTAGCATCTGATGCTCATAAACTGGTTCGATACCAGAGAACGGACGCACATGCTGATGATAATGCGTCCTTTATACTTCCAAAGAAGCCCGCCTCTCTTTTGAAAAATATCTTACCCAGGGAGGAAGGTCCTGTAACTGTTGAGTTTGATGATAAAAATGCATTTTTTATTCTGAGTAATTATAAAGTTGTATGCAGGTTGGTAGAAGGTAATTATCCGAATTACAATTCCGTTATCCCCAAAAATAATCCCAGGAAGATCACAATTGACAGGGTGGAATTCTTTAATACACTCAAAAGAGTTTCGGTCTTCTCAAACCAGGCAAGCAATCTTGTGAAGCTCCAGCTTAAAGGTAACCAGGTTATGGTTTCTGCACAGGATATCGATTTTTCAATTTCAGCTTACGAAAGGATTAAATGCCAGTATGAAGGTGATGAGATTGAAATAGGATTTAAATCGGTTTTCCTTCTGGAGATACTTTCTAATATTGGCTCACAGGATGTCATGATTGAACTCGCTGACCCTACAAGAGCCGGGTTATTTCTCCCGGTGATTTCAGAAAATGAATCAGAAGATTTGCTGATGCTTCTTATGCCAATGATGATAAATGCCTGACCTTTGAATCTTAATCTGAAACGTCCTTTAGCTTTTATCGATCTTGAAACAACCGGAATCAATGTTTCAGCAGATCGTATTGTTGAATTGTCAGTCTTAAAAATCAGTCCCAATGGGAAGGAAGAATGGATGAGCACCAGGATTAATCCCGGGATTCCAATTCCTCCTAAAACTACAGCGATTCATGGGATCAAAGATGAAGATGTAGCTAATTCACCAACATTCAAAGAAGTGGCAAGGAATCTTGCCGCGTTTCTGGAAGGATGTGATCTGGCTGGATATAATGCTATAAAATTCGATATACCCCTTCTTGCGGAAGAATTTCTCAGGGTGAACGTAGATTTTAGTTTTATTAAAAGAAGATATGTTGATGTACAGGTGATCTTCCATAAAAAGGAACAACGGACTCTTTCTGCTGCCTACCTGTTCTATTGCAAAAAGGATCTTGAAGGCGCTCATGGCTCAAAGGCCGACACAGCCGCTACTTTTGAGATTCTGAAGTCGCAGCTTGACCGTTATACTGATCTGGAAAACGATGTTGAGAAACTTGCAGATTACAGTTCGTTTAATAGCAATGTGGATTTTGCAGGACGAATTATTCTTGATGAGAATGGTGTTGCGGTTTTCAATTTCGGCAAACATAAAGGAAAATCTGTTGAAGTTGTTTTTGCCCAGGAACCTGCTTACTATTCCTGGATGATGAATGGAGATTTCCCATTATATACAAAGAAAGTACTGACAGAAATAAAATTAAGATCTTTCGGAAAATCACAGTGATGGTATGAAGATCATCTGTATAGGACTCAATTACAGAAAACATGCGGACGAGCTGGGATGGCCAATTCCCGATGAACCTCTCGTTTTTCTTAAACCCGATTCAGCAATCATTAAAAATAATAAGCCATTTTTCCTGCCCGGCTTCTCATCTGATATTCATTACGAAGTGGAGCTTGTAATAAAGATCAGCAAACTTGGAAAAGGTATTTCTGCGAAATTTGCTAATCGTTATTATGACGAATTTACATTGGGTATTGATATTACAGCACGCGATCTCCAGAATAGTCTGGCAGCTAAAGGTATGCCATGGGAACTTTCAAAATGTTTTGACGGCGCAGCCCCTCTTGGTCATTTTATTCCTGTCTCTTCCGTGATGGATATAAACAACCTCGACTTCAGGCTTGAGATCAATGGCAAAACCAGACAAGCCGGAAACACATCCGATATGATCTTCGGAATCAACGAGATTGTCGAATATGTATCAAGGTTTTTCACCCTTAAAACCGGCGACCTGATATTTACAGGCACTCCTCCGGGAGTCGGAAAGCTACAAAGGAATGATAATCTGGTAGCTTACATGGGTGATAAGCCTGTTCTGGATTTCATGATAAAATGAATAATTAGAATTGCTTCAAGGCTATATTACTCCTCGAATTATCTTTAAACCAACCTAATTATTTTATAATCAGTTACAGTTTGAATAAGTAAAGGTATAAATATTATTAGAGTTGTCCGTGTTTACCATGGTCGAAATATTATCCTTAGCATCATATGTATAAGTGTATTGAATTGTGGAGTTTAGGTAAGTAACCCCATTTAATTTCATTAAAACGACCCACTTATTCAGCAGATGTTTGCTAAGAAAAGGAATGAGACTGAAATAGCTTGATGCCGGTGCAAAAACCGGCATAAATGGTAACAAACTGGTCTGATCTGTCAGAAAATCTCCCGTTATCTCGATATCATAATTCTCAGGGCCATTGTTAGTATTTATTGTTCCTGTTGCTGAGAATTTAACAGGATCATCATTGGAATCATATGTATAGGTTCCGGTTATCGTACCAGTGAATCCGGAACTGGTGAAATTAATAACACCGCTTGTAAAATGACCGTTACTGTCAAAGTTATAATTGCCGTTGCCGTTAGTGTTCTGAAGATCAACATTGATTTGAGAGAGATAGTCCTGAGTATAGGTATACGTAATACCTGGCTGATCATTTATGAGATGATAGTTTGAATCATAATGGAGCGGGAAATCTCCGGTGCTATCGTTTTCAGTGTATTTGGCATCAGTCAGGGCATAACTTCCATTAATAGTGCTACCGGTAAAAACTCCGGATTGACCAATAGTGTTGCTCCAGTTAATAGTTCCGCAATAGGTAACTCCGTTATTACCTGTGGTTATGTCATTGGACTTGGAACACGAAAAGGCAAGTATTACTATTGCCACAATCATTACCAGATTTCCGGATATAAGTCGCTTGGATTTTGATATTGATATCATAGCTTAAAATTTTTAATTAAACACAAAAAAAATCATACACATAAATGTCTTTGGCTCTAGAAGGGATATATATAATTAATTTCAGAATGTTTATATGCAGAAAATTTCTTTCTACTAACAATTGACTCTGATTAATGTTGAAGGAGGTAGCAATTAAAGGATAGTGACAGGAATATTACAGCCCGGATTACAAATCAGCCCGGATTACAAATCCGGGCTAGCGGATAGCAGAGCTGGCAGACAACAATAATTTAGTTGAGTGTTGTGATGTAAATGTCAGATTATTTGGTCATTTGTATTACCGTTCCCATTTTTATGACTTCAAAATTATTTCCCTGAATCGATTTTAACTCTCCAAGTTCATCATCATTCCATCGCGAATCAGGCGCACCTGAAATATACCAGTTCGAGCCGTTGTCTGCCACAAACATTCCATATTTTTTCAAGGCTTTTAATATAACCTGAATATGTGGCGAAAACCCAGATATATCAAATCCTGCTTTTAACCTTACACGCATACCCATTGGTGGATAATTTTCATTGCTGCTGCTGCTTGCGGCATGGGTTGCAGGGTGGATGAAAGCATTCCTGGTATTTTGTACCGTGAAACGCAGTGCATGATTGATGAAACCTTTTTCAACAACTTCGTCGTATCTGACAAGACCTGGAAAGATAGGCAGCCCGGCCGCATCAGCAGATGTCCAGTAATCAGGACGTAGTAAATTGGATGTTAAATCATAAACAGCGCCGGATCCCGCATTCCATGTATTGTCATTATTTCGGGTAGCACTGAATAATTCGTAGAGTTTCAAATTAATTGTATCAATGACCAGAACATGTCTGTCGGAGCCACTTTCAACAAGGGCATTTGGCGGAATAGGATATGGTCCGGGATCGCTCTCGGATTTGTATTGAAAAGAAATGGTTTTCATCGGCTGATTTTTACCAACCAGATTATAAGGAATGCCAATAGGTGAATTTTCCCACTCTGTTCCGAAATCGGGATGCAGATTGATCTCATTTCCGATACCTGCAATAATATTATCAGAGTTTGGATCAGTGCTTTGTCGGGAGATATCTGTATTCCAGGGATTATCTGCCGGAAATATCTGAAGACTCCCGGTTGGAACACTTTGTGTTGATTGAGTTGTGGTTATATCATTTTCCTTTTTACAGGCAGAAGCAGCCAGACAGATTATAAGTATTCCTGAAATTGTTCGGTTAAATGACATAATGGACCTTATAGTATAAGGCTATAACGACAATTCTGAGGATTTATTTTCCAGGGTTTTTTGAGCAATTTCCCTGTAGTGCTCACCTGCCAGAGAATTTTTTATAAGGATTATATTTATGTAATCAATGGCTTTCTGAACGGTCTGGGACCTTTTCCGGTGGATATGACCTTTCAGTGGATGAGTGTTCAGAAACGAGGGACCCTTAAACCTGGCTGACAGAAAAGGAAACATTAACCCCAGGGCATTTCTGTAAGCTTCCATCTTTGTTTTGCCACCAACGCCATAAGCTGTATCGTGTTCATCCTTCATCTCATCCTGTAGAATTACTCCGATATTGCCTTCTGACTGATGTCTTTTTAGTTGTTTATATAGCTCCGAATGAGTCGATATCATACTTGATCCAAGAACCAGGTGAAACGGTCTGCTGAAATAAGTTCTATCCCTGTTTATTTTGGCCAGGTAACAAGCTGTCTGGGCAGCGACTACACTTCCTGAACTGGAGGATATAATAACAAGTTGAGTTTCATTTGAAAGTCCCGATTCAAGAATCTGCGCTAAAGCAGTCAGGTATATTTTTATCTTTTCCGGTTCTGCAACAGGCTTTTGAGCATGGTTTAAAGCCCAGATAACATTCATCATCGCAGATTTGAAATATATTCCCCTGATAAAGTCGAAATCGTCTTCCATTATCTTTTTCATCAAACGAATAAAAGAAGCAGTGAAAATATTGAATTTGTTATCGCGTGTTTCACCTCCTGCAAAGAAAAGAACCTTGTATTTGAATTTATAATTACTCTCAGCGTGATAACTCTCTGACTCCATATCAATTAAACCAATATGATAATTTAAGGACAAGTCCACGGTTTTTTATCCTGTAATCAGTAGGAGAGGAATTTTCTGTATATACAATAAAGAGGTCGGATACTGGTGCAAAACGCCACTGAAACCGGAAATTCAGATTAAGATTGTCTATCTGGGTGTTATACTGAACAAAGCTTGTAAAAAAGAGCTTGTCAGTAAACGTAATATCAAGCTTGGGTCCAATTAGTAAAAATTGAGCACTTTTATAGGGAGAAGGCATTTCGATATTATTATAAGTTGTAATAATTGCCAGGCTTCCATAAGGTTGAACACGATAATACAATTCTCCGTCAAGCATCAGTTTTGTCCCATTATAGAATCCGCCGTATGTACTGCTGACCAGCCAGTTAAATGTTTTTCGTATATCTGAAGTAAAAGTGATACCCATTTCATTCCAGTTAAATTTGCTATTTTCAGGAAGAGGTATGCTTTCAGTATTGGTAGGATCAAAAGGTGACTGTAATTCAATAAAAGTATTTGTAGCATTGAGTACTAAAGTACTTTTATTCATCCATTCAACCTGGTAGAGAAGTTGTGCTACCCTGTCGGTGAGTTTCAGGGAAGGATCGAAATACATATCCATCTTATAAGCTGGTCCGTGGTCGGCAATTTTGCTGGAGGCCGGGAAAAACTTGTATTGGAAAACAGGGTTAATCTCATAGTACCCTTTTCTTCTGATATAACCTACTTCTGCCAGATAGTCAGCTCCTACCCACGATNGATTCAAAGTTGCTGTCAGATACTGTGTGTTATATGCAAGATTTGCGGATACAGCTGCAGCATCATGGGAAGCCCCGGGGTAAAACGACTGATGGTAAAATGCTTTTCCCGCCCAATGGTTATCAGCACTTGCAAGATTATATTCAAGACCGGCAACCCGATTGAATTTATATGAGGAAGATAATACATCCGTAACCGGATTAATCAACTGCTTGTTAATAAAAAATGCGGTAATATTAGAGTGACTGAAAACCTTTCGCTGTATGGTTGCTACAGTAAAATTTTCAGCTTCTACTGTATCATTTTTACCGGTTTGAATATCCATAAGTCCGATCCTCCAGTTATTTCCGATCTTACCACTCAATCTTGCCCCCGCCTGAACCGAACTCTCAAGACCTATACGCCGTGAGAAGAATGGTCTGAGATTATCATTGCCCAGTTGTGCAAACAGGTCACTGTTTTCAAGGTAAAACTGTCTTTTTTCCGGAAAAAATAATTCAAAACGATCAGTATTAGTAACCTGCCTGTCAACTTCAACCTGAGAATAATCTGGATTTACTGTCAGATCGAGGTTCATTGATGTTGACAAAATAATTTTGGCATCAATTCCGGCATTTGCTTTAGGTTTAATTCCTTCTCCAGCCTCTTTGTTCTGAGTGGCTTTAGCTGATACATAGGGTATTAACGAAAATCTAAGGCCAGAGGGCGGAAGCGGCTTATCCCATACGAGTGTGCCGGTGAAAGCAAGTGTGGCAGTAGCAAACTGACGTGGCATAGGAGCCCAACTCGATTTTTCATTTGTTTTGAGATCAAGCCTGCTGAAATTAATTCCCCATTCTTTTGTACCTCCGTTGTAACGTATACTTCTGAACGGAATAGCAAATTCCGCTACCCAACGATCTTTATAATTCTTTACTGCAGATCTCCATTTAATGTCCCAGTCAAGATTTACTGTCCCTCCGTTTGCCTGAACACCGTCCCATTGTGCTCCTGCAGCAGAAACTCCGAAAGCAAAACCATTGGTCTGATCATTATAAGTGTCGAGGAAAACAACAAAATTATCGTTCTTTAAAAAATTGAAGTCGCGTCGTAACGATTCAACGGGACGTTTACCGGGGGTTGAATCATAGCAAACTATACCCACGTATAGTGTAGTCGCACTGTAGATCACCTTTACCTCAGTCTGTGCAGCTGCATAACCTGTATCAGTAGGCAGTACTCTCTGGAAGTTAGTTGCCTTATCTGCTGTGAGCCAGGCTGGTTCATCAAGAATTCCATCAATTGTAATTATATTATCTGTTTCTTTTGTATTTATCCTGTATTTCTCACGGTTGATTCCTTTTGACTGCCCAAAAAGTACTGTATTAAATACAAGGAGAATTGCAGTGCTGAATAAAAGTGCGGGTTTGATCATTGAAGAGTTTAAAATTTGCCACAAGATAAAAAAAGTTTATATACTCTCATTATCAGGATAAGCCGGTATTAGCCTGAATATCATAAAAAATGTTAAATAACGATTATATCAGGAACAATGCATCCTGATTGTATAATTGTGTTTAATACTATCCTGCCGTGAACACTAATGTATTATCCCGTGGGTTCATTAAGTGTAATAAAATGTATTTCCTGTTTATCAGATCATTTAAATATTCTAATTTTATTGATAATGATTTTAGAATTTTTTCAGATATGATTATAGATATAAGTTCCGATGCGACAGAGCTTGGTTTCAAAGCTGCCAGGTTTGCTGCAGCAAAGCTCAGGGAAGCAATAGAGAAAAGTGGCGAAGCGAGGCTTGTTGTTTCTACCGGTAATTCCCAATTTGAAACCTTAAAAGCCCTTCTGAATGAAAATATTGACTGGGAAAATGTAGAAGTTTTTCATCTCGATGAATATATAGGACTTCCGGTGACACATGAGGCTAGTTTCAGAAGATATCTTTATGACCGTTTTGTCAATCATGTGAGTTTAAAAAAATTTCACAGTGTTGATGTTGAGGGTGATTTAGATCAGATAATACGAACACTGACTTTCGAGATAAGAAAGAAACCGGTCGATATCGGACTGATAGGCATTGGCGTTAACGGACATATTGCCTTTAATGATCCTCCGGCTGATTTTGATACACGCGAGGCATATATTATTGTAGATTTGGATTATCAATGCAGGTTGCAACAGGTAGATGAAGGATGGTTTAAATCATTGAACGATGTACCGGTAAAAGCAGTCTCAATGACTCCATGGCAGATTATGCAATGCAAAACAATAATTTCGTGTGTGCCACATAAAGTTAAGGCCATAAGTGTACGTAATACACTTATTAATAAACTTACCAATATAGTTCCTGCAACATTACTTAAACAGCACAATGACTTTCATCTATATCTTGACAACGATTCGGCATCTGAAATAATACCTTTAAAAAATGAAGTTTAGACTTGAAGGAATTCATTATGAAACAGGGAAACCGGTCAGCATTGAAATCGCTGACGGTACCATTGAAAGTATAAATGATCAAACGGGTTCTCACGTTAATAATACAAACTTATTTATTGCACCCGGATTCATAGATAATCAGGTAAATGGTTTCGCAGGTGTTGATTTCTCAGCCAATAATCTGTCAGTTAATGGTTTAGTTCAAGCTGCTGAAGCCCTCTGGCGGGAAGGTGTAACGACTTTTCTGCCTACACTTATTACCAGTAGTGATGAGAGCCTTGTAAAAAACCTGTCAATTCTTGAAAAAAACATAAGGACTAATGATTTATTGCGCTTATCAATTCCCGGATTTCATCTGGAAGGTCCATATATTTCACCGGAGGAAGGTTTCAGAGGTTGTCATCCTGTATCACATATACGTAAGCCATCCCGTGACGAATTCTTAAGATATCAGGAGGCTGCAGGCGGAAAAATAGTACAGATCACCCTTGCACCGGAAATTTCAGGTGCTATGGAATTCTTAAAGTATTGTGTTAAAGATGGAATTGTGGTAGCTCTTGGACATACAAATGCGACAGCTGATCAGATCACCCGGGCTGTTGATAATGGAGCAAGGTTATCAACGCATCTCGGGAATGGTTGTGCAAATTTCATACATCGTCATAATAATCCAATCTGGCCTCAGCTTGACAATGAACGATTAATACCCACTATTATTGCTGATGGTCATCATCTGTTGCCCGAGGAGATAAGAGTTTTTTATAAAGTTAAAGGTCCTGATAATATTATACTTACATCAGATGTTGTTTATTTGGCGGGTATGGCTCCCGGGAAGTATTGTCTTTTTGAAAATGAAGTTATCCTTACTGAAGATGGGAGGCTCTTAAATCCGGAACTGAATTGTATGGCAGGAGCCTCTTTTTCTTTAAAGAGAGGAGTTGAAAATATAATGAATTTTACAGGCTGTTCACTTGCAAATGCTGTAAAAATGGCTTCATGGAATGTTGCCAGGGTATATGATCTGAACAAAAGGGGGAAACTGGCTCCTGGTAAAAGAGCAGATATTATTATGTTTGAAAGAACTGGTAATCAACTACAAATTAGCAGGACATATCTGAAAGGTCAATTGGTCTTTCAGGCATGAAATCGGTACAGGAATTTTTTAAACATGAACCACTCACTATCACTTAATAATATTTAACTATTGTATATTATTTTCCTTTGGTATTAATTAATTCTATTAATATCTTTGGCCCTAACTTTAATAATTAAAAAAATGGGAAATTTAGGAGCTACTGAGATTTTACTGATTCTGGTTGTTGTAGTACTTCTTTTTGGCGGCAGGAAGATTCCTGAACTAATGAAGGGTATAGGGCAGGGTATGAAAGAATTCAAAAAAGCTTCCCGTTTGGATGATGAGAGTGACAAACCAAGCTCTGAACACAAAGAAGAAGAAAAAAAATAATGATTGACTCTTTCATGCATTGGAAAACAGTTGTTGTTTTGTAATGTATTGTAAATCAGTCTGAAATACTATATTTTGGTATTTTTCTATGTTTTGTTCCCTGTTCATAGCTGTAAGCTATTTCGAGCAGGAGAGGTTCATCCCATGCTTTTCCAAAGAATGTTATCCCGACAGGCAATTCATCAATAAATCCCATCGGAACGGTAATAGCAGGATATCCCGATATAGCTGCCAGGGAAGAACTTCCTCCGATAAAATGATCTCCCAGAATAAGATCAGTTTTCCAGGCAGGAGAACCTGTCGGCGCAATAATTGCATCCAACCTGTTGCCATTCATTACTTTATCTATACCATTTTCTCTTGTGGCTTTGGTCATTACAGCCAGAGCTTTTTTATATTCTACCGAATTAAGATCGCCTTTTTGTTCTGCCTGTTCAAGAATATTCTGATCGAAATATCTTAGTTCAATAGTGTCTGATTTATTAAACGCAATCAGTTCTTTAATGTTTTTAACAGGGCACCCACTGCCTGGCCCGGCGAAGTATTTATTAAGACCATCTTTAAACTCGTAAAGTAATACCTGGAATGAGGCATCTTCATAATTCTGACCTTTTGGAAATTCTATCTCAAATACTTCTGCGCCATTTTTTTTAAGGTCCACAACGGCTTTATTCATCAGTGTATCAACTTTATCAGAAAAGCCCATTGCCTTTCGTAACAAACCAATCCTTTTGCCTTTCAATCCATCTTTTTTCAGAAATCTTGTATAATCGGTACATGATTTACCCTGCGAAGCAAATGTTTTAGAGTCTGACGAATCAATACCCGTCAGAGCGCCTAATGTTAAAGCAACATCTTCTACCGTACGGCCCATCGGTCCCGGTGTATCCTGTGTGAACGAAATGGGAATAATTCCTGAGCGGCTTATAAGGCCGACTGTTGGCTTAATCCCAACAATTCCATTATTATTTGAGGGACAAACTATTGATCCGTTGGTTTCGGTACCAATAGCAACCATACAAAGATTTGCAGAAACAGCTACCCCTGATCCTGAACTTGATCCACACGGATTGCGGTCGAGTACATAAGGATTCTTAGTTTGCCCCCCAACGCCACTCCATCCGCTTGATGACATTCTGGCCCTGAAATTTGCCCACTCACTGAGATTTGATTTTGCAATTATTACTGCTCCGGCTTCCCGTAATTTACCGGCTACATAACTATCAGCAGATGGAAAAGAACTTCTTAGAACTGTTGCCCCTGCTGTTGTTGGCATCCTGTCGTGAGTGTCAATATTATCTTTCAGAATTACAGGCACTCCGAATAATGGACCCGGGGTTTTGCCGGATGCCGCCTCTTTGTCAAGCTTTTCAGCTATTTCAAGAGCATCGGGGTTTATTGCAATAACAGAATTAAGCATCGGGCCATCTTTATCGATTTCGTTGATGCGGTCAAGATAGACCTTAACGACATCTCTCACAGTATATTTACCTTCTCTGTATCCCCTTTGAAGCTGTGAAATCGTTAACTCTTCTATCCAGCTATTATCAGTTCTTTTTACCGCATTTGTATTGACGGTTGATTTGCAGGCAGAAAAGCACAGTACTGCAGTGATGAACAAAAACGATAATCCGGTGAATTTTGCTTTCATAATCTTGTGGAATTATTTTTTAATTATGGGTGTGTCGAAAAAGTTCTTTTTTACCACAAAGAACACTAAGGATGCACAAAGTGCACAAAGTTAAAACCCTATATTTCAGTTCTTTGGATTCATTGTATTCCAGATGTTCTTTGAATTCTTTATGTTCTTTGTGGTTAACGGATTTCATCTTTTTCAACAGGCCTAATGTATATCATGTTCTATATCCTCTAAAATTATGAATATTAAATCAATTTGAATAAATTTGTTGTGAAAGAATTGACACCAGTTATTCGAGACGCTCAGGTTGGGTGGCTCTACAATACAATATCAATGTTTGTGGTACATCAGGAATATGAAAAATATTTATCTGCAATTTCTTGATCTTCTGTCCGATAAATCCAATTTGGTTCTTGCTACGGTTACCAGCACTTTCGGTTCTACACCTCAGAAACCCGGGAGTTCAGCTATATTTGATGACAGTGGACTTATTGCCGGTACTGTGGGAGGAGGAGTGGTGGAAAGAAAAGTAGTGAAATTGGCCGGCGAGGCTATACTATCAAAAAAATCATCGCACTGCCATTTTAACCTTGGGAATGATATCTCAAAATCAGACGAGGCTATTTGTGGAGGACAGATAAGTGTCCTCATTGATGGCAATATAATGAATCATAAATATGTCTTCGAGCAGCTTAAGAAATCAATGGAAGACAGGATTCTGGGAGTACTGATAACAATGGTCACTGCATTCACAGAAGACAATGTACTTATCAACCGTTATTGGATGACAGGCACTGTAATACCACCTATACCTGATACCTTTCTTGAGAAAATAGAACCGGTAGTTATTACTATGCTTGAGGGAGGCAATCAATCAGACTACAGGGAATTGGAACTTAAAATACCCGATGAGGAACCATCGTCGTTGTTTTTTCTTGAAGCGGTTTTCCCTCCATCCAAACTTGTGATAGCCGGAGCGGGACATGTAGGCAGAGCGCTTGCACATCTTGCCGATATGCTCGATTTTGTGGTTACTGTTATTGACGATCGTCCTGAGTTTGCCTGTATTGAAAATATTCCTGAAGCAAGCAATCTTATTGTAAGCGATATCGGGCAGGCAATAGAAGATTTAAAGAAGACAAAAGACACTTATATAGTGATTGTTACGCATGGCCATAAGGATGATGCTGCTGCACTTAAATCGTGCATAAGATCTGAGGTGGCTTATATAGGAATGATAGGGAGTAAAGTCAAAATTGCGGCTATCCGGGAAAATTTTATCCGGAATGGATGGGCGACTATCGGACAATGGGAAGCTGTTCATACTCCAATCGGACTCGAAATTAAATCCAGAACGGTTGCAGAAATTGCCTTAAGTATTGCTGCACAACTTGTCTTAGTTCGTAATAGCACAAAATAAGAAGGCAGGCTCGATTCCCTGGATTTATAAAATTCATGCTGTGAAGTTGTAATTCATATTTAATAATTATGACTGATTTTTTAGCTATCATTCTTGCAGGCGGTGAATCCAAAAGGATGGGATTTCCAAAAATGCTTTTAGCATTCAGGGGGAAGACGATGGTGGAAAACGTAATTGGAAATGTGGCTGATTCCAGAGTCGATGAGATAGTAGTAGTATTAGGTGCTTCAAGTGAGAAAATAATAGAGAAGACAGAGCACCTGAATGTAAAACACTGCTTTAATGAAAATTTTAAAGAAGGAATGCTATCGTCGGTAAAATGCGGATTCAGAAACCTGCCTGCTGAATATAAAGCAGTTCTTGTATTTCAGGGTGATCAGCCGTTAATAACTCCAAAAGTAATTAATTCAGTAATTGAGGCATATTTGTCATCGGGAAAAGGTTTAGTTATCCCTGTTTATAACAAGAGACGGGGACATCCACTTCTTATAGAAAAAAGATACGGTGCCGAAATAGAAAAGCTTACAGCTGAAGAGGGTTTACATGCCCTGGCAGCTAAGTTTTACGGGGATGTTCTGGAAGTTGAGGTAGACGAGCCAGGTATCCTCAGGGATATTGATACTTATGAGGAATATGAAAATGAAATAAATCAAATTAAATAGTTATGGAAGAGACAATTAAATTTCAGTTAAACGGAAAGAAAACCGAAGCTCTCATTGATCCTGGCCAGACACTTCTATGGGTTTTAAGGAATCATTTCGGACTGACCGGAACAAAATTTGGTTGCGGGATGGGATTCTGTGGATCCTGTACCGTTCTTATTGATAATGAACCTGTAAGATCCTGCCAGTTATCGGTAGGTGAGGCTGCTGGTAAAAATATTGTAACCATAGAAGGTCTTTCATCAGATGGGAAACTACACCCTGTTCAGAAAGCTTTCGTGGAACATGATTCATTGCAATGTGGATACTGTACTCCAGGTATGATAATGAATGCCACAGGACTGCTTTTAAAGAACCCTTCTCCAACAGTAGAGGAGATAAAGAAAGGCATGGAAGACAATTATTGCCGTTGTGGAGCACATAAAAGAATAATTGAGGCAGTTCAGACAGCTTCAAAAGATATGAAAGGAGGGAAGTAATTATGAAAAAGGATATAATAAAAACTGATGGTTCTTCTGATAATACCGAACGGCATGGAATACCAAGAAGAGATTTTTTCAAAATACTCGGTAGTGGAATAATAATCTTTTTCCATCCGTGGGGAGTTCTTGATGCATTTGGGATGCCTGCTGAACAGGAAAGATCTCTCCCTACAGACTATAATGCTTTCCTGAAGATAGATGAAGATGGAACAGTACGCTGTTTTACAGGTAAGATTGAAATGGGTCAGGGTGTAATAACTTCACTTGCGCAGGAGATGGCAGATGCTCTGAATGCACCTCTTGAAAATGTCAGGATGGTTATGGGCGATACTGATCTCTGCCCATGGGACGCTGGTACCTGGGGCTCATTGACGACCAGGGCATTTGGACCTCATATGTTGGCAGCAGCTGCTGAAGCCAGAGGAGTGCTTATGGATCTGGCATCTGCACATCTGGGAATTCCGGTTTCTCAGCTTGAAGCAAAAGATGGAGTGATAACGGATACAAAGAATGTTAAAAACTCTGTGTCTTATGCACAGCTTACAAAAGGGAAAAGAATTGAAAAATTTCTCGATGTTAAACCATTACCGGAAGATTATACCAAATTCACCTATATCGGAAAGTCTTTTAACCACTCCGACGCTGTGGCGAAAGTAACAGGACAGGCAAAGTATACGGGTGATCTTAAACTGCCGGGAATGTTGTTTGCAAGAATATTGCGTCCGCCTTCTCATGGGGCTAAAATGACCTCTGTTGATTATTCCGAAGCTGAAAAAATTGCAGGAGTAAAAGTGATCCGTGATGGTAATATGATAGCCGTATTAAGTGAAAACCACGATCAGGCTGATATTGCAATTTCAAAGATTAAAGCGGAGTATTCATTTAATGAGATGCCGGTAAATAACAAAACAATGTTCGACTGGTATCTTAAAGCCAATCCCAGATCTGAAGTAATAAGGTCGGACGGGGATCTGGAAAAAGGAAGGCAGCTTTCAGATAAGACATTTGAATCAGAATTTCATGATCCTTACCTTGCTCATTCTCCTATTGAAACACATACTGCTCTGGCACAGCTCGAAGGTGATAAAATGACTGTGTGGGCATCCACTCAGTCGCCGTTTGGACTAAAGGACTCACTTATCCGGGAACTGGGTTTTGCCGCTGACAAGGTAAGAGTAATAACACCATTTGTTGGAGGTGGATTCGGTGGAAAAGCTCCGTCCCAGCAGGGATTAGAGGCTGCAAAACTGGCTAAACTGACTGGTAAACCTGTTATGGTTGTATGGACCCGTGATGAGGAGTTTTTTTATGACACTTTTCATCCGGCCGGTGTAATTCAAATTAAAACAGGAATTGATAGGAATGGATTCATAAAATTCTGGGATTATAACATATATGCTTCAGGAACAAGAGGATCAGAAACCACTTATAATGTCGAAAATGCGAGGATAACTCATCACACTACCGGGAGGAGCGATCCTTCAGTTCATCCCTTCGCAACTGGAGCATGGCGGGCACCTAATAATAATACAAATACATTCGCCAGGGAGGTACAGATCGACATGATGGCCTCTGCAGCAGGTATCGATCCTCTCGAATTCCGCTTGAAAAACCTGAAAGATGTACATATTATTGACTGTCTGAAAGAAGTTGCAGGTAAATTCGGATATGTTCCGGGTAAATTGCCAAGCGGAAGAGGTATCGGAATAGCATGCGGCGCTGATGCCGGGGCATGGGTAGCCCATATGGCTGAAGTTAAAGTTGATAAGAATACAGGGAAAGTACAGGTAGTCAGAATAGCATGTGCCCAGGATATGGGATTATGTGTCAACCCTGAAGGTGCAACTATTCAGATGGAAGGTTGTCTCACAATGGGCCTTGGATACACATTTTCTGAAGAGATAATCTTTGAAGGAGGTAATATAAAAGATCGGGGATTTGATACATATGAGATACCTAAATTCTCATGGCTTCCAAAGATAGATACCGTTATCCTTAACAGAATGAACCAGCCTCCCCAGGGTGGAGGAGAACCAGCTATTATAGCAGTTGGAGCTGTTATTGCCAATGCAATTTATGATGCAACTGGGGCAAGACTGCTCACGATGCCTTTTACCCCGGCAAGGGTACTGGAAGCATTGAAAAAGGTATGAGGAAACTGGACAAAGAGTAACCTGTAACCAACAACTATATTCTTTAAAGATAGATTAATAGAAAAATAAGGGGGAGCACGATTCCGATAATGGTTAGGATAGCTCCCCTTTTTGTTATGCCGTTTTTACCTTTGATGATAAATAAACCTGTGATAGTTACTGTTATAAGAGCGATACAAAAAATGTCGCTGAAATATTTCCACCATCTCCCGGGGTTATAATGAAGGAAATTGATGTGATAGAAAAAAGGTCTTTTGCTGATTCTTTCTATAACACCTTCCCCCGTAACAATATTCAGCTGCACAGTACCACCATCAACAAAAATGGTTATTTTATTGCCTTTTGGAAAATAAAATGTTTTGAAATCAGCATCAACATGAACACTTCTCAAAATGTCCATGGCTATTTCATTATTAAATGTCTCCCTGGTCAATTTAATATCTGAGTTAAAAGTACGTGTGTCAAAAATATAATTTGGGTTCCAATTGTTTTTGTGGTTCAATGCAATACCCGACAAGGCATAAATAATTGTTAATCCTGCTATTAAGTACCCCAGGTCACGATGTGTAACCCGATTGAATTTTGACAGATTCATTCTTAAAATATTAGAAAGGTCAGTAGTTAGCCGACTTTAATTTGTATCTCTTTCAGTTATTCTTTTAAAGTGTGACTTTTATATTCCAGGATAATACTGGTAAGAGAAGGTTGTCCTTTTAAGGCTGTTTCTGTTTCACAACTGTCACCCGACATACTTTTAACTCCCTGGTGAGAACCTTTCCCCGATTCTTCCACAGGCTTTACATTTTCATCCATGCCTGTTCCTCCGGCTTTAATAATACGGCCCTCGACAATAATCTCGCTTCCCAGGAGTTCCATCGGAAATTTAGATATATTTTCACCTGCAGCTACATATAATCTTATGTCAGGATCTTTACCAACAATAAACATTTTCTTACCGGTCTCCGTACAGACATGAATTACTTTCCCCTCGACTATTATGTTTTTGCCAATATAGCTTTCAGGATTTGAGACAAGGGCAGAAAATTCAACTTTCATTGCTGCCTCTGACTTATCAGTCTTAGCAGGTACCACTTTTTTTCCTGAATTGCTGCATGATGAGACAACAGAAACAATGAGCATGAACAAAAAGAATCTTTTAACCATGATGATCAGAGTTTAATTATTACTGTTTAACTTAATAATATGAATTATTTGCAATATGGGGAAAAAAAGTCAAATATCAATAGTTCATCACTTTTGATGGTGCAATGTACGGTTTGGACGTTGGAAGAAAGAAGGACTAAATACAATAAACAGATATATGGTTTGGCCGCATAAGGTTTTTTAAACAAATTCATTTTTATTATCAGATTGTCGTATTTTTGCATTTTATTATATTGATGTGAAACTGCTAATAGTTGAGGATGACAGATCGCTGAGCCGCTCCATTAACGATTCTCTTAAGATGGAAGGCCATATATGCGAAGTTGCACTGACTTTCAGTGATGCTTTACAGAAAGCCGGTATAAATAAATATGATTGCATCATTCTGGATATTGGTTTACCCGATGGCAATGGTCTTGATCTGATCAGGGAAATGAAGTCGAATAGAATAAACGGAGGTATTCTAATACTCTCAGCGAAAAGTTCACTCGATGACAAACTTACAGGATTAAAGATTGGAGCTGACGATTATCTTACTAAGCCATTTCATTTTGCCGAGCTTAGCGCCCGTATCAATTCAATTTGCAGAAGGAACAATTTTCTTGGGATGAATGAGATAGTCTTCAACGAGATCAGGATAAATACCGACGATAACCAGGTTTACGTTAACGATAAATTATTAGTTCTTACGAAAAAAGAATATGACCTGTTATTGTTTTTTATGGCCAACAGGAACAGAATCATTACGAAGGAATCAATTGTTGAACATTTATGGGGTGACAATGTAATACTTACAGATTCCTTCGACTTTGTTTATACACACGTTAAAAACCTGCGCAAAAAGATTGTAAAAGCCGAAGGCGGGAATTATATCAAGTGCATCTATGGTTTCGGATATAAATTCATTGATAGTTGAAATTACTCACTAAAAGTACCTATTATTTTCTGCTTCTTTCAATTGTGGCTATGTTCACAGGAGGGGCATTATTGTATTTAACGATTAAAAAAGTCATTTATAAACAAATTGACGAAAGCCTGATAACCGAGAAAACAATAATCGAGGATCAGATCAGACAGACTGATACAATTCCTGATTTTGAAGCTTCATTTGGACACCAGATTGAGGTTAAGCTGTTAAACTCCCGTGTACACAGTTTCCAGACAATACAGGATACAGACATTTATGATGCGAAAACTGACTCCTTTATACCTTTCAGGTACATTTTTTACACTGGAAATTCACTGGAGAAGAAAGGGTTTATTATTAGCATTTATCAGATGATCAGCGAAAAAGATGAATTGTTAGGAGATATTAGTCTTTATATGTCCTTCCTGTTTTTCTCCCTTTTGCTTATCTCAATTCTTAGTAATTACCTGATAGCCAGGAATCTGTGGAGACCATTCTATGAGTCTGTTAAAATTGCCGGAAGATTTGATATTCAATCGGATAAGCCATTGGATTTACCACAGACTGACATTAAAGAGTTCAACCAGCTTAATAGTGTATTCGACAGTATGACCAGCAAAATGAGGAACGATTATCTTAATCTGAAAGAATTCAGCGAAAATGCAGCTCATGAGATTCAGACTCCGCTTGCAATAATACGGTCAAAAGCTGATTTGCTGATACAACAAAAACACCTAAACAAGGAAAGCCTGAGTCTTATAAAATCTATCAATGAAGCAACCACCAGATTATTTAAACTAAATCAGGGATTATTGCTTATTTCAAAAATCGAAAATCAGATTTTTCATGAGAAGAGACCGATATCTCTGAAGAAAATTGCGGAAGACGGACTCGATAATTATAAGGAAATAATGTTACTGAAGAAAATAACTGTTGAAATGGAAGCAACGGATGATGCAATGGTTGAGATGAATGAAGTCCTTGCTGAAGTTCTGATATCAAACCTGCTTAGCAATGCCGTAAGATTTAATATCGACAGAGGTTTCATAAAATGTCATATTGATAATATGTTTTTTATCATATCAAATTCCGGAATACCATTGACAACCAATCCTGAAAACCTCTTCAGAAGATTTCACAAAGCCAGTGATAACCCTCAATCGGTTGGACTGGGTTTGTCGATCGTTAAAATGATTGCCGATACTTATGGAATGCAAGTTAGTTATACCTGTATAGATGCCACTCACGAAATCAAACTGAGGTACCGCGGCATTAGTAACATTTAAAGGACATTACATGCGGGTTTCTTAAATTTTTGTTAAATATTTTCAACTTCAGTCTATCTTCAGAATCTCATAATATTTTTGGCAGATCAAACCAATTAAATTATTAGATATGAAAAAGTTATTATTCATTATGGTATTACTGATGGGTGCACTTGTTGTAAATGCCCAGCGTACTCCTGTAAAAGTTGCTGACCTTCAGAAATCTATTACTGACAATATTACTAAGGATTATGCAGGATTTACAATAAAGGATGCAACAAAAGTTGTTGAGAAAAATGTTGTAACTTATGATGTTGTTGTGACCAAAGGGACTATGCAGGAGACTCTTTGTTATGATAGTAACGGTAAATTCCTGAAAAAAATGGAAGCAATGGGAGGTATGTCGAAAGCAGGGCCAAAGAAGGGCACCAAGACAGCTATGAAACATAAATCATAAACAGAGATTTTAATAATTTAAAAAGGCTTTCTCAATTGTGGGAAAGCCTTTTTATTTCTATTACAGTTCCCATCCTTTCCGATACTCCCTGATCAAAAACTTGTTGGCTTCAGGAATATTGGTAACCTTCATATTATCTGTATCATATTCCACCCTCTTCCCTGCACGAAGTGCGACTCCTCCAAGCAGGATAGTTTCTGTTACCGGCCCGGTATAAATAAAGCTGCCAGGTGACTGGGTTTTGTTTTTGAACGAGTTAATCCATACATTGTTTGCATCCTCACCCGATTTCTCCTGTTCGGGTTTTTGAGGAGTGCTGTTCTTATTTTCAATATACAATTCGGGATTTTCTCCTCTGAATCCGGCAATTATCTTCCCTTTTTCGCCTATGAACATCATACCTTCCCTGTCAAGCGATTTCCCTGAAGAAATATATTCATTGGGTGTTGATGGTTTCATACCTCCGTCGTACCAGAAAAGATCAAATGGAGGAAGGTCCGCCTGCGCATCGAACTTAAACCTGATTACACATGAAAGTGGAAAAGCAACATCATTCTTAACCCCTACCGCAACATTGCCCTGAAAAGCACAAGTTGTTGTTCCATGAGCTTCTGCACTTACTGCAGGAGAAGTTATCCCCAGGGTCAGGAAAAGAGGGAACAGGCTATAATGCCCCATATCTGCGATGCTGCCGGCTCCAAAGTCATACCAGCCTCTGAAAACTGCATTAGTATAATTCGGATGGTATGGTCTATCCGGAACAGGACCCAGCCATAAATCCCAGTTAAAATCCTTGGGAATAGGAGGAGTATCTGTTGGATTAGCCTGCCATTGAGGCCACATGGGCCGGTTCGACCAGTTATGGATCTCCAGTAGTTTACCTATTGTCCCATCGTCGATCCATTTCTTAATTGTATCGTAATCGGGTCTTTGGCTCCATGCAAGCAGATGTGTACTGAGACCTGTTTTTTTTGCAGTATCAATAGTAAGTCTTGCTTCATACATCCGGTTGGCAATTGGTTTATGAGTTACTACATGTTTGCCTTTCTTCATTGATGCTATTGCTACAGTACCATGAAGATGATCGGGTGTCATAATCTTTATTGCGTCAAGATCTTTCTCATTTTCAAGTAATTCCCTGAAGTCCTCATATGATTCACATCCCTTATAAGTGCCTGAATCTTTTGATTTTCCATAGAATTTCTGAACAAATTCCTGCCCAATATCCCTTCCACCGGGTATACCCTTTATGTTTTCTCCCCAGGAATTATCTCCTAAGGCCCGGCGTATACTGTTCCTAACGTCATTCAATGACCAGTCAATATAATTTGTTCCAAACTTATTAGGATCGCAGACAGCTACAATCTGCAATGCAGGATTCGAAATTAATGTTGTCATCTCCCTTAATCCCTGGGTTCCGCATCCGATATATCCAAGTGTAATCTTATCACTTGGTGGTATGTAGCCTGGTCCACCTAGTACTGTTCTGGGTACAATAGTAATTGCCATGGAAGCAGTCGCAGCTGATCCCAGGAAATCACGACGGTTAATTTTTCTTGAAATAGCCATTTTTTGTATATAAATTTAAAATTTCTGAAAATATATTACATAAAAAGATCTGAAGAACCTGGCTCTGACCACCTCCGCATCAAAGACTATGGAGATAATCCGCACTATCTTTAAAGGTATCGATACCCATTTCAACAAAGAAGTTTTTTACACCTCCCGTTTTTAGTGTTGCAAAAAATTCCTTCCAGTCCACTATACCCTTACCTATTGGCACCTCTTTTTTATCTGCAGGTGACCAATCAGCCAGATGAGCCGAAATAAATCTGCCGGGATATTTTTTAAAATAGGTTGATGCTTTATAACCTAAACTTATGACTGCAACCTGGAATTGCATTTTTATATAAGAAGGGTCAAGCCAGCTCATCAGAGCATCGTATACCAGAGTACCATCTATTGTTTCAAATTCCATATTGTGATTATGGTACCCCATCTGGATGCCTGCTTTATGGGCTTTTACCCCCATCATATTTAATTCGTCGGCTGCCTTATGCCAATCACTGAGTGTTGCCTCTTTTGGTAGTCCAAAACTCGACAAGATCATTTGAGTCTGATCCGATTCTTTTGCAAATTCTATACGATCATCAATATGTTGTCTTAATTCATCCATTCCATAGTGCGAGCTTGGCCACAAAAGACCTGCATCAGTAATGATCTTTTTCATCTCTTTGGCTTTGAATTTCATCAATGGTCCGAAACCTGAATCCTCATACCCCGGAGGTGAACACATTTCAACACTCTGATAGCCCATATCCGCTACCATTTTCAAAGTACCGGGAAAATCAATGCCAATCTTGTCCCTCACAATCCACGACTGGAATCCGACAGCCATTTTAGCAGCTTTTACCGGAGCACTCGCTTTGAGAGTCATAGGAATTTGTGAAGCTACGACCAATGACCCTAGTCCCAGAGCCGTTTTCTCCAGGAATTGTCTTCTAGATAATTTGTTCATAATGATAGTGTTTATATTTATAAGAAATTTAATGCATCCCGTATTCCCGAACCTGTATCTACACAAATTTATTAAATTGCCAGGATATCCTCCTGAATCATTAATGTTTTTTAACCTTTGTTTCTGTATTATTTCAGACAATTCCGTGGAAGATATTTATAATTTTGATACCGGTTCGCAGGGGTAAAATTTTTTTAAGCTGTTTATCGTTATTGAAGAACTGATTTTAGGTTATGAAAAAGATAAATTATATATTGTATGGACTAACACTTATTGCAATGCCTGTAACAAAATTTCCACATGCCGAGATCACCAATGGGTTGATACATGCTTCGATCTATCTTCCCGATGAAAAAAACAGTTACTACCAGGGAGTCAGGTTTGACTGGTCTGGAAATATGAGCAGTCTTGAGTATAAGGGTCATAATTATTTCGGTCAATGGTTCAGTAAATATAGTCCTGAAATACATGATGTAATTATGGGCCCGGTTGAAGATTTTACTCCACTCGACTTTTCTGAGACCACCAAGGGGGGAAACTTTGTCAAAATTGGAGTTGGAGTGCTTTATAAACCAGATGATAAGCCCTATTTGTTCAACAGGTACTATGAGCTGCTTAATCCGGGTAAATGGTCAGTGAAAAAAAGTCGGGATAAGGTGTTGTTTATTCATGATCTGGAAGATAAGATTTATTCATACCATTATGAAAAAAATGTTCGGCTGATTAAAGATAAACCTGAACTGGTGATTGAACATAAGTTGAAAAATAAGGGTTCCCAAACTATAGAAACATCTGTATATGACCATAACTTTTTTATGATTGATAAACATCCAATTGGTCCCGGACTTGTGGTGAAATTTCCATTTGATCTGAAAGTAGATTTATCCGGAGAAGGTGTGCTCGGTATGGGAACAATCGGGGAGATAGAGGGTAACCAGATTTCATTCATCAGGACTATTGGAAGTGGGGAAGAAGTTGAATGCCCTGTATTGGAGGGGTTTGGTAAGAGCATAAATGACTATGAGATACGGATAGAAAACAAGATAACAGGGGCAGGAGTAAGAATCACCTGCGATCAGCCACTTCTAAAACTTGCATTCTGGTCATGTTCCACTACACTTTGTCCTGAGCCTTATATTAAAATCAAGGTTGAACCCGGAAAAGAAATTACATGGTCTTACAGGTACGAATTCTATATGTTGAATAAATAGCTCTGATACCCACCTGTTGGCTTCACTCTTTTGATCTGATGCTTATAATACTTCAGGCAGGCTGTTATTTGTTGTCTTGTAATATCTGCATAGAGCTAATATCTGTTTTATTTAACTTCAGCTTTTAAGCCTGTCTGCACGATTATATTCTTACGCCATTCATACTTTGAGCCATTTTTAATTGCCAGAAGCACATCATATGTCCCAGGAGCGCAACAATTTACCACTTTTAGATTATCATAGCTTATTATTTCTATACTCTTATTTGGTTCAGGATTACCGGTTTGTCTGGCTGCAGTTCCGGCAGGATAGAGTTCCATTTTATTTACATCCCTGTTGGTCCCTGCATAACTGATTCCTCCGGCATTAAGATTTGTAGAGATCTTATATTTGATATCAGGCTTCATTGTGAAGTTTTCGAGCCATACGTATTGTGTTTGTCCTGATATAACAATTGATATCAGGAAATCATATGTTCCAGGTTTGATTTTACCACTGGTTTTGCTTATTATCTGTGCGGGAGGTATGGGTTTGTCGTGTTTACCTTTTTCAAAAACGGTGGGGATTCCAAAATAAAGATCCTGTATTGTGTTGGATTTGCACCTGTCTACCAGTGTCTCATATGAAGTCAATCCTTTTGACTGTTCAGGTGATTCTGCAATCATGATCTGGTAGTCATAAAGGGTTATTGAAACGGCTGTCTTAGTTTTAGGTTTTATGAGTATGTTACCAGCGACAAAGCTCAATGTACCAGCCTTACCTGAAAGTTTAAAAGTAAGTTTCAGTTCATAAGTACCAGGGGCCGCTCCCTGCAACTTGACCTCTTTGCCAGCGTTAAGAAGCTTAAATGTTGAACTGGAAATCAGATCACCCAGTGTTCTGATATTTACAACCAATGGTGTTTTATCATTAACTGTCAGTGGAGCATAACTCTGCTGAACCCAGACATTACTCCAGCAATGTTCAGTTTTAACAGTTATGCCATTGTCAAGTTTATAGGTATAGTCCGAAACCGGTTGAGAGTGTAGGGAGAGAAGCAAAACTGTCTGGAAGACCAGAAAGAAAAGTAGTTTTTTCATCGGAGTGTATTTTTAATCGTTGGGAATGATCATATCAAATTTACGCTTTTTAAATAACACATAAAATATTTTTTGAAACCAAAAGTGTTAATAAATGTTACAAAGCATTAACTAATTAAGCATCGTTAACTATTTTTTAAAATCATTAGGAATATTTTACCCTGAATTGTTGTCTAATAACATCAACTCATTTAAATAATTAGAGAATATGAAAAAAAAGATTGAAAAACTTCAGGTTAATTTTTCTGTTTTCATTCGGTTAGTATCTATCATATTAGTTATGGTACTTGTTACACCGGTTATAACAAGCGCACAGACTGGGAAAGTAAATTTTTCAGGCACATGGACGTTAAATACAGAAAAGAGTACTCAGCCACAAGGCGGACCAGGCGGTGGCAGAGGCATGAGAATGGGAGGAAATTTTGTTGCCACACAGGAAGGAAATGAATTGACTGTTGTCAGATCAAGAACAGATCAGTCAGGACAACCAGTTACTACTACTTTGAAATATACTCTTGATGGGAAAGAAAGTATAAATACCACACCCAGAGGCGAGAGCAAATCAATAGCAAAATGGTCCTCTGATGGAAAGTCCCTGACTATTGAAACATCACGTACCATGGATATGAATGGAGACACAAGGACAATGAAATCAACAGAAGTATGGATGTTAACGGATGCAAAAACTCTTTCAGTTACAACTACAAGGCAAGGTATGAATGGTGAGGTAAAAAACAATATGGTATATGATAAGAAATAATCTATACAGCGGAATTTAAAATGAAAAGGCTCCTTTCGGAGCTTTTTTTTTAACCTGAGAATAGATCAGTCACCTCAACAGTCTGATAAAATGCGGAACATGGCTGACATGCACAGGAAAGACATCCTCAGTATTCTTACTGAAGAACAGAAGAAGTATATTGAATCACACAAAGAAATTACTGCTCCTTTTCCGGAAAGTGGGAAATAGTATTCTGATTGCAGGTAAGATTTCTATTTAATGCAGTTAAGATCTATTCTTATTAATTTTAAGAGAATCAATATTCACCAGTATGCACGGCATTCCAAATTCTCCTTTATATTGTTGCTCTTAATATTAACAGAAAAGAGATCAGTGTGTCCGCGATTTTCGGACTGACCGTTTTTAGAAGATTTTTCAGGTTGTTTATCCCCGTTAAATTTTTTGTTATTCACAATTCTTATCCATTCAATAAGAGTTATTCCAAAATTTTTTCTTGGGTTTTCTCCAGTTAGTTTTTCAGTATCGTCCATTTTGATCGTTATTTTGTTGTTTATAAAATACTGTTCATCTTACGAAATTTATAACAAAATAAGCTGCAATTTGGTTCAATAGTTACTTCCTGAGGAATTGGAAAGCACAGGTTTCTATTTTGAGGCTTGTGCATTCATAAGATCTCTTATTTGTCTCCAGCTAACCAGAATAATATGATTTGTCTTTAGAAGCTCTTTAAATTCCTGACTCGAAACCAGATCAAGATCATGTTGACGCCATGCTGAACCGTAGTCATCGTGTCCTTTTGTGATAGCTTTCATCTCTTCATTATCGTATGCAATGTGTACTATCATCTCGTTAAGGCCCGGTTTCATTGTTTCAATTCCTTTTTTATAAGCATCAATCCATTTACCAGTGATCATTTTAGGTTCAAGCATGAATAGATTATCAAGCAGAAAAATTTTTGATTCCATCGATTTAGCCATATCAGGTTGGAACCAGCTCAGGTAGGCACGCGGGAACAGTATGGGCAGGTGATATTCTTCTGAAAGGTTCAGATAAATTTTTACGAGTTCAGGATTGGCAAGAACACTGCCCATGTGAGTATCAAGATGGGTAGGTTGAACACCTGAAGCAATCGCTCTGTCAATCTGGGCTTTAAGTTCCTTTTCAGCTTCAGCTCCCTTTGCAACCTTCCCAAGTTCTTCTACAGTCGGATAAAAATAATTGTTTTTATCGAGCAGACTTTGAATCTGATCGGAGGGACTTATGCCTCCCCATTTATACAGGTCCCATTCCGATGTCATCGTCAGGTGAATACCAACGTCCATCCCCGGATGATCTTTTACATAGGCCGCTATTTCGTTAGCCCATGGACATGGTACCATAATGCTTCCTGAAGTAATATATTTATTCTCAAAAGCATTTATACATGCCATATTTACGGAATGTGCCAGTCCCATATCATCAGCATGAATAATAAGCAACTTGGAATCTCCGGGATATCCAAGCATTTCGGCAAGATTTTTATTTCCCTGTGAACTTAAGGTCATTGTGATTAACAATGCTGAAAACAGAATTAAAAGTTTTTTCATTTTCTTGTTGATTAATATATTAACGAAGAAGTTTAAACTGATGTACGTCTTTAATGCAGTATGAAGTTGTTTCAACGAAATTATAAATAATTCTTACTTAAAGTAAAATATGAGCTTTAATTTTAGAAACTGCGATTTCAAGAATAAAAAAAAGACCTCACAGGTTTTCAATCCTGTGAGGCCTCATACTTTGTCTTTCACAACATATGCCTGTAGATCAGAGCATAATCCTTTTCTATTACTTTATTTTCTATTATTTTACTTCCACAACAGCATACTTTGATATTTTCCAGAATTCTTCCGGATTTTTAATATCAATGCTGGTTACTTTGTTGTCTTTGTCACGGATCAATTCATAAGAACTGGTTGGGTGATCGGTGATAAGCTTTACAAATTTTGAATTTACCGGGATACTCTTTAACTGAGTAATATCTACCTGAGTAAATGCACTATTGACAAAATCCTGATGCAAGGATTCTTTTCTCCCAATACCAAGAAATCCACCTTCTTTTGAAATCAGACCTTTTGCTTTAAGATCTTTATATGTACCAGATGTAATATATGCTTTGTTCAGCTTGGCTGTCTGATTACTGATTGAATCATTCTTTTGAGCTATTGAAGCTTCAGCTTCAGTCATTCGGGTATTTAGTTGTCCTATCTCGAAATCTTTCTTTGTCAGATTTGTCTTAAGATCGGCTATTTCATTTTCACGGTCTTTCATTGATGCTTCAAGTTCAGCAACTTTTGCCTGCAGACCTTTAATTTCACCACCTGAATTCTTCAACTGGGCAGTAAGTGATGCAATTTTCTTTTTATTCTGATCAAGAAGTGTATTAACATACTCTATATCCTTTAAAATCTGTTGTTTCTTGTCTTTTGAAAATTCCTGATCCGATGATTTCATTGAGATTATGTTTTCCTTCTCTTTTACTGTAGCAAGATCTTTCTCAATTTCATCAAAAGTCAACATCCATTCGTTGATCACTGAATCGCGTGATGTTAATAACTGTGTATACGAATGTTTCTGGTTTTCAACGATTGCAACATTTTTCTTCTGCTCGTTTTTGAACATTGAGTTAACAATGAAACCAGCAATAATAAGAACCAGCAAGCTAATCAAAGCAGTCGTAAGGACACCTTTCTTAACTCCTTCTTTCTTTGCCTTTCTTTCATTGTTTCGTGAAGCCGCATTGTCATTGACCACACTTTTGTTACTGTTTACTTCATTTGTCATTTTAATTCCTCCTTAATAATTTAATAATTTATTTAACTGTCAATATTATTTTTCAGGTATTGTGTAAACTTCATTTTTGTTAGGCAATCGGTTCAATATATCGGTTCAATTTATATAAGTACAACTCCAGAAAGTATATCGGCATATATTATGGCAAATGTTATGCCCCGATCAAGCAGAGTATTTAATATATTTAAGATGAATGAATTATGATATTGATATATGAACCGGAAACCGTTCAATATGAGAAAACAATTCTCATATTGAGAAAACTCTGAAACAGGATTTATGATTTAAACGGGCGGTTAATCAATTATTCTTTTTCTTCCTTTAATATACGGTAGATTGTAGAAATTCCGATATCCAGTTTGCTGGCTGCCAATCTGATATCATTGTTATTCTTCTTCAAAGTTGCTTTAATTATTTTAACCTCATATTCCCTTAATGTCAGGTTATCATTCACAACATCAGATAATGGATCACCACTGTCTATAACAAGGTCAGCCGGTTCAATATCATCTTTCGAGGATAGTGTAACTGCAAGTTCAATCAGAGATTTCAATTCACGAACGTTACCTGGAAATGAATAACTCATCAGTTTCTTTTGGGAAGGCACAGATAATTTCTTTATGCTGAGATTATTTTCATCACAGAATTTTCCTATGAAATATCGTGCAAGGATCAGTATGTCATTTGCCCTGTCGCGCAAGGGTGGTAATTCTATTGGCAGACCCAGTAATCTGTAAAAAAGATCTTCTCTGAAATTGCCCTTTTTTACTTCCTCTTTCAGATTCTTATTTGTTGCAACAACAATCCGGCAGTCGGTTTTCACAGGTTTGTTACTACCTATGCGTACGATTTCTTTTTCCTGAAGAACACGTAATAATTTTGCCTGCAGATTAAGTTCCATTTCTCCAATTTCATCCAGAAAGAGAGTGCCTCCGTCGGCCTCTTCAAAACGGCCTATTCGTCGGTATGAAGCTCCGGTAAAAGCGCCTTTCTCATGACCGAACAGTTCGCTTTCGATTAATTCAGATGGGATAGCAGCAACGTTTACAGTTACAAAAGGTTTGTCTTTAAGTTTAGAATTATAATGAATTGCCTTGGCTACCAGTTCCTTCCCTGTGCCTGTTTCACCTGAAATGACAACAGTAATGTTTGTACTGAGAGCCTTATCGATAAGATCATAAACAGCTTTAATAGCCTGACTTTCACCTAAGATACTTTCTTTGAAGCTATATTTTTTTTGTACTTCCTTTCGAAGCGATGTTATCTCTCTTTTAAGACCTATTCCGTTCCTAATATTTTTAACTGTGTTAAGTAAACGGTCCTTAATGTCCTCTGACTTACTAATATAGTCATAAGCACCCTGTTTAAGCAAGCTTACCACTGTATCAATATCTTCCTGTTCTGAAATCAGGATCACCTGAATATCAGAATTTTCTTCCCTGATTTTTTTAAGGATCTCAAGCCCCGTAAAATCGGGCAGTCGGTAGTCAAGAGTAACAATGTCAGGTGATTCGTGGAGGCATCTCAGAAAATCTTTTCCATTGAAGAAATTCTTTATCTCAAAGTCGGGATTTAAGGAAAGAGTGTGAACCAAAAGTCTGTTATACCATTCGCTGTCTTCTACAACAAATATTTTAAAAGGCTTTTCAGACATATCCGATGGAATTCTGGTTCAAAGTTTATTACTGAGTCTGCAAAGTAAAGTAAAAAAGCCATTATTTGCCAGAGTTTTAACTGATTTTCGTTATTTGTTCTTTAACCAGACGGCTTACTTCTTCAAATTCCTGTAAAGACTCTTTCGCCAGTCTGTCCAGATCGGACAATTCTGTCTTTTTTTGTATATTCTCTTCAATCTTTCTTAGAAGATTGCAGAGTTCCAATGCACCAATATGCCTGCACGGTGGTAACATCTTATGGGCAAGTTCCGAGACTAATTCCAACCTTCCGGATGCCACTGCTTCCTGTATTTCATTTATCCCTTTTTCTGTTGATTCATCGAAAGAGAGAAGCATCTGTTTTACAAACTGTTCATCACCTCCTGAAATATGATAGAGATTCTGAAGATTGATTTTGGAAGCTCCATCCGGCTGGATTTCTTCTTCTTTAACCGGTTCCGTTTCCGAAGAGTATGAATAATCTTTAATAACAGAAAGAATCGTTGTCAGCAGCATCTCTTCGGTAAATGGTTTTGGAAGAAAAGCATTCATTCCTGCCTTTTTATATTTTTGCCAGTCATCATTTACATTTGCAGCGGAGATACAGATCACAGGCATTTCAGACTCTGTGATATTCATCTCATTCCTGATAAACTGAGTTGCCTTTAATCCGTCTATGCCCGGCATCCTGGCATCCATAAATAACAGATCAAAATGGTCAGATTTTAATATTTCCAATGCCTCCATTCCATTTGAAGCTTCATAATATCTTATTTGCCATCGTGTCATTATCGTTTTGAAAAGCAGACGATTGTACTCTTCGTCATCTACAACAAGTATCTTAAGATTTTTGACCTCTTCAGGAATGAAAAACTGAGATTCAACATCTTTTCTTACAAGCTTCTCATTCCCTGTAAGATAAAGAATGTGGCAGGTTATCCTGGTACCCTGGTTTTTTTTGCTGACACAATCAATAGTACCGTTATGTAATTCAATGAGTTTCTTAACAATTGATAACCCTAATCCGGTTCCTCCGTATTTACGGGTAGTACTCATCTCCTCCTGAGTAAAATCTTCAAAAATGAGGCTCAGTTTGCTCTCGTCAATTCCAACACCGGTATCTACCACTTCCAGTAACAACTCAATTTCAGATGAGTCATTTTTAACACAATTCACACTGAAATGTACTTTACCGTTTTTAGTGAACTTAACTGAATTACTGACAAGGTTAAGCAGGATTTGTTTAAGACGGTAGGGATCGCCAAGCAAAACTTCAGGAGTATCGGGGCTTATTGAATAACTTAACCTTGTATTGTTTCTGATAGCTGGTCTTTCAAACAAGGCATTTACATCTTCAAGAACCTGTGCGATAAAGAAGTGAACTTTTTCCAACGCCAGTTTCCCATTCTGCAGCTTTGAAAAATCGAGGATATCATTAATTATATTCCCCAGATGATCGGAAGATGATTTGATAATTTTCAGAGTCCGCGTTGTGTTCTCATCCAATGGTTCATGTAAGAGTTGTTCTGTAAAACCTGATATGGCAGTTACAGGCGTTCGTATCTCATGGCTCATATTCGCCATAAAGAGCTCTTTTGTCCGGGCCAGTTTTTCAGCTTCATCTTTAGAACTCTGTAGTGCAACCTGATAAACATGTGCCTTTCTTACATATCGCACAATAATAAACATTACCAATATTGCGAGAAGTGTACCTGAAACGGAGAACATAGCAATGAAGATATAGGTTTTTGCGGCCAGTTTATCTGCAGCCAGAGCTTTCTCATTAACAATGTCTGAAATCTCATTTTCAATTTTGGTAATAAGGTCATAAAACTTTTCTTTGATTTCTGTGCTGGTGACAGCTAATTTCGACTCTCTTTTTGTTACTCTTATTTTAGTTATACTATCCTGATGTTCCAATTCTCTGAGATTACTGATAATTTCATCCTCGTTAAGCCGGTTTTGGTTACGGCTGAACACTCTCTTCAGAATATTGCTTTCAGGTCTGTGAGCTTCCAGGGAACTGCTGTCAAGTCTGACAGATAATTGTTTGAGATATCCAAGAACAGTCTGGTTATTATAGAGAAAGAGCAACTGGTTCCAGATAACGATATTGCCTTCAATGAGTTTACTTATTGTATCAGTCTGTTTTAACAATACCGGATCGTGTACACATTCCGAACGCAATCTGCTGACTTTCCCATCGATGTTGGAAATGATCGTATAATAAGGTCTCAGATCTAAAGTATCATAAGTGGTTGAATAAATCCGGATACTGTTTTGCGCTTTTTCCAGATCCATTGAAATTTCCCTTATACTCAACAGCCTTTGGTCGGGTTTTAAGTCGAGCTGAATAGAAGAAACAATCGATGATAAGTTTCTATATGATAAATAACCGGTTGCTGAGAGTAAGGCGACCGCCAGAATCATTAATAATCCGATCTTTGTCTGAATTGATATTTTCTTCACTGGTATTATCGCGAAATAAATAATACCCAAAGCTATAAAAATTTGTTTTCAATAAACTGATCGAGGTAAAGTCTGCAAAGTGCAGGGGCAAATGTATCTTTGATGACATAAAAATCATAGTTGTTCTTAATGCTTCGTTCTTCAATAGTTCTTGATTGTGAGAGAAGTACCGCAAGAGTATTGCTGTTTTCCTTTTTCAGCGAATTTATCATCTGGGCACCGCTGATCCCGTTTCCCAAATTATAGTCAACAAACGCTACAACATCATTATCAGCAAACTCGCGGGATTCAATTTTTTGCATAAAATCAGAATAATCAACAAAGGATTGGAGAATTAACTGGTATTTCACTTTTTTCTGAACAAAATGCGTACTTTGTTGCAACGCATTGAAGATTAGATTATTGTAATATATATTATCCTCAACTACCAGGATATTTATTTTTTGTTTCATAAAAGTGCCTTGTTATTTCCTGAAGCATTATTCCAAAAATGTGCCAATTATTTCCAAGGGGCAATTAATACAAGTAATAGATTGATATATAATTCATTACGAACTAATAACGTCATTTAGACTGACTATATTATTAGTATTTCTTCTCAAAATGAGAAAAAAACAGTGAAATACGGAAAAGGCAGAGGAGCTGAAAGGGAATAATGAAAGTGGGGAATAAAAAAGAAAAAGCGAATTCCCGGGAAATCAGGAATTCGCTTTATTTTCAAATTTATTTGATACCGTGATCTGAGTTCTTTTTGACATTTTCTTTTTTAACGTCTTTTTTGACAGTTGTTTCAGTTTTATTGACGTTTTTCCGATTCGATGAGGAAGCATCATTCTTTTTTGGTTGATTGATTGTCTTTGCCGGACCTGTTCTTCTATCAACATTCTGGTTTGTCGATTTATTAGGAACGGTTGCAGATGGCTTTCTAGTTACGGTTTTATTTCTATCCATTGAAGGATTTGTCATTGGTCTGCTTGTGACCGGAGCATTAGCTCTCTTGTTTGTCTTTGAATTATTATCAGGATGAGAACTATAAACAGGTTTGTTGGAATTTGGTGTTACCTGTCTTCTGTTTACCTCATTGTTGTTAACAGCTGGTCTGTTTACTATTGGTCTGGTGACCATGGTTGGAGTTGTCCTGTGAGTGGCAGAGGTTTTGTACATGGTTGATGATCTTTTATAAACATCAGGATGATTTTTAGCAAACATATTCTCACCCTCTCTTCTCTGTTCGGGATGCGAATAGGTAGTTTTATAATAACCCATTTGTACTCTGTGATTTACTTCAGGAGAATATGCACGCCTGCCATTGTAATAAAAGTCATTATATCTTGAATACCTGTGATAATCTATCCGGCGATAATTTCTTATGTAATCGTGGTTCCAGTTGTATTGGTAACCATAATAATAATTCCAGGAGTACGGACGCCATGGATGCCAGTAACTTGGATAATAACCCCATCTCCATGATGAATGCCATGCAACATAATTCGGAAGGAAAATAAACCTTATAAGTGGCCATGATGCAATCTGATAAGTTGTATAGACAGTTGTTTGGCCTCCAGCCCCTGTATATCCCGGATTCGGTGTTCCCCTGAGATTTGGGTCATCAAAATTAGGTTCAATGATGTAGTTCTTACCGTATAACTCTTCATCACCGGTAAGCTGGATCTGTACCTGCCCATTTGGAAAATGTTGAACAGTAAATACAGCAACGTCCTGATTCTGCACAGGACTTACTGCAACCTGAAGGACAATATTATGAACATCGCCATCGACATCATCGATAACCTTAATGTAGTCTATCAGGTTGTCACCATTGAGATCGAGATTATTGATGTTTGAATTTGGATCATTCAGACTCCTTTCAAAATCTTCAAGGGTTTTTGATTCCTGGAATAATTTCATAACCGCGAAAAGATTAAGATTATCCCCTGGCAAACCAAGGTAATCATTTTGATTATCCTGGGCCTTAAGCGCTGTACCCGTGGCAAATAATGCCGCAATAATTGATGTAATTATAAATTTTTTCATAAAATGTATTATTAAAAGAACAAGTTAGTACAAATTTGTAATAGCAAAACTTATACCAACTTTATTTTTAATTTTTTTTTGGTTGTTATTCATAAGAAACTTTTGAATTAGAAAGATGAATTTAACCAAAACAAAGCATTATCCGGTAATTAATTGTACTATTACGCGAAAATACTTTTAATCTGTGACTTACAGAATATCGGAATTTGTTATCTTATTAATAGAAAGGAAGGTAATATGTGTTTTTCAGCAGGAGCAAGTTTTGTTGGCGGAGTAATCATTGCAGGCTTTGGAGTTGCCACTGTCAGAGAAGTCCATAAGCCGGCCCAGCTGGTTTTTGCCAGTATACCTTTGTTTTTTGGTGTTCAACAAATATTGGAAGGTTGCCTGTGGTTAACATTGCCAGTTTCAGATTATGTTAATATTCAAAAGATTACTACTTATCTTTTTCTAATAATGGCTCAGGTTTTGTGGCCGGTATTAATACCAATCTCGGTTCTGCTGATGGAAAAAAATAAAAAAAGGATAATGATATTGCGGCTTTTGCTGGGACTGGGTCTTTCTTTATCATTATATTATGGTGTCTGCCTGTTATTGTTCCATGTAAAACCGCAAATAATTGGTTATCACATCGAGTATAATACTGATTTTCCTGATTCGTTTGCCATATTGGCTTTTCTGGTCTATCTCGTTGTAACTATCGCTCCGCTTTTTGTTTCAGGTGTTAAAAGAACTCATCTTCTTGGTATTCTGATGTTCATATCATGCCTTATAACAGTAATATTTTTCACCCAGTATCTGATATCCGTATGGTGTTTTTTTGCAGCATTGATCAGCATGGTAGTATTCTGGATACTCTCCGATGCAAAGAAAGAATTCAATTTGAAAAAGCTATCTTTAATAGGATTTAATTCTGCTGAGGTATCCCAAAAATGAAAAAGAATGAAGATTTCAGGCTATTTATTAGGTATATTATTCTTTTATGTAGTAACCAGTCTGAGTTTTAAACCTGAGAAGGAAGATATTGATGTTCACCGGTTATGGTCTGACTGTAAATTAAAATCCATAATATCTTATGAAGTTTTTGAGAGTGCTTTCCATGGATATCAGGAAATGCAGAATCTAAGGAAAAAGAACATTATTAGTATTATTGATTTTTCGAAGCCATCAACGGAAAAACGTTTCTTCGTAATTGACATTAATAACAAACAACTGAAATTTGAATGTTTTGTTGCCCATGGAAAAAATACAGGTGATAATTATGCACAAAGCTTTTCAAACCAGACGGGATCTTTGAAAAGTTCACTGGGATTTTTTCTTACTGGCGAGACATATTCAGGAGTTCATGGCTTCTCACTAAGGCTTGATGGTCTTGAAAAAGGTATTAATGACAATGCCAGGGCCAGGGAGATAGTTATCCATGGAGCTGAGTATGCAAGCGAGGAGTTTATTAAAAAGTACGGACGGTTGGGAAGAAGCTGGGGTTGTCCGGCCGTACCGGTAGAAATATCAAAAGAGCTAATATCCTATATATCGGGTGGAAGTTGCCTTTTTATATATGCCGATGACAGTTTTTACAAGAAAAATTCAGTTTTTATCAGGAAAAAATAAATCATATCTTTCCCTTTTCACACCTCACACCTCACACCTCTATCTCTCCTCAGCCGCGGAGGCTTCTTTGGCTACTTCCAGATTATGCCGGGCTTTTTCGGCAATTACATTGTCCTTGCTTTTGGTGAGTTGTTCAAGAAGTTCAATTGCTTTTTTCCAGTTTTTTTCAAAAATATATTTATTCGATTCAGTAAAAGTACTTCCCGTATAAAGTTGTTGTGAATCCTGTACAATCTGAGGGTAAAACTTAGCTACATAATCCTGTCCCGCCTGAAATGCCAGGCTAGCTATCTCCCTGTCTGCTCTCGGGATAGTCGGAAGCAAAATATACAACCCCGACAAAGTGGATCTTGGTAAGTAATTTGCAGATTGGTCAACCTCGCTTCGGTTTATAAGGTCACCTTCCGATGAATAGAGCGATAAAAAAAACCTGGTGTTCAGTAAGAAATTTATAGTAAAATATTCTCTCCCGTAATCGTCATTAACAACAGTATCCTGTTCGAAAAAAATATTCACAGAATCAAGTGTCAGCATCAGGTTTGAATTGTATCTGGCGCATACTGCACTAATAGTATCAACAGGGAGCAGAGTTGTAAGAAGTCCTTCCTCAACGCTCCTTCTCAGGGTATCTGCTACAATGAATTTAAATGAACTGTCATTTGAAAACGATGATAAACCGTCTAGAAAGTTCATCACTCCTGTATTGTAAGAATGCATTTCGTTTTTAGCAACATTAGCTGGCTGCATGTAATCGAAAAGATTTACAAATACGATATCATGCTTACTATGCTGAAGTATGATCTCAGGGTCAATTCTCTTACCTATGTATACCATTCTGATACATGAAGAAAGAAAAATAACCATAGCTGCTGAAAGTAAAATCCTGATAAATACTTTCATTTTTTTCTGATAATACAGTTTGACAATTATATACTACAAATAAAAAACAATAACGTAAATGTTATAAGATCATTGTCCAAAATACTTACAATCAGCCATGAATACAGTCAATTTGCTATGTGCTTTTCATAATTTTCATCTAACCGGTAATTAAACAACTGGTAATTATTAATGTTCGTCTTATATCCATGAGGAATTCAGGCCACACAGCTCCAAAAAAATGGTATTATCGTCATATACGATCAGAACTGAATAATTAGACATTTAGAATTATTAAATTCTTAAATTTGTAACGCACCATTAACTATTAATAATATGAAGGAACTTGTACGTTGCCGGCCATGTGGATTTGTAATTGAATCTGATAAACTTGGAGATGTCTGCCCGGCTTGTGGAATGCCAAGGAAAGTTTTTGAACCGTATAGGGAAAGAGTTTCCCGTAACAGGTTAATATTACTCAATTTTGATCTTCATCCAATAGCTATTCATCTTTCTCAGGCGCTTGTTATAGCAATCCCCATGTTAGTGATTGTGACAATTTTTTTTAAACAATTTCAACCTGAAATATTGAAGAGTGTTTTAGTTTTTTCCGTTTTTATATTTCCATTCACTCTTGTTCTTGCAATCATAACAGGAATGATTGACGGGCTGACCAGGTTCAAGACTCTTGCAACTCCTATTTTAAGGGTTAAGATAATTTTCAGCCTGATAATTCTGTCCATTTCAATTGCATTATTTTTTATAGCTCCGGTTGAAAAACTGTATATACTTACAATTGTACTAAGCATATTAGCACTTGGTGCTGGTTTCCAGCTCGGTTTGTGGGGTAAGAAGCTGATTAATGTGATTCTTCCCGGTTCATATCCTCAAAAGAAAGGCAGTAAAACACCTCAGCAGACTCAGCCTGAAGTGAATAAGGAGTGAGCCGGAGAACGGCATGGAATCGCTCTCCAGATGGAATTAAGCTGCATTACGTTCAACAGGGATGATATCAATATCGACTATCTTTGTTTGACGAAGTATCTTCATATTTGTTGTTCTTGATATCAGCTTACTGCCTATTAAATGTTTTGTCAGATCAACAGACTGGGTTATTGTTCCACCATCAAATTCGATGATGATATCTCCTTCATGGAGGTTTGCTCTCGAAGCAGGAGAGGAATTTTCCAAACCGATGATCATCAGTCCTTTCTTAGAACTCAGCCTGTAAAAATTTTTAATCCTGGGATGAATTTCGATTTCATGTGTCATTAATCCCAGGAAAGCCTTTGTTACCTTTCCTTCGCTTATCAGGTATCTGGCAATCTCTTTCGCCGAGTCAATCCCGATTGAAAAGCTTAGACCCTGGGCAATGGGAATTATTGCCGTATTAATTCCGATGGCTTCTCCTTCAGTATTGATCATTGGCCCTCCTGAATTACCCGGATTCATTGCGGCATCTGATTGCAGAATATCATCAATCAGTTGTCCTCCGGGTGTTCGCATCGTTCGTCCGATACCGCTAAGAACACCAACTGAAACTGAATGCTGATAACCTAATGGATTCCCTATTGCAATTACTAATTGCCCAATCTTAAGATCCCCTGAAACTCCAAGTTTTACCGGAGTATAGCCGCTGCCGAATATTTTTATAATTGCAATATCTGTATCCCTGTCCGAACCTATAATCTCACCTGAAAATTCATTTCCATCCAACAATGTAACATTTAGCCGGTTTGAATTTTCTATTACATGAGCGTTCGTAAGTATGAGTCCGTCACTTGAAAAAACAAAGCCTGACCCTGTACCTGTAAGTCTTTCTTTCCCCGATATAAGGGAATATTTGTCTATTTTAACTACTGCATTCTTAGCTTTATCGACTGCAGTAACTATTATTTCAGAAAATACATCCATATTACCTCCCTGTTTAATATGTAATAAATAGCAATATTGAAGCCAAAAAAATATTGTAACATTCAATTAATTCTAAATTGCTGTATCTGACAAAGAAACAGTGTGTTATCATGTCTTTTTGTTCCCTGCGTCAAATTGTCTGATGAGGTAACAAAATGGCATATTGGACTGCTTATTAGCTTAAATATTGGAATGGAACATCTTGACTTCATTGACACCCGGAGCGCTCTGCGTCTTAGTTAGTATAAGTTTTACAGCTTTGAGATGAAAAATGATAACTTTAAGTCCAAATTTTATCCATGAAGGCAGTAAGCATTAAGGAACTCAAAGAAGAGTTAACGAATTGTACTCCAAAAGAATTACGGGATCTGTGCCTTCGGCTCGCAAAATTCAAAAAGGAGAATAAGGAATTAATTACTTATCTTTTGTTTGAATCATCGGATGAGGAATTATATATACAAAATATCAAGAGGGAAATTGATGAGCAATTTCTATTGATAAACAGAAAAAGTCATTATTTGATCAAAAAAAGCTTCAGGAAGATTTTACGCACTATCAGGAAATACGGCCGGTATTCACAGAAGAAGGAAACAGAAGTGAAATTATTAATATACTTTTGTAAAAAACTCAGGAAATTCACTCCTTCCATCAAACAGAATTCGGGTCTTGAAAATTTCTACCACAGACAAATTGATGCGATAAGTAAAAAGATAACTTTTCTGCATGAAGACCTGCAGTTTGACTATGGCACGGAATTGAAAACACTTATGGATTAATTTTGTTTAGTATTCAGTAAAGATTATGATATGAAGGCAATGCTGCTAAATTCTGTTACTGACCTTGATTATAATGACAAGCCTTTGAAATTTAGTGACATACCAAAACCCATACCTTCCGACTATGAAGTTCTGATAAAAGTTATGGCTTGTGGTGTATGCCACACAGAGCTTGATGAGATTGAAGGGCGGACTCCACCTCCGGGGTTTCCTATAGTCCCGGGGCACCAGGTTGTCGGAATAATAGAAAGTACCGGAAGAAAGGTTTCAAAGCTGAAGCCCGGAGACAGGGTAGGTGTGGCATGGATATTTTCATCCTGCGGTACATGCAGCTTTTGCTTGTCGGGCTATGAAAATTTATGTTCAGGATTTTTGGCAACAGGCAGGGATGCCAACGGTGGTTATGCCGAATACATGACTGTGGCAGAATCTTATGCATACCCTATTCCTGAAGTTTTAACAAGTGTACAGGCGGCCCCTTTGCTATGTGCAGGAGCGGTAGGATACAGGTCCCTCATGCTCTCTGGTCTTAAAAACGGAGGGTATTTAGGTCTTACCGGATTCGGCGCT
>WSSedB1CaDRAFT_10000102_pt1 | contig 42131 bp, 38 predicted proteins | sample WetSurSB1Cattail_FD_9460 | JGI IMG/M metagenome (IMG submission 9460)
CACTATTTTTCAGTTTGCAACCCTTTGAATACATGTGTGTTATTTTAGTGCGTTTTTCTCTTTTTTATAGTAAAGATGCACTCTTTTTTACTTGGAAAATTGGTCTTTTTTTCGTAAATTTGAAGTATAATAATCAAATAAAAACAACGAATATGAAACCAAAAAAAGACAATTTAGGCGAAACGTATATTCGCCCTTACAAGAAATCTGAACTCGCTTTGCTCTATAATCCTTATACCACTCCTCGATCTGCTGTACAGACTATGATGCGATGGGTCAAGACGAACAAGATACTATGGGAAAAACTGATCGCTATCGGCTTCAACACCCATCGGCAAACACTTTTCGGCTGTGAAGTGGAATTGATTTATCGCTATATTGGGAAGCCCTAAACTTTACTCTAGCGTCACGTCTAACTCGTTATAGCGTTCCGCTCCCCCCGTAACTGAGAGTTGCTCAACTTGTAGTTATCGGTGAATAAACTTGTAGTTACGGGGAAAACAACTCGTAACTACGAGGTGAACCAACGGCTTAATTTAGCAGTAAAATACAAAATAATACAAGTGAAAACATTCTGAAAGTCCATAGTCCACGGTACCCCTTAATGCGTATTTTTGTGTACTCATAATAAATTGATTATTAAGCAACTAAAAATAGTAGCTTTTAATCATAAATGAGAAATAGAGACTGAATGGATAAAATAAGAAATAGAAGAGATTCTAACCAATACTAGAAATATCCATACAACAGTTTGATTATCAATAATTTTCATTGATAGCCAAACTGCAAATCCTTACTATTAACAAATAAATACAAGTCCACGAAAGTCCACGGCGTGGACTTTCCGTGGACTCTCACTCGAAGGAATGTAGCACAATAGATGCATCTATTTCACTATCAATACCTAAGCGAACAAATAAGCCTCAAATTTGGTAGTTTTCAAAGAAAATGATGAGAAAGTCCACGGAAAGTCCACTTTCCCCTTTTTCGTGGACTTTCAGTGGACTTTCATCACACTCTCTTCAGTAGTCAGAAAACGATAATCCACTAAATACAAGCATATTAACAATAAAGCAGCGAAAAACATGCAACTGACAGGTGCCATCACCCACAAATAATGTGCAATGAAAAAGCCCTGCATTCCGGCACCAAAAGTAAAGTGTATATTACTTTAAATAAGTGATTTACAATTAAAAAACCTCCTATTTCACCCATCCAAAAGACAAATTACACAAAAAAACATATAGAGAGAGCGTGGACTATTGGACTTTCCCTTTTTTAAGCAAGAAACGGAGCACTCTAAATATAGAATCATTTCGTTAAAACAAACTAAATAAATTAATATTTCCATTGGAAATTTGTTCTATCAATAATTATCTATACTTTTGCAAATGATTTCTAGTGGAAAATATTTCTATTAAATTATTATTGAATATAAATTATGAGAAAGAAAGTAATTGCAATGCTTGTCGGATTATGTGTGTTTGCTGAAATGGCAAATGCGCAGAAATACATTTCGATGGAGAAAGCCATAGAGATAGCACAATCAAACAACTCGAATGTGAAGATGTCGCAATGGGATGAGAAAGTATCAAATGCTGATTACAGGCAAACTGACGCCTCTTTTTTGCCGCAGGTCAATCTGGAATATTCGGCATTGGGGACAAACAACCCTCTTAATGCCTTCGGATTCTTACTGAACCAATCTACCGTAACGTCTGCCGACTTCGATCCGTCGTCACTGAATCGCCCTGGATTTTCGCACAACTTCGGTACAAAAATAGAGGTGAAGCAACCTATCTTCAACCCTGATATGACGTATGCCCGAAAAGGGGCCAAGGCGCAAGAAGAGGCTTACAAATTGGGTAGCGTGAGAACACGTCAACGCATCGATTTTGAAGTGAAAAAGGCTTACAGCCAACTGCAATTTTCCTATCGGGCAAAAGAGCTGCTGACGACATCGCTCGAAGAGATCAAAACAATCTCTCAATCGGTTGAAAATTTCCAAAAACAGGGGCTGGTGCAGAAATCGGATGTACTGAACAGCCGGGTGCAAGTGAACATAATAGAAGTGGCTCTTGCCAGGGCTGAAAGCAATATACAGAATGCCTCGGAGGGACTCTCTTTGTTGATGGGCGATAAAAAGCAGGATGTGGTGTTTGTGCCGGACAGCTTGACGCTTCAACCGATGGTTTTCAAAGGAAACGAATTGGACTTGACTCGCCCCGACATACAGATGCTGGATAAATCCATTGAGTCCATGGGAATGATGACTAAATCAGTGCATATGCAGGCAATGCCTAAACTGAATGCGTTCGGTTCGTACCAATTAAATGATACCAGAGCACTCGGGTTCAGAGCTGACTCTTATCTGGTGGGTGTAGCCGTGAGTTGGAATATCTTTTCGGGCAATGCGAATCACAGCAAATACAAATCTTATCAATTCAAAAAAGAGAAAATGACGGAAGAGAAAAATTTGTATGTGCGCCAAAGTCAATTGGAAATAGACAAAACCCAAAGGGAAATGCACGATATTCTTGTGGAAATCAAGAAAGACGAAAGTAGTATGTCACAGGCAGATGAAGCGTTGCGTATCTTGCAAAATCGATTCAAGGCAGGATTGAGCAATACCACTGACTTGCTCACGGCTCAAGCTCAATTATCGCAACAACGACTGCTGCTGTCTCAAGCGGTGATGAACTATGATATTACAGCTTATTATCTGGATTTTTTACTCGCAAAATAAATAACTAAATATGAATGCTAATATGAAGAATCTTGTCAAAATGATTTCGGTCTCTCTGTTCGGCGTGATGCTTTTCTCCTGCTCATCAAAGACTGAAAAGAACAAAGAAGCGGTGGTTTCTGTGGATGTATACTCGCCTACTGCTGTAACCGATAATGGCTTTTATTTGAGCGGACAAGTGGTGGCCGGACAATCGGCTACAATCAGCTCCCGAATGATGGGATATGTAAACAAAGTGTATGTGAAAATAGGCGACCGTGTGAGTGCGGGACAAATGCTGATTTCGATCAGCCACAATGATATTTCGGCCAAACAGGGCCAGGTTGGAGCGATGATTACTGCAGCCGGAGCGGCAATGAATAATGCCAAAAAGGATTATGAAAGATACAAAACGCTACATTCGCAAAACAGTGTTTCGGACAAGGAACTGGAGAATGTGGCACTTCAATATACATCTGCCAAATCAAACTTGAAAGTGGCGCAAGAGAGCCTGAAAGAGGTGAATGCGAACCTTGCATACAGCAACATCAAGGCTCCTTTCTCGGGAGTGGTGACGCAACGCCTCATCGACAACGGCTCCATGGCAAATCCCGGAGCACCTCTGTTGGTGATTGATCATGCCGGAAATTTGGAGATTCAGGCTTCGGTTCCTGAAAGCTATGTGAAATATGTGAATGTGGGCGACAATGCCACGGTGAAGATCAAATCTTTGGGAACGGGATTCACCGGAAAGGTGATTGAGATAAGTCCCTCAGCGGTTGCTACCGGCGGACAATACATGATGAAGCTTTCAGTGAATTCACAAGCTTCAAAACAGTTGCAAGCCGGCATGTATGCTTCGATCTTGTTCAACAAGAGTGTGGATTCGTCTGATTCAGGCACTCTATCGGTGGATAGCAGTTCGGTGGTACACAAAGATGAACTGACCGGAGTGTACACGGTGGACAGCAACAATCAAGCGGTGTTGAGATGGATCAGATTAGGCCGTAAAACAGGTGAAAGATTTGAAGTTCTTTCGGGACTGACTGCCTCAGACAGAATCATATCCAAAGCTTACGGAAAACTATACAATGGAGCAAAAGTAACAATCTCTCAAAAGTAAAGAATCATGAATCAAGGAATAGCAGGTAAAATAGCCGGAGTTTTCATCAAATCGAAGTTGAGCATATTGCTTATGCTGACCTTCCTTCTTTTGGGACTGTTCAGTATTTTCTCCATCCCCAGAGAAGAAGATCCGCAGATTAATGTGCCCATGGCGGACATTATGGTGGGATATTCCGGTGCTTCTCCCTCTGAAGTGGAATCAACGGTGACCGAACCTTTGGAGAAGATCGTATCGAACATCAAAGGAGTGGAACATGTATATAGTACCGCGATGAACGGTGGTACCATGCTCACGGTGCAATTCTATGTGGGACAGGATGTGGAGCGTTCGTATGTGAAACTCTACAACGAACTGATGAAGAATATGGATCGTATGCCGCAGGGTGCAACCATGCCGTTGGTGAAGACTCGTGCCATAGATGATGTGCCCGTGCTGGCTGTGACATTGTGGAGCGACAATACCGGTGACTATCAGATACGCAAAGTGGCTGAAGTGGTTGGCAATGAGGTGAAGAAGGTTGACAACGTGGCGCAGGTGAATATCACCGGTGGACGAAGCCGACAGGTGAAAGTGATCCTCGACAAAGATAAGATGGCCGAAAGCAACGTAGATTTCTTGTCTATTGCAAAATCATTGCAAGCCAACAACGTTCAGATGCAGAGCGGCAATATGATCAACGGCAACCAGGCCTTTTCTGTGCAAACCGGTAAGTTTTTTGAAAATGCGGATGATGTACGCAACCTGATTGTGGGCACCAACAACGGACATCCCATCTATTTGTATCAATTGGGAAAGATTGAAGACGGTCCGGAAGTGCCTAAAAACTATGTTTCTTTCGGTTATGGAATAGCGGATGCTCGTAATCAAAAGCAACATCCTGATGATTATTCGGCTGTAACAATCTCCATCGGCAAAAAGAAAGGGGCGGATGCCATGCATCTGGCTGAAGAGGTGTTGAAGAAAGTGGATCACCTCAAGGCAAATGTGATCACGAACGATATTCATGTGGATGTGACCCGCAACTACGGTGAAACGGCTTCTGTGAAAGTATCCGAACTGTTGATGCACCTGGGTATTGCCATCATCGCCGTCACACTGTTTGTGATGCTGGCAATGGGATGGCGCGGAGGACTGGTGGTGTTTCTTTCTGTGCCGGTCACCTTTGCACTCACACTGTTTGCTTACTTCTTTCTGGACTACACGCTGAATCGCATCACTCTGTTTGCCTTGGTGTTTGTGGTGGGTATAGTGGTGGACGACTCCATCATCATTGCCGAGAATATGCACCGGCATTTCCAAATGAGGCGCCTGCCTTTCCGGCAAGCAGCTATTTATGCCATCAATGAAGTGGGAAATCCCACTATACTGGCTACATTCACTGTGATTGCAGCCGTACTCCCTATGGCATTCGTTTCGGGGATGATGGGACCCTATATGAGTCCGATGCCTATCGGAGCATCCATTGCCATGATCTTCTCGCTATTTATAGCGCTGACTCTTACTCCCTACTTCGGATATAAGTTTCTTGCGCACAAAAAAGAAGGTGATTCAGCTGAAACAATGCCCAAACTGGAAGATACCAAGAAGTTCAAGATTTATGCCCGATACATGAATCCGCTTCTTGAAAACCGCAAATACAGATGGGGGTTCATCCTCGCGATCATTGTGGTGCTTCTAGGTTCATTCTCGCTATTCTACACTCACAGTGTAGCGGTGAAGATGTTGCCGTTCGACAATAAGAATGAGTTTCAGGTGATGGTGGACATGCCTGAAGGGAGCACATTGGAACAAACATCTGCCGTCACCAGAGAATTGGTTCTTTATATCCGTACAGACAAAAATGTAAGGAACTATCAAACTTATATCGGAACGGCCAGCCCTATCAATTTTAACGGTTTGGTGAGGCACTATGATATGAGATCGGGAGACAACGTAGCGGATATTCAGGTGAATTTGCTCGACAAGGGTGATCGCAAGGAACAGAGCCATGATATAGCGAAAGCCATGCGCACCGAATTGCAAATGATAGGTAAACCCTACCATGCGAACGTGAAAGTGGTGGAGGTTCCACCAGGCCCACCGGTCATGTCTACCATTGTGGCTGAGATTTACGGCCCTGACTACAAAACACAACAAAGCGTCGGGAAACAACTGATGGGCATCTTGTCGCAAACTCCCGATGTGGTGGATGTGGACTGGAGCGTAGAAGCCAATCAAACGGAATATAAGTTCAATGTGAACAAAGACAAGGCCATGAAACTGGGTATACCGGAAGTTCAGACCACACAGGATATCCGTGCTGCCTTATCGGATATGCCGGTAGGTGTACTTCATCAACCGTCTTCGGTGAACCAGGTGAACATTGTGCTGACTCTGCCTGAAAAGGAGAAATCAAGACTATCGGATATCTTGGCATTGAAAGTGGTGAATCCCCAAGGAATGTCAATTCCTATCGGAGATTTGGTGACAGTGAGCGAAGGTATAAAGGATAAAAGCATCAATCGCAAAGACCAAAAGCAGGTGGTGTATGTGTTTGCTGATGTGTCGGGCAAATTGGAAAGTCCGATCTATGCAATGAGCAATGTGTCTAAAAAGCTGCATAATATAAAATTGCCACAAGGTTATTCGCTCAATGAGGAGTATCGCCAACAACCCAAATATCAGGACGACTATTCGCTGAAATGGGACGGTGAATGGCAAATCACTTACGAAGTGTTCCGCGATCTGGGCTTTGCTTTCGCGTTGGTACTGATCATCATCTATGTGCTACTTGTCGGGTGGTTCCAAAACTTTATAACGCCGCTGGTACAATTGTCGGCCATACCGCTTTCGCTCATCGGCATCATCGTAGGACACTGGTTGTTTGGAGCCTATTTCAGTGCTCCATCCATGATCGGCTTCATAGCCTTGGCGGGTATCATGGTGAGAAATTCCATCTTACTGATTGATTTCATCGAAATACGGCTCAAAGAGGGCGAAACGCTGAAACAAGCTATTTTAGAATCGGGAGCTGTGAGATCTACGCCTATCATCCTGACGACGGGTGCCGTGATCATGGGAACGGTGGTGATTCTCTTTGATCCCATCTTCCAGGGATTGGCTATTTCACTGATGGGAGGTTCCATCACATCCACCATCCTCACTCTATTTGTGGTGCCGTTATTATATTTTAAGATGAAGAAAAACCAAACAAAATGAATATGAAACTGTTAATAGTATTGAGCATAAAGGAGTATCAGCACCAAGTGTCGACACTCTTAGAGGAATCGGGTGTTTCGATCTTTAGTGTGACAGATGTCACAGGATACAAGAAACGAGAGCTTAATGTAGGCTGGTTCGGAGTGGGAAGCGGTAAGACCAATTCCATAGCCCTCTTCAGTTTCACCGACGAAGAAACTGCTAACAAAGCCCTGGACAGCATTGACAGTTGCAACACGAAGGCAGAAAATCCGTTCCCTGTGCGAGGTTATTTAGTGGATGTAGAACGGTTTTCAAATAAATTGAATGATGGAAAATTTCTGGGACAACAGATATAAACAACAGGACTATGTATATGGCACAGTCCCTAACAACTTCTTCAAAGAGAAGTTGGACCAAATACCCCACCCCGGCAGTATTTTGCTGCCGGCCGAGGGCGAAGGTAGAAATGCGGTGTATGCCGCTCAACAAGGATGGAAAGTGGAAGCTTTCGATCAAAGCAAAGAAGGCTTTGAAAAGGCAATGAAACTGGCGGAACGTAATCAAGTGAGCATTCACTACACCGTGAATAGTTTTGAGGATGCCGATTATCCTGAAGAGTCATTTGACGTAGTGGCACTGATTTATGCTCATGTATCCGGAGAGTGCATGAAAGCCTATTACCGAAGGTTAATGCCTTTTCTCAAGAAGGGTGGGTATATAATATTCGAAGGATTCAGCAAACAGCATGTTGACAACCAAAAAGTAAATCCCCATGCTGGTGGCCCACGAGACGTGAATATGCTTTACTCCAAAGAAGCAGTTGCCGATCTATTTGCCGATTGCGAAACGGTGCTTCTGGAAGATACTTCCACAGAACTGGCTGAAGGCACAACACACGTAGGTAACTCTTCCATTATAAGATACATTGGTCGTAAAAAAGATTGAAAGAGATAGATTTAACATTATTAATATATTATTTTCCATTAGAAATAAGTTCTAACAGAAATATCGATTATCTTTGCAAAGTGAAAGGGAATAGAAGATGAAAATGAACAATTAAAGATCAAAAGAAATGAAAGGATTCGGCAGCTATAATAAAGCAATAAGGCAACTGGGTATAGCCCTCATAGCCATGGGACTGACATTCACTGCGTGCAGCGGACAGACAAAAAAAGGAACAAATAAAATAACTAAAAAAGTGACAACGATGAAAACAATACATTTAACAAAAGCAGATTTTCTGAAAAAAGTAGCTAACTATGAGGCAAACCCCAAAGATTGGAAATATCTAGGTGACAAACCTGCCATTATCGACTTCTTTGCTGATTGGTGCGGACCTTGCAAAGCATTGGCTCCTACCATGGAACAATTGGCAGAGGAATACGGTGGCAAGATTTATATCTACGAAGTCAATGTAGACGAAGAGCAGGAACTAGCTTCATTGTTCGGTGTGCAGAGTATTCCTACTTTGCTTTACATCCCGATGAATGGCAAACCTCAAACATCAGTAGGATTGGTTTCTAAACCTGCGATTAAAGAAACGATTGACAATTTCTTATTGAAATAAGTCGGTATGTTTTAACTTCGCATCAAAAAATGAAAACAGGAGCACTTTGTACGGTTAGGGATATTTATCGTCTAATAAGAGAATTTGAAGAATATTTCCAACAGAAACACGATCTTTGCTTGAACGAAGGAATGTTGCTATGCAGTCTGAAAGAGGGAAAACTCTCATCTACGGCACTTGCTGATGCTTTGGGTTTAACCACATCAAACACTTCGAAAGTAATAAAATCGGTGGAACAGAAGAAATTTATCAAACGAATTCTGGGAAAGGAAGATAAACGTCACATGTATTTCACATTGACGGAATTAGGTAAAGAAAAGCTCATTAAAATAAGAGAGGAAGAAGGTGAAATGACCGGATTCCTTAATAAGATTGGTGAAATAGCCGGAACCGATGATTGATGAATTACTATATATAAGATCCGCTTGTAGAATTGATTTACAAGCGGATCTTTTGCATTTACACACACATCTTATAATAGTTTTGATTTGAGAGATTTTCGACCTAAGGGTTCTTTATCTTTTAAATCTGAATACTGAATAGTAGATCAAATGAACTAGAATAATAGAGGAAAAGACGATCAAATCAGTAACACTTCCGCTATCGGATTGATGATGTACAATCGTGAAGAAAGCCAGCAGTCCGCACAATGCTATTCCGCACGTTGCCGTCACCCGATGGGTTTTCCTCTTCTCTTCCACACTGTCACCGGATGAAAGTTTACTATATTTGGTACCACGAATCAGATAAATATCAAATCCGATCATCATCCAGATTACTAGTCGTATCCATGTATCGATACTCAATGCCACCATCATTGACAGGCAGACTATTACTCCCAAGATAGGTACTAAAGGCACCCACGGAGTTCTGAATGCCGGCGGCATCTGTGTTTTGCCTCTACGGATAATAATGATTCCGATACATACCAGAATGAATGCAAACAGCGTTCCGATACTACTCATTTCACCGATCACCTTACCGGGAACAAAGGCTGCAATGAGACTCACAAAAATCATCAACAACATATTGGATTTTGCCGGTGTACGATACTTCGAATGCAGATGTGAGAAGATGGCAGGAACCAATCCGTCACGGCTCATAGAATAGAACACCCTACTCTGTCCAAGCAACAGTACCATAATCACGGAAGAGTATCCCAAAAGGATAGCAATCATAATGATTCGGTTGAGCCACGGATAAGCGGGAATAATTACGCCGTTCGGTCCCATTGTACCCATATGATTAATAGCAGTGGCCACAGGAGCTAAGTCGCTACCTACTCCACTAAAGAGTCTATAGTTAGCCACACCTGTCATCACATAAGCAAAAAGTATATACAAAATGGTGCAAATGAGCAAAGAGCCTAATATACCATACGGCATTGACTTCTGCGGATTTTTTGTTTCCTGAGCTGCAGTTGATACAGCATCAAAGCCCATGTAAGCAAAGAAGATCAATCCGGCAGCTCTGAATATTCCACTCCATCCGAACTTTCCGAATGTACCTTGGTTAGCCGGAATAAAAGGGGTAAGATTGGATTTGTCAATATACTTGAATCCAATGAATATAAAGAGTAAAACAATACTCACTTTAAGTACCACAATCACATTATTCACACGTGACGAACCTTTAATTCCGTGCATCAGTATGAATGACATCACCACGATAATAAATATGGAAGGTAGATTAATGATACCATGAATCACTTCGCCATTGGACATAGTGACCGTTTCGAACGGAGTCATTACAAATTGCCTTTGCAAATTGAAACCGAACGAATGCAGCAACTCTGAGAGATATCCCGACCAACTGGATGCAATGGTGGAAGCACCTACTGCATATTCCAAAATCAAATCCCATCCGATAATCCATGCAATGAACTCGCCCATCGTTGCATAAGAGTAGGTATAGGCACTTCCGGAAACAGGAATAGAGGAAGAAAACTCTGCATAACAAAGGCCGGCAAAAGCACACCCTATTGCTGCAATAATAAATGAAATGACAATACCGGGCCCCGCGTAATCAGCAGCCGCAATACCCGTAATAGAAAAAAGACCGGCACCAATGACTACACCAACACCCAAAGCTATCAACGCACCGGTTGACAGTGTCCTTTTCATACCATGCTTATCAGAAGCTTCTTCAAGGAGGCTACTGATACTTTTTTTCACAAACAATCCCATAGGCGATTTTGTATATTCAAGTAATGATTTCTGAAACTATGGTGACAAAAGTAAACAATAAATTTAAATTCATTGCATAAAACTTTCATTTTCTCATAATAATTAATATTTATGATAGTTTTATCCTGAATATGTGGACAAAGTGACAAACAAGCATAGAAGAGTCATAGAGTAAAAATGCATACTTTATGGATACATACTCCTTAAATATTTACAGTTATCTCAAATAAATTTTAAATCTGACCTCCCACGCTTCTCATAAGAACAGCGTACCCGGGGAGGTCTTCGAGTTTTTTACTTCCTACACATAGTAGACTATTTGTCAAGCTACAATTATTACCGTCTCATTCCCCTTCACCAATAATACAGGCAACGAGAAATAGATAAACGACAAGTTGTGAATATCTAAAAAGGTCACAACAGGTACAGTTGAAGAGTTGTAACCATGTTGTAACCTTTTAATTATTTTCTATTTATTTACCGGCTTTCATCTTCTCTATAGTTTCTTGAAAACCTTTACTACTCGTTTGATCAGCATACTTCAAGGCTTCCTCTTCCTTGGATATTGCTTCTTCTTTTTGTCCGAGTTTATACAGTAAGTTAGCATAGGTATCTATGGATGCCGAGTTTTCCGGGAATAATTCCAGCGAACGTTTCGACCAACCTAGCGCTTTCTGCAACGCATCTTTATCAGAGGTTGCCCCAAATACTTCCCAAGCAATATTATTAAGTTTTTGACTAATTTGATCTCTTGTTACATGTAAATAATTCTTTTTTAACTGAGCTAAGGCTGTGGAATCAATGCTAGCCAATGCCCCTGAACTTATTTGTTTTTCAATTATTTGCGCAGTAATGCTATCTTTTTTATCTATTGACTCTTTCGACATATTCATGAGCCGACTATCACAAAAGTCTGTTGCATATTTCACATAATTGCCTATCTCTCCGGTTCGTTTATAGTATTCCATGTAAAGTTCATCTTTCTGGAGCATATATGGATCTTCAGGAATTTGATCGTATGCCTTCATGGCATCAGCAAGTAGTTGTTCGTTTTTTGATTTAGAAGCGTCACGTACCGTATTGATCACTCCAGTTGAAAGAAGGTTATTGTAAGTAGAGGCAAACAGTTTGAACTGAAAAACATCTTTATTCTTCTGCATATTCTTGTAGGCAAGCGTATTTACTCTCAAATTATCTCCTTCTTTTCTATATAAATCTGCTACAGTATCAGAAGTACATTTTCCTTCGGGAAGAAGTTTCAGATATTCATCAAAGAGTGAAGCATTAGGCAATCCCAAAATTGAACGTTTATTCATATAATTCAATATAAACGCCGGATCATCTTTCTTTTCAAGATATTCTTTGTCCCAAACGGCTATCGTTTTAGGGTCTTTCAATTCTGTCAATGCGTTATTAGCCACTACAATAAACATCTTTGCCTCCCTAGATCCTATCGCGGTATAAAAAAGTGTTCCATCCGATTTTACAAAGAGGTAGGTGGGAAATGCCTTCACTTCATACTTGCGAGCAATGTCAATTCCCTCGCCTTTCTCTGCATCTACCTGGTAACAGACAAAGTTTTCATTGTATACTTTACCCACTTCTGCAAGGGGAAAAATATCTTTGCTCATCTTCTTGCAAGGACCACACCATGAAGTGTAAACGTCTATAAAAAGAGGTTTATTCGTTTGTTTTGCTTTCTCAAGAACTTCTTTCCATGTTCCGTGTTCAAATTGAATACCTTGTGAAAAGCCTAATAAAGAGATAAATAGTGCTGAAATAAAAATCAATTGTTTTTTCATGTATATATATTTTAAAAGTTCCTTCATACAAATGTATATTATTATTTTTTATTTACATCGCAAATAAAGTCTAATTTTTGCTTTTATATCCACTAAATAGCAGAATGAAGTACCTAACGATGAGAATATTATACTCTGCCAGTCAAGTCTGTTCCATTCCGTACATTCTCGCAAATAACCGTTCCGATATGTTCAATAAAAAGGAAAGATATTCAATTCTTTTTCACTTCTAAAAAAATTCAGAAAATAATAAACTCTCTAAAAAGCCCATTCTCATGGACTTTTACAGCAATCGGACAATCTCAATAATGCAATGCGTTCAAGTTCTGGCATCTATGTTGTTTAGATCTATTTAGTTTTCAAATTATCAATAATTAATAATTATCATTATGAAGAAGATTGCTTTTTATGGAAAAGGTGGAATTGGAAAATCAACCACACAACAAAACACAGCAGCTGCAATGGCTCATTTTCACGGACAAAAAGTATTTATTCATGGTTGCGATCCTAAAGCTGATTCAACTCGTATGATCTTGGGAGGAATGAACCAGAAAACGATCATGGATACTCTACGAGACGATGGTGCAGAATTCGTTACTGCCGAAAAAGTAATCAGTACCGGGTTCGGAGGCATTCGTTGCTGCGAATCAGGTGGTCCTGAACCGGGTGTTGGTTGCGCCGGACGTGGTGTGATTACGGCTATTGATCTGATGGAACATAAGGGCGCTTATACTCCTGATTTGAATTATGTTTTTTATGATGTATTAGGCGATGTGGTCTGTGGTGGATTTGCCATGCCTATTCGTGATGGTAAAGCCCAAGAGGTGTACATTGTATGTTCAGGAGAAATGATGGCTGTGTATGCCGCAAACAACATTTGCAAAGGTCTTGTGAAATATGCAAAACAGAGTGGAGTTCGTCTGGGAGGACTGATATGCAATAGCCGTAAAGTAGATAGAGAACAAGAATTCATCGAAGAGTTCGCTACTGCAATCGGCACACACATGATTCATTTTGTTCCTCGCGACAACATTGTTCAGAAAGCTGAATTCAATAAGCAAACAGTAATCGAGTATGATGAGGAATGCGGTCAAGCAAAGGAGTACAGCGAGCTGGCACGCAAGATCATTGCTAACGAAGACTTTGTGATACCTAAACCTATGACAATGCCTGAGCTTGAAGCAATGGTGGTTAAATATGGAATTTCTGACTAACTTGAAATTAAACACTTAATATTTATTGCATATGAAAATGATAAGAGCAATCGTACGCCCTGAGACAGCCGATAATGTGGCAGATGGGTTGGCTGAATCCGGATTTTATTCAATGACGAAGATGCCGGTTTTCGGCAGAGGTAAACAAAAAGGGTTAACTGTTGGGAATACTCATTACGATGAACTCCCCAAAACGCTTATTATCATCGTTGTTGAAGACAAATCGGTGGATGAAGTGTTAAAGATCATTCAATACAAAGCCTATACAGGAAGCGAAGGAGACGGTAAGATTTTCATTTCACCTGTTGAGCAGGTTCGTACAGTGCGCACAGGATCCAATGAATTATAAAGGAGGAATATGTTATGAAAGAAATAATAGCAATTATTCGTCCCAGCAAAATGAATGCTACAAAAAAGAGTCTTGACGAATTGAATATTCCTTCTGTAACAGCTGCTCCTGTATCGGGTAGAGGACATCAACGAGGATTGAATCCTATTCTTACAGGCATTGAGATAAGCAAAGATGCGTTGCTGAAAGGCCACATAACCGGAATGAAGTTTGTGCCTAAACGTATGCTCATTATTGTTGCAAAGGATGAAGATGTTGATGTGATTGTGAATGCAATCGTCAAGTCAAACAAAACCGGTTACATCGGTGACGGAAAAATCTTTATCTGTCCTACCGACAATGCTTTAAGAATAAGGACGAACGAAACAGGTGATGTTGCGTTGTAACGCAGAGTATTAAATTAATAAAAATTAAAATCATGCCATATCATCAATTTGAATGCAGTGAATGTATCCCCGAACGTCTGCACCACGCTGTAGATAAAAATCCGGGTGAACAATTAACCGATGCGCTTCCATTAGGATACTTAAATACGATCCCCGGAAGTATTTCGGAAAGAGGATGTGCTTATTGCGGGGCAAAGCATGTAATAGGTACGCCGATGAAAGATGTGATTCATCTTAGTCATGGACCGGTCGGTTGTACTTATGATACATGGCAGACCAAACGCTACATAAGCGATGACGGAAATTTTCAGTTGAAATATACATTCGCTTCGAATATGAAGGAAAGTCATATTGTATTCGGAGCGGGTACAATGCTGAAGAGCAACATTATCGAAGCGTTTAAAGCTTTCCCTGAAATAAAGAGAATGTCAATTTATCAAACTTGTGCTTCGGCTCTTATTGGTGATGACATAGAAGCTACAGCTGCTGAAGTGATGGAGGAAATGCCGGATGTGAAGGTATTTACTTGTAACTCTCCCGGATTTGCCGGACCAAGCCAGTCGGGCGGTCACCACAAGATAAACCTTGCCTGGTTATCGCAAATGGTGGGTACCGGCGAACCTGAAATCTTCAGCAAATATGTGATCAATTACGTGGGGGAATATAATATACAAGGTGATCAGGAAATAATGAAAGACTATTTCTATCGCATGGGAATCCAAATCTTGTCTACATTTACAGGAAATACTCATTTCGATGACCTTAGATCAATGCATCGTGCTCAATTAAATGTGCTTGAATGTGCACGATCTGCTGAATATATTTGTGATGAATTGCGTGTCAGATACGGTATTCCACGAATGGATATAGATGGTTTCGGTTTTGAAGGAATATCTGACTCCTTATTAAAAATCGGTTATTTCTTTGGCATTGAAGACAAAGCTCGTGAAATAATTGCTGAAGAAACTGCCCGTTGGAAACCGGAATTAGACTGGTACGCTGCACGTCTGAAAGGAGTGAGAGTTTGTCTATGGCCGGGAGGGTCAAAACTTTGGCATTGGGCGCATCTACTTCATAAGGAAATAGGAGTGGACGTTGTATCAGTATATACAAAATTCGGACATCAGGGGGATATGGAAAAAGGTATTTCACGCTGTGAACCGGGAGCCTTAGCCATTGATGATCCAAATGAATTGGAAACCATTGAAGCGATGTACAAATTAAAACCGGACGTAATCTTCACCGGTAAACGTCCCGGAGAAGTGGCTAAAAAAATACGTGTACCTTATCTTAATGTACATGGTTACCATAATGGCCCGTACAAAGGTTATGAGGGTTGGGTAAGACTAGCAAAAGATATTTATAATGCAGTATATTCTCCTATTCACAGATTAGCACTTCTTGATATCAGCAAGGATGAAATCCCTACCGATAAGGAATTTGAAACCCGACAAACATTGTCTGATGTGAAGCTTAGCGATGAAATCAAAAATTCGACAGTATTGAGACAATGCACCAGTTCCTATGATCCGATTCCCGCGCTGAGAGAGAAAATGAAAAAGAATGAATCCTATTTATTCCCTGATCCGGAGACTGGAGAATTGAGGAAGGTTCCTGTTGAAAAATTAATGAAGAATAAAGTTGTTGATGTAGAACAATAATTAATGATCAAAGATATGGATAAAAAAACTGCCGAAGAAAAGATGAGCCAATTAGAGTGGTATATTACAAAGCATTGTCTTTGGCAATATAATTCACGGGGTTGGGATAGGGAAATACAAAACGAACGCATTTTAGGCAAAACAAAGCAAATACTCTGTGGCGAAAATGCACGGGAAGATGATAGCACCGCCGACAAATATTATTGGAGTGAAGCCATGACCCTGACGGGAGCATTCAAAAGATATTTCCCTTGGTTGGAAGAAACAAGCAAAGAAGACATTACTGTAATTATGCATATGCTAAAAGAAAAAATGGATTATACAATGATTAAAGGGTCTTTGAATGTAGAACTCACCAAAGAGCAGTATTGATCGATTGACGAATCGAATCATAAGAGCAATAGATACTGTTAGTTTTTGGAAAAAGTATGAAACAATAAAAAAACGAATTATGAGCTGTGAATTAAAGACTAAGGAAAGAATTGGGACAATCAATCCTATATTTACCTGCCAACCGGCAGGTGCCCAATTTGCCAGCATTGGCATAAAAGATTGTATCGGACTTGTACATGGGGGACAAGGCTGTGTCATGTTTGTCCGCCTTATATTCTCTCAACATTTTAAAGAAAGTTTTGAATTGGCCTCAACTTCTTTGCACGAAGACGCCGCTGTATTTGGTGCATTGAAACGCGTTGAAGAAGGCGTGGATGTGCTATTAATGCGCTATCCTAATGTGAAAGTAATTCCTATTATTACTACTTGCTCTACTGAAATTATTGGCGATGACATTGATGGTGTCGTATTAAAACTGAATGATGGTTTACTGAAAGAGAAATATGCCGATCGAGAAGTGTATCTTGTTCCCATCCATACTCCAAGTTTCGTAGGAAGCATGATTACCGGATATGATTTGGCATTGAAGGACTTTGTTTCTTATTTCGCTAAAAAAGAGGAAAAGACAAACGGGAAAATTAATCTGATTACCGGTTGGGTGAATCCCGGAGACGTGAAAGAACTAAAATCTTTATTATCTGAAATGGACGTGGATGCAACTGTTCTTTTCGAAATCGAAACTTTTGACTCTCCACTAATGCCGGATGGCAACCACATCTCACACGGCGAAACAACAATAGAGGATTTAAGAGGTACGGCTAATGCTATCGGCACTATCGCATTAAACAAATATGAAGGCGGACAAGCTGCCGAATATCTTGAACAAGAGTTTGAAGTTCCGGCTATTATCGGACCTACACCCATTGGAATTCGCAACACGGATACTTTTTTGCAGAACTTGAAGAAGATGACAGGGAAACCTATTCCTGAATCTTTGGTCAAGAAAAGAGGTATTGCTCTTGATGCGATAACCGACGTAACCCATATGTTCCTGGCCGGGAAAAAAATAGCAATCTACGGAAGTCCTGACTTGGTGATCGGATTGGCTGAGTTTTGTCTGGATATGGAAATGGAACCGGTACTTCTTCTCCTTGGTGATGACAACATCGGGTATGCTCACGACCTCCGTATTAAGGCTTTGCAAGATAGCGTGAAGTTTAAAATGGAGATAGTAACCAATGCCGATCTATGGGAATTGGAGAATCGCATAAAGAACGAAGGCCTTGAACTTGATCTTATCCTTGGACATTCCAAAGGGAGATACATTGCCATTGATAATAATATTCCAATGGTAAGAGTAGGATTTCCTGTTTATGATCGTGCAGGCAAATTCCGTCATCCTGTCGTTGGTTATGCTGGAGCCACTTGGCTTGCTGAAGAAATGGCAAATGCAATCTTCGCCGACATGGAATACAAGCACAACAAAGAATGGGTGCTGAATGTATGGTAATTTTTTAGAAAGGGTATGAATTATGATAGATACAGAATATGATTACGGAGTAGAATCTCTTTTCGAAGATGATTATAAGGATGCAATGGCATACCACAGGCGGGCATTGCAGTTCAAGAATGAAGGCGAGGCATTTAGTGTAGTATTCAATGTTGCTTCTGTTGCTCTTGAAAGATATTTAGTGGCTATCTGTGAACTTTATGGTGAGGAACCTAGAAATCACAATTTCATTACCCTCATGATGACAGCGGACAAACTACTTGAGGTTCCAAAAACACTAAGCAAAGAGGTTAAATCACTAGACCAGATCTTTGGGATTTGTTTTCTCGATGATTACTTTCATGGAACACCTACTGACGCGGATGCGAAAAAGGCATTACGGTTATGTGAGGAGGTCAAGCAACTGTTCGATCAAGAGAAAATTAGATTTGTACGAGCTGCATTGAAACGTGTAGAACAATTTCAAAGTCAAATATAAAAGAGGTAATAGTTATGGAAAAAGAAATGCTGACGCATCCACATGGAAACATGCGGCGCAAAGAACGGGAGATAACGGATCGAAAGGAAATTGACGAGATAATCCATTTCGGAAAAGTGATGCACTTAGCTCTTTCTGATAATAATCTACCCTTTCTGGTACCTGTGTTTTATACATACAACGGCACATTTATTTATTTCCATTCGGCCAAAGCCGGAACGAAAATAGATATAATGAAAAAGAATAACAATGTCTGTTTCGAAATATCTATCGATCATGGAATTATTGAAAATGATATAGCTTGTGATTTTGAGGCGAAACACAGAACGGTAATCGGTTTCGGAAAAGCGGAGTTCGTAGAGAATGAAGATGAAAAGATCGCAGCTTTGGATGGTATCGTCGCTCAATTTACTGATAAAAAATTTGAATACCCAAAAGGGAACTTGAATGCGACAGCTGTCATCCGCATCAATATACTTTCCATCAAAGGTAAGAAGCATGGCATTTGATTAACAACAATAAAACTGAAAAGACATGAGAATAGCTGCATTTGTAGACCAAGAAGGGAATACACAGTCATTTGACTCCTCAGGATTTGTCCATGTATACGAAAGCAATGATCTACAATGGCATTTTGTGTGCGAGGTTCCTTTTTATATTGATAAGGGTATGAATCTGGTAGATATAAGGAAAAGTATCTATGCGATGGCTTCCAATCTTAAGGGTTGTAGAGCATTTATTACTCAACGCAGTATGGGCATATTCAATGCCATTTTTGAAGAAGAGCTACATATTCGTGTTTTTTCTATAAAAGGCGCCCCACTTGAAGTAATTGATCAAGTGAGGGAACGTGTCAGATCAGAAATCAAAGAAGCAATCCTGAATATTGAACTTTGTAAACAACAGGACAATAGCATAGCTCCTATTGCGATGAGAGACAGAGGAGAAGGATGTTATCAGATAGATCTGGTTAAAGTGCAAGAAAAAAACGAGTCGATGAATTCAAAGGATATTTTAGTGCCGTTCTTTGAAAACAATAAATTTATAGAATTGGAAATCATTTGTCTTCACACTCCGAAATGGATAGAAAGAGAATTAGTGGATTTGAATTTTACAGTGAAAACAGAAATGAGAAAAAATGGTCTTTGTCATACTTTTGTATATCATAGTAAATAACAGAGTATGATGGAAGCCTTTTCTATCTTTCAAAGAAGACCTGGAGAAAATAAATTAAATTAAAAGAAAATGAAAGATTTGTCGTTACATCCATGCTTCAATGAAGAAGCCAGACATAAACAAGCTCGAGTTCATCTGCCCGTAGCTCCCAAATGCAATATACAATGTAATTATTGCAATCGTTTGTATGATTGCTGCAATGAGAGCCGTCCGGGAGTAACAAGTTCTATCCTTCTGCCTATTCAGGCTTCTCATTATTTCAAAGCGCTGAAAACTAGATTAAAGAATCTCAGTGTAATAGGTATCGCCGGACCAGGTGATCCTTTTGCAAATCCTGATGAAACACTAGCTACAATAACATTGATAGAAAAAGAGTTTCCGGAAATGATCTTTTGCTTATCAAGTAACGGCCTCAACTTAACTCCTTATATTGACCGTATCGCAAAACTTCATGTATCACACGTCACAATTACGATCAATTCATTGAACGTAGAGACATTGGCCAAAATATATTCATGGGTACGTGATGGAAATAAAGTTTATACAGGTATAGAAGCGGCGCAACTGTTGCTTGATCGACAATTGGATTGCATCAAACAACTAAAAGAAAAGGGTATTATCATCAAAATAAATACGGTGATAATTCCGGGGATAAACGATCAGGATATTGAAAAACTGGCAAAGAAAGTAGCAGAATTAGGAGCCGATACGATGAATTGCATTCCTCTCTATCCTACTGCAAAGACTGCTTTCGGAAAAATGGAAGAGCCATCAAAAGAAATGATGAAACGCATCAGATCGCAGATAACAAAGTATATAAAACCAATGAGTCATTGCGCCCGATGTCGTGCTGATGCTGTCGGTTTGCTAGGAATGGATAATATGAATGCAATGGATATGGTAAAGCAATTTTCTATGATGACTGTTAATAAGAGATGTATTACACCGTGTCAGGAAAGATAACATTTTCTCAAATTAAAATACAAAATAATCATTAAATAAAAAATATAGCGACAATATGATTCTTTTTATCAAATATACAGAACACTTTGATTTATTTTCACTATATTTGTGTATGGATTTACATTCATAAATGTATTACAAAAAGGTAAGATTGGATAAGGAGGTCAACTATGATTTGTGAAAGGATTAAGCGGGATTGTTATGCCGAAACGGATTTAGCTTTTTTGGTAAGCATCAGTAACAGGATCAGCCGTAGCCAGAATCTTTATAAAGATTTGGAATTGTTGCTAAAGGAATTATGTCAATTTCTGAATGCTCAATACAGCATAATAACGATCATTGATCGGAACTATGACAAGATCATGATCAGTGCTGCATTTGGGCTCACGGAAAAAGAAAAAAGTAGAGGCGTCTATAAAATTGGTGAAGGAATTATTGGAGAGGTCGTGCAATCGGAAAAACCAATTATTATAAAGGATATAACGACTGATTCGAAATTTCTTAATAAAATAGGAGTAAAGGAAAAGATAAATAATCACCGGATGGCTTTTATTTGTGTTCCGATCATTATTGAAAACGAAATTACCGGTACGCTTAGCATTCACAAAAGCCATATTGATACTGAAGACTTCTCACCGGAAGTAAAATTTCTAAACATTGTGGGTATGTTGATTGCCCAAAATGTATCCATGAGACGTCAGCAAATAGAAGAACTCGAAGAATTACGTAAAGAGAATGTACGCCTTAAGGCTGGTGGAAAAGCATTCAAGCCGGATAACATTATCGGTAATTCTTCTGTAATGAATGATCTATATCGCATTATCGAACGGGTGGCACCAACAAACAGCACGGTGGTTATACGTGGAGAAAGTGGTGTGGGAAAAGAATTGATAGCCGAAGCCATACACAATGCAAGTGATCGAATATCCAAACCTTTTATAAAGGTGAACTGTTCTGCTTTGCCAGAAAATCTAATAGAAAGTGAACTGTTCGGACATGAAAAAGGTTCATTCACAGGAGCTACGTCTTCGCACATCGGACGATTTGAAATGGCAAACGGCGGCACGATATTTTTAGACGAAATAGGTGATCTGCCTCTTTCCATTCAGGTAAAGTTACTAAGAGCAATACAGCAACGACAAATAGAACGTGTAGGAGGAAACGAAACAATAGACATTGATGTACGTATCATCACGGCTACTAATCGAAATTTAGAAGAGATGATTAAGAAAAACCTCTTTCGTGAAGATTTTTATTATCGTATCAATGTGTTTCCCATATATGTTCCGGCATTGCGCGAGCATTGTACGGATATCCCCATATTAATTGATCATTTCATCAACAAGCTGAACAAGCGTGATGGCACGAATGTGAAACGCATTACCGGCGGAGCTTTGGATCTGTTGATGATGTACTCATGGCCGGGAAACATTCGCGAACTTGAAAATGTGATAGAACGCTCAATGATATTGGCTTCAGACGAGGTCATTCATTCATATAACCTTCCCCCTACCCTGCAAACAGGTGTTTCGTCCGATACTTTAAGCAAAGGTACATTGGAAAATGTAATTAAAAGAGTAGAAAAACAAATGATTATCGACACACTCATTTCTATGCGGGGAAATATTACAAAATCAGCGGAGCAATTAGGTGTAACTCGCAGAATAATGGGATTACTGATCAATAAACACTCTATAAATATAGAGAACTATAAGCATCTCTCTGATGAACACAATTAAAAAGTGCGACAATGAATTACCTACATCGCTCAACATTATTCATGACTTGTCAATAATTACAAACATTCTTTCGTCAATATGATTTTTTTTCTTTATTTTGCATCCTCAAACTATATCAAGCTACAAGATTGACAATAAAAAGAAGCTGCTTAATGTTCGAAGCCATTAAAGAACTTCACGCAAATGTTTGGTATATAAGTAACTATCTAGAAGATCAACATGAGAATAAAAATAATTACTCTGATATGTGTTCTATGGATGCCTCTATTAGTGAATGCCAACCAACAAACAAACGGCAAATGGCTAAAAAATCAAAGCCAATACTTTTTAAACAAGGGAGATTATCCAAAAGCGATACACTATGGCGTTATGCTCAGGCAACTGGGAGAATCAAACCATAATGCTACGTATCAGTTGTATGCTTATATTTATCTAGGGCAAGCTCTTATGATGAACGGGCGGCAACAACCTGCCAAATACTATATGAACAAATCTCTGCAATTGGCACTTGCACTACACAACAACTCTGCCTTATGCTCAGTATACAACGGACTCGGGCTCTATGCTTCCAATGTAGAGCGAAACTATTATCGATCAATCGATTATTATTTCAAAGGTATAAACACAGCCAAACATTGTGGAAATACTCATCTTGCAGCTATCTTGCTGGGTAATCTTTGCAATGTATATTATTGGAAGCAAGATCCGGAAGGATTGAAATATGCTTTAGAATGTTATGCTTTGGGGCATAAACAAAGGGATGCATACGCCATCTTTATCGGGGCCAATAGCGCTGCCTATATGTACTATTTGAATCATAACTATACTTCTGCAATACGCTATATCCAAGAGGCTGAAGCTGTGATGCACAAAAACGACTTCTATGACCAATCATTGGTATATAACCTGCTGGGAAAGATTCTGGCTGGTATGGGCAAGAATGACAAAGCCATAAGTGAATTCAAGAAGTCCATTTCCTTTTCAAAAACAGCCAGTGCCTCATCTATTGCTGATGCATACTTGGGATATGCTCATGTACTGATGAAACAAAATAAGTATGCTGCAGCGGTTCCCTTACTTTATGAGGGGGTGAAGGTTTTAGACAAATATTCTAATGTAATCCATCGCTATGACTTATACGAGGCAATGTCGCAATGTTTTGAACATTTAGGAAAATACGAGCAGTCTTTACAATTCTTCAAAGCTTCACAAACGGAAAAAGACAGTCTTTTTAATGCTGAGAAAGAAACAGCATTAAACGAAATACTTATTAAGTATGACATTGAACGGCAAAAGAATGAAGTGAAACAAACCAAACTGGAAATACTGCAAAATGAAAAGCAATTGCAAATCACGATGATGGGTTTCTTTATCGTACTAATCATATTAGTAGGTGTGTTCTATCTATATCGCCGACGCAACAAACTCTATCTCCAAATTGTACGCCTAAACAAGGATGCGTTGGCACGTGAAAAAATGCTGGAAGAAGAAATAAAACAACTGCAAAGAGATACGGATAAACTTGATACAAAATATGCAGCCTCATCCCTGACCAACCAAAAAAGTGAAGCTCTCTTCATAAAGTTGAATCGCATGATGCGCGAAAACCGAATTTACACAGACAGCTTGCTCACAAAAGAAAAGCTGGCGGAATACCTAGGTACAAACCGCACATATCTTTCACGCGTCATCAATGAACAGACCGAACAGCCTTTTACAAAATACGTAAACAAATTCAGGATTGAAGAAGCTATTCGATTACTTTCGGACCCTCAAAACGAGACGCCACTAAAGGCAATCTGTGCAGAACTTGGTTTTAAATCACTCTCTACATTTTACACTTTGTTTCAATCAACAACAGGAATGACTCCCTCTCAATATCGCTCAAGAGCCAAAGAAACATGACTAATCCCCATTTTCTTTTTCTGAAACAGCAATTGCCGATATTGAAAGCTCTAAACAGATAAGAGAAATGAAACTATTTCGTAATTTTGCTGCTGTTAAACATATAAATATCAGATGCAAATGAGAATTAAGAAAAGCAAATTTGCAAGCTTACTATTGATCGTATTGCTAATAGGAACACAATTAGCAATCGGTCAAAACCCGAAGAAGCTTGGATTCACAGTACACGGTTTAGTAACGGACGCATCAGGAGAGAACTTAATTGGTGCTACCGTATCGGTACGAAATGGTGAAAAAGTGACAGCTGTAGCCGTCACAGATGAAAGAGGGGAATATTCTATCAATGCCATCTCCGGCAAAGATAAGTTGGAATTCACTTATTTGGGATATGTCAAAAAAGTGATCATGATCAAAAACACAGGCACGGTCAATGTGGCAATGGAATCCGATTCTAAAACATTGGGTGATGTCGTGGTTACAGGATATCAAACTATATCACGGGAACGAGCTACCGGAGCTTTTTCAAAAGTGACTGGAGATAAACTGAGTGAAAAAAGGCTTAGCTCGTTGAGCACCTTACTTAAGGGTGAGCTCGCTGGTTATGCGGCTTCATCCGGTCTGATCCGTGGTACCACCTCCATGAATGGTGTGACCAATCCGCTTTACGTGATAGACGGGTTCCCAATTGAGAACACCCGCTACAACTCTACCGGAAGTATTGTTGAAAACATTCCCAACCTCAATCTTGAAGATATTGAGAGCATCACCATCCTGAAAGATGCAGCAGCGGCCAGTATCTACGGAGCACGTGCAGCCAATGGAGTGATAGTGATTGTAACCAAAAAGGCAAAAAAGGGGAAAACAAATATTTCGTTTTCTTCGTCAATGACCTATTCTCCTTATTCTTACTACAAGAAGCACTTAACGGATGCTGCTGACATTATAGACTTGGAAAAAGAATGGGCTAGCAATAATCCGAATCTTCAAACTAGCGGAGCTACAGCATATGCCCAATCATTACTAAGCAACTCTGTATATCCGTCACAAGGCATTAATGCTATATTAAACTATTATGCCGGAAACACTTCAGCAGACCAGGAACAAGCGACACTAACCAAACTGTCCGGACAGGGTTATCATTACTATAATGATGTGGCAAAATATGCAAAACGTGACGCATTATATCAACAATACAATTTATCGTTAGGGAAAGCTAGTGATAAAAATAATTTCAATGCGTCGATCTCTTATCAGAATAATAAACTAAATGATAAATACTCGGATAATCACTCGATAGGTATTGATTTAAAGAATTCTTTAAATATTACGAATTGGCTGACCTTCGATGTAGGCACTTATACTTATTTCAATAATGCCACTACTCAAACATTCAACGCACTAAGCCCCGGATACAGCTACATGCCTTATGACGGGCTGGTAAATGACGACGGCACGGCTTACACATCAAAAGCTTCATCTCGTCTCAGTTCGGATAAGATGAATATCATCAACAAATATGGACTGTATAATTTAGATATTACAACATTAGACGAACTTGGACGCAATTTACAGCATACAAATAATTTTATCAACCGCACATATGGCAAATTAAACATCGAGTTCACAAAATACTTGAAATACAATGTGATGTTTCAGTATGAATACGGAACTGATCGCACAAAAAAAATGTATGAAAAAGACTCCTACTATGTGCGCAACCTGGTAGACAGTTACGCTACGGCTTCTAATGGTAAAGCAACATATAACCTACCTTACGGAAACATCCTTTACCGCGAGAACCAAAACTCCAACGCATACACTTTTCGTCAACAATTGAATTTTGATAAAACATTCGGTGACAAACATGATTTAACGATAATTGCAGGACATGAAGTGCGCCAATCCAAACTGGAATACAATAACCAAACTCTCTACAACTATGATCCGGATATGCTCACATTTTCTCTTGTAAACGCATCTTCTCTTGCAAACATCAGTGGCACCTTATTGGGTAACTCCACTTTTAGTCAAAGTAACATAGCTTATAATCGATATCGCGATGATCGGTTTATCTCTCTATATAGCAATGGGGCCTACACATATAACTCTAAATATACAGCTACAGGAAGCATACGCTTGGATCGTTCAAACTTATGGGGAACGAACGTAAAATATCAAAAGAAACCTATTTGGTCCGTCGGTGGCGGGTGGAATGTTGACAAAGAACAATTTTTCCACGTGAGCTGGATTGATCGTCTTAAACTTCGTCTTTCTTATGGTATCGGCGGTAACATCGCAAAAGATGCTGCTCCATACATGACAGCCTACTATTCTCAAAACAACAACGTAGGTGGAACACAAGGAACCATTTCAGGCAGACCTAATCCAAATTTGAGTTGGGAAAAAACGATTACCACCAACTTGGGTATAGATTTTTCTCTGTTGAAAGGCCGTTTAGCCGGTACCGTAGAACTCTATAACAAACAAGGTAAAAATTTGCTAGCCAACTCAATGGGAGTAGCAACAGAAGGTTACGGATACTCTACATACAAAATAAATAATGGTGAAATGCGCAACCGCGGTATAGAACTCACTTTGAATGGAACTATCATCCGCACTAAAGATTTCTCTTGGGATGCTACAGTAATATACGGCTACAACAAAAATAAGGTGACCTATGTAAATGTAGAAGCTCCTGTATATTATCTGCAGCTGGATTATCCATCGTCCTATCCACGTGTCGGAAATCCATATGCATCTATTTATGCCTATAAATGGGCCGGGCTGAGTGATAAAGGACTACCACAAGTATATGATGCAAGTGGGAACAAAACTACTGATAATCCTTCAGACTTAAAGGCCATCGTATATGCCGGAACTACCGAACCTACAACAAACACATCTCTGAACATGAATTTTACATACAAGGATTTTGACTTGTCTTGCTTATGGATTTATGAAGGAGGAAACAAGATGCGCAACACCGATCAGCCAATGTTAGGAAGTTCATACAACAGTGCTCTTGGCGGTTATGTAACAACGTTGTCACCAGTCAACAAAGACATTACAAAACGTTGGCGTAAAGCAGGTGATGAAACTACCACCAATGTACCCCGTGCCGTATTTGGAGAAAGTAGTGACTATAACTATAACAGTGCAACGATCTACAACTATGCAGACATCAACGTCATCAATGCGGGGAATCTTCGTTTAAGCAATGTATCGCTGGCTTATCATCTGCCAACCGCACTTATTCACAAGTGTTTCTTGAGCAATGCCCGCCTGCAATTTAATGTAGAGAATGCTCTTACTTTTGCTCATGGGCGCACTGCGAAATATCTGTTAGGCGGATATAACTCCCCTAATTATGTATGGGGACTTTATCTTAATTTTTAATGCTTAAAGTAATAAGAATATGAAAAAGTTATCATTTTATATATTATTGTTCGTCATGGGTGGATTAAGCCCTATGCTAACGTCTTGCAGTGGATATCTTGACAACATGCCCAAGGGTGTAAAAGTACCAACCACTCTCTCTGACTTCGAAGCTTTGCTGCGTGATGAATATACTGCACAACGCGTCGATGTGACCCAAGCACTTGTTCTGCTTAATGATCGCTACGTTTCTCCGTCCTCCCTAAGTTACTACCCTCTTTACAAAGCGAATTACTTCTGGGATGAAACCGCTGATCGTATCGCACTCAACAATAGTGATGAAGGCACTTACTATGATACATATGAGTCCATATCCAGTTGCAATCTAATTTTATCCAATGTCGGTACAGCAACTGATGCCACCGAATCTGAGCGTAATATACTGACGGCCCAATGCAAAGTATTACGGGCAATGAACTATTTCAATCTGGTAAACTTCTATTCCGATACTTATGATGCATCTACAGCATCAACAAAAGGCGGAGTACCACTGATTACCAGTGCCGAGGTTAATGCAGCTTATACACAACCATCCGTGCAAGCCATTTATGACTTTATCTTAAAAGACTTAAGTGAAGCTGAACCTTATTTACCAACTGAATCAGCTACTATTCTGCATCCCAACATTGGTACGGAATATGCTTTCTCCGCAAGAGTCTATCTTCAAATGAGTAATTACAGCAAAGCATTGGAATATGCAAACAAAGCTTTAGCATGTAATGATTCATTATATGATTGGACAGCCTATTATGCAGCAAATAAAACGTTGATAGAAAATCCTACTACTTATCAAACAACAGCCTCTCCTATGGGATATACCTACCCTGAAAATTACAACTATCGCCATGGAAGCAGCAACAATTCCTCTTCAGAGAATCAATTGACAGTAGATCGTGCTTCATTATTTGAAACAGGGGATGCTCGATTTGCTTCGCGTTGGAAAAAAAGAACGGTAGGAAGCAATACATATTATACAAGTATTACCAGTGGATTTTACAATTACGGCGGTATGACTACAACTGAAGTTTATCTCATTAAAGCTGAATGTTTAGCCCGTACACAAAAAGTTTCTGATGCCATGGACGTTTTAAATAAAGTACGCAAAACAAGAATTCTATCGACTTACTACCAACCGCTAACTGCTACTGACGCGGCAGATGCTGTCAAGAAGATACGTGCTGTGAAGAATAATGAAATGATTCTCACGATAGTACCTTTTGCGGATGCCCGTCGCTTTAATTTAGACTCTAATTACGCAAGTACATTAACAAAAACTGTAGGTGGAACGACCTATACATTGAAGCCTGATTCCTATATGTGGACGATGCCTTTCCCTGCAGGAGCGGTAAAGAATTCCGGTAACGGAACTATCACGCAAAACGTTAAGAAATAAACAAATTAATAATATATGAAATTGAAAAGTATTTATACATTTATCTGTCTGGTAATGATGATTGCCACTACATGCTTTGCACAAGAAGGATCTTCATACAAAGTGAGTGGAACAATCAGTGGATTGCCGGAAGGAGCTATGTTGCAGCTTGTTCCTGAAAGCCACAAAGACGAAAAGCCTTTAGCTGAGGTTCCTATAAAGGAAGGTAAATTCGAATTTGTAGGCACACAAAAAGAACCTCTTGGAGTGTATATCATGGTAAAAGGTAGCTATGGTGCTTACAAATTTATTTTGGATAACAGTGACATTTCCTTAATGGGTAGTGTGAAAGCCGAAACGCGGAATGGTAACCAATCCTATGATTTCGAAAACATGACTACAAGTGGCAGCAATCTAACAAAACTTTATTACGAGAAGATTGCCCCACACAGTGCATTGGATGGACAGTATCAAGCTATACAAAAAAACAATGCAGAAGTTTTAAAGAAAATAATGGATGCCCGTAAAGCTAAAAATGAAACTTTACAGAAAGAGTTGAGCAGCAGCGAAGCTGGTATGAAGTTAGCATCGGATGAAAAAGAATTCTTCTCCAATGTGGAAAAGACCGTCAATAAGATCATACTTGATAATAAAGACAGTTGGTGGGGACCATTCCTATTAGTGGATATGATGAGCTACTTCACACCTGAACAGAAATCTACTTATGAACAATTCTCAACTGAAGCAAAAAATAGCTACTACGGTAAATTGGTAAAAGACGAACTCTATCCTAAGGACTTAACGGGTACGAAAGTTCCCGACTTTACAGTAAAAAGCGGAAATAAGACTTTGGCCTTAAAGGATCTGATTAAAGGGAAAAAATATACCATCATTGATTTCTGGGCATCATGGTGTGCTCCATGTCGTCATGAGATACCAAACTTGAAAAAACTTTATGCACTCTATGCAAGCAAAGGACTACAAATCATCAGTATATCTATTGATAAAAAAGAAAGTGACTGGCAAAAAGCATATGAACAAGAAAAAATGCCTTGGTTGAGCTATCTTGACCGTACAGGTGCAGCCAATACATACAATGTAAAATTAATTCCAGCTATGTTCTTGATTGATTCCAATGGAACTCTGATCAGTGACAAACTACGTGGCGAAACAATGACTGCGAAACTAAAGGAATTATTCAAATAAGCAAATTCAAATCTCATATAAGGATGATACTGTATCGTATCACTGTGTTGTAAATCTTTATATATGAATCAGCAAACGAATCAATCGTTTGCTGATTTTTTTTTCGTACAAACAAAAGATTAACAATCTATCTCATTCACTTGTCAAATGAGTTGGAATCTGTGTTTCACCTTTTCCGAAAGACCAATTCTGCAATCCATTGTTTTCAAGAAGTACAATAATCACGTTATTGGAAGTAATAGGCGTAGAATGTTCTATCTTATCAGCTATTGATTTATACAAACGTTTCTTTTGGTCGAAAGTACGCCCTTCACCTGCTATAATTTGTATGTACACGATATCAGAGGTATGCGAAATACCTAAATAATTCTCAGGATATTGTATTTGATCAGTATCTAATTCCTCTATAATATGAAAAAAATCATCTTGAGGAATATTAAACTCTTCGATTAACGCATGATGAACCGACAATGATACATTGTTTTTCACCTCTTTTGAAAACCTCTTAGGCAAACTTATTCTTACAAATGGCATAATAATACAATTAAAGTTAGTACAAAATATCAACATCCTCACGTCACTTATTGTTCACAAATTAGATCGTAAAAAGCCAAAAAAAATTACCAATGAACTCAACTGTTTAAGTTTACAAAAACAAACAGTTGTATTCACAACATCAATTAATTGACTTTGTTACAGGCGGGTAACAACCCAACAACAGGCGGGCTCCCATCCTAATACTCGCCTGCACTTCTAAGGTTACAAGCCTGGTGAAGGAAGAACGCAGGCGGACTCTTTAGTAAATGCTCACCTATATCTTTTTTTTGCTGTCCGGTGAAGGGTGAAGGCTGGAAAAGTGAAATTCGTGCCTTCACCCATTCACCCGTAAACGTCTATGGGTAAGAAAGTTGAAAGGTGAAGGATGGTTCCAAACCTTTGCACAGTTTTGTGTTGTCGGGTGAAGGGTAATGGTTAAATTCGGGTGCTTGAGCATATACCTTTAACAGTTCATCCTATATAGGATCATAGGGTGTGGTATATAGGTTTGGGGTAGAACCTATATAGCGCGGGGAAAAGGTACGTTTTCAAATAAATGCTCGCATACTTCAATAGTTTAAAGAGAACTTTTACTCAAAGTCAGATATATCTAATATAATTTTCAATGAAGTTTTAAACAGTCTTAAACCTTCATCTCAAAAGATCGGGGTACGTGTTTGAGACTCACCATGGAATGAACGGCATAGGGCATTAGGTCAATTTTTCTTCTTTCATGGAACTTGGAATCATCCGGGCTCCATTTTTATTTGAGCATTAATCATTAAATATAAAATAATGGCAGAAATAGGTAAAATGTTTATGTGTAAGTGATCAAGGCACAAGGTCAAGAGATGTACTGAATGCAGCAGCAGTCATGGTGACGCTATTGATTGTCTCTTTCGGATATTTCTTTTGGAATATTGATGTCAAATTTCGCGTTAACCAATAATAACCGGAATATCCATCACGTCTTTTCAATGTGAAATAAAAAGTAGAATCATTGTAATTCATCGTGATATTGCTCATATCAGAAAGATTTGAGAAAAAACTCCCAGTAACACTCGCATTACTTGTCGTTACGGACAAATTCCCTGTAAGCTCTGTGTCGTAAGTAAATTTATACTCTACATAATATTGAGTATAGTATACTAATTCCGATTGGATAATCGATTTCAAGCTGTCACTAGACACGTCAATATTAGATGTAGGAGCATCATCATTAACGAAGAATGTACGCGAGACTGGCAACACTTTCACATACAACTTTGTCACGATAGAACTAATACCATCTTCCGAAGAGGTTGAACCAAATGCATCCACACAGCTTACTCCAGTCTCTATAGGTGTGCAAGTAAATTGGTTGCTCCCGTTCTCTTTCACTGAAATTTTATCATCTACACTACAAAACTTATAATATGATAAACTACTTTTTACATTAACAGAGAAAGTTTTTCCTAAAGGCACGAATAAAGTATCGTTCTGTGAAAGCTTGTTTGCCAAGGTATCATATGAATAATAAAGACTCAATGTATCTGATGCCTTTGGAGAATTACTTCCACTGTCATCATGACAAGCAAAGAAAAAAGAAGAGATGCATGCTAATCCTAAAAATATGAGAATCTTTTTCATAATAATTTTTGTGCTTAAAAGTAACCTAATCTTTTTGATTTTTTGGAATTTCCAATACTTGCAACAAAAGTATGAAAAAGTTTTTCCTTTAAATAATCATTTAACAATATTATCATTATAAAATTGGGGAATTATATAAGTTCTGTAATTATAAAGATAAAATTCTTAATTGAAATTGATGAAATACATTTGCGAATCATCTACGTGGTTGTCAATAGAAGGAAATATTTAGGGGACATAGAATTTAGAGTACAGACAACCACATTAGGCATTATTTTTTCTCTGCCCCTTTATTAATAAATATGATCATGAATAATGTTCAAATCTTTAACAGTGAACAATTTGGAAATATCCGAGTTGTGAGAACAAGCGAACAACCTTTATTTTGCTTATCCGATATATGCAAATCATTGGATATTAAAAATATATCATAAAACAAGATGGGGGCGGTACTAACTAGGTCATAGATTCTTTAGGGAGAAAGCAGATGACTATATTTATCACTGAAAGTAATTTATATAGATGCGTATTCCAAAGCCGTAGACCTGATGTTGAAAAATTTCAAGATTGGGTATGCGGAGAACCGGAAGAAATCATTGCCATTTACTTACGACGCTGGCAGATAAAGAGCCTATTCAAACAGTTGAAGCAGAATTTTCCACTCAGATACTTCTTTGGAGAGAGCGTAAACGCGATCAAAACGCAGATATGGGTAACACTTATTGCAAACCTCCTATTATCGGTCATAAGAAAACGAATTAGACGCAAATGGAGCTTCTCAAATCTTGCAACAATGATAAGGCAGACACTCATGTACTACATAGACCTCTATATGTTCTGCGAAAATCCGGAAAAAGCATGGCTAAAAATCATTAATCAGTCCAATTTATCACCTCCAGAACCGTCACTTTTTGATTAAGGGGGGTACTTTTCAAAAAAAATAGTTCAGACTACCATTACATTGGTTCTCTGGACCACTTTTTATGCTTTTACAGTTTTACCGGACACCAATAATTAACGTCTATTCTCTTCACCGTGAAAACGGTAATTATGTGAGTCTATAGTAATATTGTCCATGCCTTTTTATTGTAAAATATAAAAGACACGGAAGGTTTCTAATTATTTCTAGCAACTCTCTATAAAGCAAAAAAAGCAGAGCTTATAACTCTACTTCTACTGAAAGTGCATTTCACTTTTTTATGATCATTTATTTGTTAAAATAATAGATCGGCTGAAAAAAACTTTTGGTCCATCATTAATCTCAAAACCAATACCTTTGACTCTTTCAATCATTGATTCAAACATTTTTTTTGAAACATGGCCTTTAGGTTCGATGACAAATATCTGACCATTTGGCTTTAATATAGATTCCAATTCTCTGAATAAGTGATCTTGATCAGGCACCTCATGTATCATATAAAATGCTAACACGAAATCGACTTTTTCATCTATATCTATGCTATCTTTTTTACATTTATGGAGAAGGATTCGATGTTCTAATTCCGTTCCTTTTATCTTTTATCTGATCTTATCAAGCATTTCTTCTTGTAAGTCTGCAGCAATGACTTTTCCTGAGTCAGTAAGCAATTTGGCAATTTCTATCGAAAAAAATCCTGGACCACATCCTAAATCAAGAATCGTCATTCCATTATAAATATATGGCTCTAATATTTTTTTAGGGTTCTGTAATAATCTCCTAACTGAATTGTCAAGCATTCCTGCCTTTTCCACAGGACATACTCTAATATTATTCTCGTTGTTCATATTGTATAAATATTATGGTTCTTTCTAATTTAGATTATTTATTTTCCATATATCTATCGCGAAGATATACACCCATCAACATTTGAATATCGTTTTGAGTGACTTTAGCTTGTTCTGGTCTTCCTCCGACATCAACAGTTATCATATCAGGAGTTTTATAGATAAATTCCTTTACATCGTTCACAATATCTTTATTAAAACTATCCATTATCGCACCGATGGAAGCTTTTTTTATATCATATAAAGTCGATGAAGCTGTTTTGTCTATTTGTTCAATGAAATAGTCTAAACTTTCATCGATACATTTTTTACCTCCACTATAGGCAAGCACAGATTCTCCTACATCAGTCATCTTAAAAGGACTTTACTTTTTTATCAAATTGGTTGAATTCAAAGCCATATTACCATAGAATCATTCCAACGGTCAAGAGTTTTCTCTATATCGGAAAGTCTTGCATCAACACTCCCATTGCCTGACCGCATTACTTTTATATTCTTTAAATGATCATCACATGGCAATTTATCAACCTTACATCTTGTTTATTCTACTTTCTTGGTCCAACGAGCAATTTTCCACGTAGCCCACGCTACAAAGAAGAAGCCACGGAGCATTCTTCAAAAGTCAGTCCTATAAAATTTTTATAACATTAGTATCCATAACTATTGTTGCATTCTCTAATAAAATACGTTCTAATATTTCTCACAAAAATAATAATTAATGATTAAATTTCTCACAAAACACAGAAAAAATAAAGACAAAATCGTGTAAAACGTGCTATACACTAAAACATCATTTCTCCATTAAGTTTTCTCTTAATCAGTTCTAAGACTCCATTGTATATTTCGTATAATTGGTTTTGTGTTTCCTTACCCGGCCAGTCACAGAAGTTGCCATCTTGAAAGAAATGAAATTCAAAAAACCTCCTCGCTAATTTGCTCAAATCCAAACTATCAAATACATTCCGAACACAATGTATCTAATCAAGAAGCTCATCGCTATTATCTGTTTGGTCCGTCATTCTATCTTCAATCTCATCTAACATGTCAAAGTCTGTATTCTCCTCTGAAGGTAAACTCTTGTAACTTGCTCTGGTATGGAGACGTAGACGATGTAATGTTCAGTTTTATCATCTTCAACACAAAAAAGTCAAGATCAGTATAATCTTTCTTCTTGACTGAAAGTAATTGCCTCAACATTGTATCGCTCTTCTGCAGAAGAGACAAAATAACTTCATTTAATACATCTAATTCAAGACATCTTTTTAGTTCGCACGCTCCCTAACTGTATACAGATATTTCTAAAACGTTGCAGAATATCCCCCAGCTCGTAATTTAAAGTTTCTGACTCTAAACTTGCCGAAGAGATATTACCATCCCCTCCCATAAAAGATGGCTCAATAAAATACTCGGTTGCTATGTATTGAGACAAGCCTTTATGGTATAAGCGAATTTTTATGTTTGTTGTGCCGTCAGCTTTGAAGTGACGGCCACCTTTTAATATTACTGGTTTAAATGTTGCCATGATGCGTTATTGTCTTTAAGACATCGGCATCGTAATATTGTGTTATAAGATAGTTATAATAAACATAGCATTTATTTGCCCTAAAAGGGGGTCAAATAGCACATTTTTCGTATAAAAATAAGAGCCAATACATTTGATTCGTATCAGCTCTTAGTTGGTAATATCCTTATTTTCAGCCTTTTGCAAGGCTTTTAATCTTCGTCGGGGTAGCCGGATTCGAACCGACGACCCCCTGCTCCCAAAGCAGGTGCGCTAACCGGACTGCGCTACACCCCGAGTTGCAACTGTTTCTCTCAATTGCGATGCAAAGGTAATGGATTATTTTTTACCGACCAAACAATCCATTACTTTTTTTTCAACATTTTACGTTAAGTGCATGTAACACCTCGCGTATTTTTTCAAATGTTGTGATGCGTGTAGGTACTAGTGGTAGGCGTAATTTATTCTTACACAGTCCCATAGCACTCAATATAGATTTAACCCCAGCCGGGTTACCATCAACAAAAGTTAGTTTAAATAATTCAGTAAATTGATGATGAATTAAAAGGGCATTTGAATAATCACCCTTTAAAGCCAAGCGTGTCATCTTGCTAAATTCTTTGGGGAAGGCATTGCCGATTACGGAAATAACGCCAACAGCCCCCAATGTAATCAATGGATAGGTCATAGCATCATCACCGGAAAGCACTTCAAAAGTTTTGGGCTTATTCTTTATAATGTCATCCATTTGAGTGATATCACCCGAAGCCTCTTTTACAGCTATTATGTTAGAAAAGTCATTAGCCAAACGCAAAGTTGTCTCAGCTTTCATATTTGTGCCCGTGCGCCCCGGAACATTATACAAAACTATTGGAAGCGGGCTAGCTTCAGCAATGGCTTTGAAATGCTGATAGAGACCTTCTTGTGAGGGTTTATTATAAAAGGGCACAACAGAAAGAACGGCATCAATTCCTTCAAACTTGTCGTTTTTCAGTTGCTCAACGACAGCCCGAGTATTATTGCCACCTACACCAAGCACAATAGGAATACGCCCTTGTACTCGCTCAATGATTACTTTTCTAATTTTTGTTTTCTCCTCCTCTGTCAGCGTAGGAGTTTCGGCTGTAGTGGCCAATATCACGAGGAAATCTATTCCGTTCTGAATTTGATAATCTACTAGTCGGATGATCGCGTCATAATCAACACTTTCGTCTTCATTGAAGGGTGTGACAAACGCGACACCCATACCTTTTAATTTTGACTGTATCATAGATATAAAATATGAATCTGTTACATTTAACATTGCAAAAGTACTAAATCTTTTCTATTCGCTTTCTATAAGTTTTAAAAATTCTTGTTCGTTGATTATTTTTATATTCATTTTGTGAGCCTTCTCTAATTTGGAAGGTCCCATATTGTCACCTGCCAAGATAAATGAGGTCTTTGAGGAAATAGTTCCCACATTTTTACCGCCACTCAATTCGATCATTTCCTTATACTCTTCACGAGTGTGAAGAGCAAAAACTCCACTGATAACAATGCTTTTTCCACCCAATGAATTGGAATGTTCACGAGTATCTTTCACCTGCTGCATTTGAAGACCTGCAACTTTCAAGCGATCAATAATCAACACATTACTTGGCTCATTGAAAAAATCAACTATACTTCGGGCTATTTTTGTTCCGATCTCGCTTAAACGGATCAACTCATCATAGGTGGCATTGTGCAAATCATCAATGCTGTTAAATGAACGAGCAAGTTTTTTGGCTACAGTCTCACCCACAAAACGAATACCTAGCGCAAAAATAACACGCTCAAAAGGAACCTCTGTTGAATCTCTGAGTCCATGAATGATACGCACAGCTGACTTATCTCCCATCCTATCTAGATTAGCCAACTGCCAGGCTTGTAAATCATACAAATCGGCAACATTATTTATCAGTTTTTTCTGATACAAAGAGTCAACTGTTTCAGGACCTAATCCATCAATATTCATAGCATGCCTACTAATGAAATGCTCTACCCGTCCTTTTATTTGGGGAGGACAGGTGACATCATTCGGGCAATAATGAGCGGCTTCGCCTTCGTACCTAAAGAGTTTAGATCCACACTCGGGACAATGGGTGATGAATTGAACCTTTTCACCCAAATTAGCACCTCGAGATTCAATATCTACTGCTGTAATTTTAGGAATAATCTCTCCTCCTTTTTCCACATGCACCATATCATCAATGTGTAGATCAAGTCCTTCAATAATATCTGCATTATGCAACGAAGCTCGTTTCACTATCGTTCCTGCTAACTGAACAGGTTCGAGGTTTGCAACCGGGGTGATGGCTCCAGTGCGCCCGACTTGAAAAGATACAGATTTTAGACGTGTCAATGCATCCTCAGCCTGGAACTTGTAAGCAATAGCCCAACGAGGACTTTTAGACGTATAACCCAACTGTTGTTGTTGTTTTAGCGAATTAACTTTAAGTACGATTCCATCAGTCGGTACCGGTAAGTTCTTTCTTGATTCATTCCAATGCTTGATATAATCAAAGATTTCATCAAGACTATGACACAATTTCATATCTGAGGAGATTTTAAATCCCCAACGACGGGCTGACATCAAATTTTCATAATGACTGTCACCAGGAATATCTTCCCCCAAGACGTAATAAAAATAGGCATCCAAATGGCGTTGTGCCACTACAGCCGAACTTTGAGATTTCAATGTACCTGCCGCTGCATTACGCGGATTGGCAAACAAAGGCTCTTCCTGAATTTCACGCTCACGATTCAGTTGTTCAAACACATTCCACGGCATCAATATCTCACCGCGAATTTCTATATTTTCAGGTATGTTATCTCCTTTCATCACCAGCGGTATGGAACGAACGGTCTTTATGTTATCTGTTACATCATCCCCTACTTCACCATCGCCACGTGTGACAGCACGAATCAAACGGCCATTCTCATACGTCAACGAAATAGACGTTCCGTCGAATTTCAATTCGGCACAAATCTCAAAATCATCATTAAGAGTACGTTTTACACGATTATAAAAATCGGTTAAATCCGCTTCATTGTATGTATTGCCTAGCGAAAGCATCGGGTACCTATGCTTCACCTGCACAAAATTCTTATTAATATCGCTTCCCACACGCATAGTAGGCGAATTCGGATCGTTATACTCCGGATGCTCATTCTCCAAATCCTGTAAATGATGCATCTTTTGATCGAATTCAAGATCGGATATTGTGGGTGCATTAAACACGTAATAATTGTAGTTGTGTTGATGTAGTTCAGCCCGCAACTGCTCTATTTCTTCTTTATCGGTCATGACTATAGGATTTATTTGGCACAAAAATACGTAAAATCTTCAGTAAATATTGTACTTTTGCAACAAAAATATTAACTGTAATGAGAATAGACATACTTACGGTAATTCCAGATATGATCGAAGGATTCTTTAATTGCTCAATCTTGAAAAGGGCACAAGAAAAAGGTTTAGTCGAAATTTATCTTCATAATTTACATGACTATGCGCATGATAAGCGCAAAAACGTAGACGACGAAGCTTATGGAGGCGTGGCCGGAATGGTAATGAAGATCCAACCGATAGAGGAATGTATCAATATACTCAAGTCGGAACGTGACTATGATGAAATAATTTTCACTACTCCTGATGGTAAACAATTTGATCAGCCAATGGCAAATACCCTTTCACTAAAGAAGAATATTATGATCTTGTGCGGCCATTTCAAAGGAATAGACTACCGTATACGTGAGCACCTCATTACGAGCGAAATAAGTATCGGTGACTATGTCTTAACCGGAGGGGAATTAGCTGCGGCTGTGATGGCTGACGCAATAGTCCGACTAATGCCGGGAGCGATCACAGATGAACAATCAGCTTTATCAGATTCATTTCAGGATAATCTATTGGCTCCACCGGTATATACAAGACCGGCTAATTACAATGGTTGGGAAGTTCCGTCAGTGCTACTATCAGGACATGCTGCGCATATTGAAGAATGGAATTTAAGCCAAGCTGTTGAGCGTACCAAACACTTGCGTCCTGATTTGCTGAAGAAAAAGGGCAAAGGATTAATGGACATGTAATATTTAAATTTCATTTATACAGACGTGATGGGATATTTACACGAAATATTTCCTTATGTGATGAATTGGAATAATAAATATACAGCATGGTGGTGTTGAAATCTTTATAGGGTTTCAAATCTATCGAATTCCGCAGTTCTTGTATCAAAGCTCCTTCCACTTGTGATTTATTTTGGGCGACTGCAGCCGAATTATCCAACGGGCCTGACAGCACGTAATAGTAAGTATTCATATTACGTGCTGCATCGTATTTCATGCTGTCGCATAGAATGTTGTTTGCAATTTTTACCGGACATTTCTTTGTATATTCTTTAGCAACATTCATAAAAACATCCTTCTTGTTATGCGAGCAAGAAACAAGGGCAAATACCAGCAAGCTGAAACAATATATACTTTTTATTCCAAACATTTTTCATTCATATTTTGTTACGAAATTAGACTTTATTTTTTATCTAACAAAATAAAACCATTACATTTACTCAAACAAAGAAGAAGAAATTATGCTCAATATCATAAAAGAATTAAATAGAAAAGATCACCCACATCGCCTGGGCGGATTAGAGATATTAAAATATATTGGACCAGGATTGTTAGTAACAGTAGGCTTTATTGATCCAGGCAACTGGGCTAGTAATTTTGCTGCAGGATCTGAATATGGATACCTACTACTGTGGACAATCACACTATCAACAATCATGCTTATAGCCCTTCAACATAATGTAGCACATTTGGGAATAGTCACCGGTCTATGTTTGAGTGAAGCTGCAACAAAATATACGCCAAAATGGATAAGCCGTCCAATCTTGATTTCCGCAATATTTGCGAGTATTTCAACGTCATTGGCTGAAATTTTAGGAGGAGCCATCGCATTGCAAATGTTATTTAACATTCCTATCGCATGGGGATCAATACTAACCACAGCATTCGTATTGATAATGCTGTTAACTAATACATACCGTAAAATAGAACGTTCAATCATTGGTTTTGTTTCGATCATTGGCTTATCATTTATCTATGAGCTTTTTCTAGTAAAGATTGATTGGCCTGCAGCAATACAGGGCTGGGTAGTTCCATCGATCCCACAAGGAAGCTTGTTGATAGTAATGAGCGTGATTGGTGCGGTGGTGATGCCTCATAACCTGTTTCTGCACTCGGAGGTCATACAAAGTCGCGAATTAAATAAACGGAACGAAAAAACCATACGTAAAGCACTTGATTATGAGTTATTTGACACATTATTTTCAATGATTGTAGGATGGGCAATAAATAGTGCAATGATATTATTGGCAACAGCTACATTCTTCAAAACAGGTAAAATCGTAAGTGAATTATCGCAAGCACAATCAATGCTTGAACCATTACTAGGGAATAATGCAGCAGTAGTATTTGCTTTTGCATTATTACTCGCCGGATTATCTTCAACAATTACTAGCGGTATGGCTGCCGGTAGTATTTTTTCGGGCATGTTCGGTGAATCATATCATATCAAAGACGCTCATTCAGTTATAGGCGTGCTTATATCCCTCGGCATGGCATTGCTAATCATATTCTTCATTACTGATCCCTTCAAAGGTTTATTGATATCGCAGATGGTGCTAAGTATCCAATTACCTTTCACTATTTTCCTGCAAGTAAACCTGACCTCGTCAAAAAGGGTTATGGGGAAATATGCAAATAAGAAATGGAACAGTGCATTCTTATATACACTGGCAGTAATAGTAACTTTGTTAAACATATGGTTACTCATCGATTGTTTGAAATGAAACAGAAAAAACATCTGGAGATAATTGTAACATGATTAATGGCGATACTTGAGCAAAAAAAATACTCGTTTACCCATAAAACATTTAACCCTTGCAATCACTGCAAGGGTTAAACAATAATGAACTATTCATGTACTTTTATTCGTACACTTTAGACTATAGTGATTATAAAATATCTTTGACTCATTATATGAATATTTTTTTTAATGAAATCTCAAAACAATCACCAAACCTCAAAAAGCTGCTAATTTTATCAAAAAAGGAAGCTTCGCTGCTATTATTACCAAGCAGTGACGCAACCATACAATATATTCTTTTTACTATCAAAAAGGAACGGAAGATAAGTAAAACAATATTTTTTTGAGATAAAAAAAATGCAGAAATATAGGATGAGTGAAAATATTTTCTTATAATTCGCACATGCAGTGAGTACAAATATAAAGGTGTGTGTGTGTGTGTGTGTGTGTGTGTGTGTGTGTGTGTGTGTGTGTGTGTGTGTGTGTGTGTGTGTGTG